>ENA-OQCD01000311-OQCD01000311.1-human-gut-metagenome-genome-assembly--contig:-NODE-311-length-13761-cov-1.904063_pt1 | contig 13761 bp, 16 predicted proteins | sample MGYA00242755_ERZ504571 | MGnify/ENA primary metagenome ERZ504571 (study PRJEB26092, sample SAMD00036274) | human gut metagenome | host: Homo sapiens | study: EMG produced TPA metagenomics assembly of...
TTGTTACCGGACGTAATGGCCGATGGGAAGCACGGTGCACTTGATAATCCTGGGTGTTTCAGCTGCTATGATTTTCCTTTATAACAGTCCGGGAAGAACATATTCCTGAATATCGGATTGGGATTGTGGGATTCATACAACATGGTTACTGGTTTGCTTGGAGATGTTTTGTCCTACGTTCGTCTGTTTGCCTCGGACTTTCCGGAGGTATTCTGGCGGGAGTGTTCAACAGTCTGGCAGTAGGTATGAGTCCGGATAATGTAATAGCAGGCCCGATTGTAATGGTGCTGATTTTCGTGATCGGTCATGCAATCAATATTTTCATGAATGTGCTGGGTGCAATGGTTCACCCAATGCGTCTGACGTTCGTTGAGTTCTTCAAGAACTCCGGATATGAAGGAGGCGGTAAAGAGTACAAACCGTTCAGAAATTGAAAAAACTGAAGATTAAAAATTAGAAATAGAGAATTAATATTTTAAGAATTAAACAATAAAAAATAGAATAAGATTATGGAAATGAATTTGTTTATCGCCTACATTGGCATCGCGATTATGGTTGGTTTGTCTGGCATCGGTAGTGCTTACGGAGTAACTATTGCAGGTAATGCTGCCATCGGAGCATTGAAGAAGAATGATAGTGCATTCGGTAACTTCTTGGTGTTGACTGCACTTCCCGGTACACAGGGACTGTATGGTTTTGCCGGTTATTTCATGTTCCAGAGTATTTTCGGTGTTCTGACTCCGGCTATTACAGGTATTCAAGCTGCTGCCGTGTTGGGTTCCGGTATTGCTTTGGGACTTGTAGCTCTTTTCTCCGCTATCCGTCAGGGGCAGGTTTGTGCTAATGGTATTGCTGCCATTGGCCAAGGACATAATGTATTTGGTAATACATTGATTTTGGCCGTTTTTCCTGAATTGTATGCTATTGTTGCTTTGGCTGCAACCTTCTTGATGGGATCTGCATTGGCTGCGTAATCAGATTAGTTTTTTATATGGGCGGTTATTTCCTGTTTTTATGGAAATAGCCGCTTTTCTTATTCTAATGTAAGGCAGAACCTTAAAAATATTTATTATTGTAGCCGATATCAGTATTTTTTTTGTGAAGATTGTTAGAGTAAAAATAATTGAATGCTAATTCAGAAACTATCTGAATAACATAAAGTTGCAAAAAAACTTTTATTATCTCATTGAAAATATGTAACTTTGCGCTCGAATTAAGATTAGTTAATAGATGGCAAAAGAATTGTTAGCCCCTGATTATATATTCGAAGCAAGTTGGGAGGTATGTAATAAAGTAGGGGGAATTTATACGGTGTTGTCCACCAGGGCCAAAACACTGCAGGAAGCATTCAAAGACAAAGTCTTTTTCATAGGACCCGATTTTTGGGCAGGAAAGGAAACTCCTTTGTTCAGTGAAAATGAAAATCTTTGTGCGGCATGGCGTGAACATGCTTTGAAGAAAGACGGATTGAAAGTTCGTGTGGGACGCTGGAATATTCCGGGAGAGCCTATTGTCATATTGGTGGATTTTTATCCTTTTTTCTCTAAAAGAAATGAAATATATGGCCGGATGTGGGAGGATTTTAAAGTTGATTCACTTCATGCTTATGGAGATTACGACGAAGCGTCTATGTTTTCTTATGCAGCCGGAAAAGTGGTTGAAAGCTTTTATCGTTTCAATCTGACCGAAAATGATAAGGTCATTTATCAGGCACATGAATGGATGACAGGTATGGGCGCCCTTTATTTGCAGAAAGCGGTACCCGAAATAGCTACTATTTTTACTACTCACGCTACTTCTATAGGCCGGTCTATCGCCGGAAACAATAAACCTCTTTACGATTACTTATTTGCTTATAATGGTGACCAGATGGCTCGTGAACTCAATATGGAGGCAAAGCATTCTATTGAGAAGCAGACTGCGCATCATGTGGATTGCTTTACTACGGTTAGTGAAATTACCAACAATGAATGCAAGGAGTTGTTGGACAAGCCGGCAGATGTGGTGTTGATGAATGGGTTTGAGGATGACTTTGTTCCGCAAGGTCGTACATTTGCCGCCAAGCGTAAGAAAGCTCGTGCTGCGATGTTGAATTTGGCTAATAAATTGCTTGGCTTGACGATGAGTGATGATACTCTTATTGTGGGTACAAGCGGTCGTTATGAGTTTAAAAATAAAGGTATCAATGTCTATTTGGAGTCCTTGAACCGATTGACCCGTGATAAAAAATTTGAAAAAAGAGGTGCTGGCATTTATTAATGTACCAGGTTGGGTAGGGGATCCTCGTGAGGATTTGGTGGAACGTTTGAAAAGCAAAGAGAATTTCACAACTCCGTTGGAGTGTCCGTTTATCACACATTGGTTGCATAATATGAGTCATGATCAGGTACTTGATATGATGAAGTATTTGGGAATGTCCAATTCGGCGGAATCTAAGGTAAAAGTAATATTTGTACCTTGTTATCTGGATGGAAAGGATGGTATCTTGAATTTGGAATATTATGATTTGGTGTTGGGGAATGACTTGAGTGTTTATCCTTCCTATTATGAACCTTGGGGGTATACACCTTTGGAAAGTGTAGCATTCCATGTACCTACTATAACAACTGATCTGGCCGGATTTGGTTTGTGGGTAACTCGTTGAAGGGTAGATACAGTGAGTTGAAAGATGGTGTGAAAGTTATCCATCGCTCGGATTACAACTATTCTGAAGTGGCGGATGTTATAAAGGACACTATATCGGAATTTTCGGGATTGCCGGAAAATACAATCAAGACAGTGCGTAAAAATGCGGCGGACATTGCTGAAAAGGCATTGTGGAAGCATTTTATCAAATATTATTATGAAGCTTATGATGTGGCATTGCATAATGCACAGAAAAGGCTTGTTATGAATAGCTAATTAATTATTAATAAATAATTTGAGAGACATGAAAATCAAAGTAAGTAATGCGAATACTCCTAATTGGAAGGAAGTTACAGTAAAAATCACACATTCCCGAAGAACTGAAGAAGTTGGAGGAAATGGCTCGTAACATCTGGTGGGCATGGAATTACGAAGCAACAGACCTGTTTAGAGATTTAGATCCTGCAACTTGGAAAGAAGTGGGGCAGAATCCCGTTGCTTTATTGGAACGTTTTGAGCTATGAAAAGCTGGAGGCATTAACTCAGGATAAGGTGATTGTAAAGCGCATGAATGATGTATATGCTAAATTCAAAGCTTATGTAGATGCTAAGCCGGATAGCAAACGTCCTTCTGTTGCTTATTTCTGTATGGAGTATGGTTTGACACATGTTTTGAAAATCTATTCCGGTGGGCTGGGTATTTTGGCCGGTGACTACTTGAAAGAAGCATCAGACAGTAATGTAGATATGTGTGGTGTTGGCTTCTTGTATCGTTATGGGTATTTTAGCCAAAGCCTTTCAATGGATGGTCAGCAGATTGCTAACTATGAATCACAGAATTTCGGTAGCCTGCCTATTGAACGTGTAATGGATGAAAACGGACAGCCGATGGTGGTCGATGTTCCTTATTTGAACTATTTCGTTCATGCATATGTATGGAAGGTAAATGTAGGACGTGTTCCTTTGTATCTGCTGGATACTGATAATGAAATGAACAGCGAATTTGATCGCCCTATCACATATCAGTTGTATGGTGGAGACTGGGAGAACCGTTTGAAACAAGAAATCTTGCTAGGTATTGGTGGTGTGTTGCTGTTGAAGAAACTGGGCATTAAGAAAGATGTTTATCATTGTAATGAAGGACATGCTGCTTTGTGTAATGTGCAGCGTTTGTGTGATTATGTAGAAAGCGGGCTGACATTTGACCAGGCTTTGGAAGTAGTTCGTTCTTCTTCTTTATATACGGTTCATACTCCGGTTCCTGCGGGGCATGACTATTTTGATGAAGGCTTGTTTGGAAAATATATGGGTGGTTATCCACAGCGTATGGGGATTTCTTGGCAGGATTTGATGGACTTGGGTCGTATTAATCCGGGTGATGCAGGCGAACGTTTTTGTATGTCTACATTTGCTTGTAACACTTGTCAGGAAGTAAACGGTGTGAGCTGGTTGCATGGCAAGGTTTCTCAGGAGATGTTCTCTGGAATTTGGAAAGGCTATTTCCCTGAAGAAAGTCATGTAGGTTATGTAACTAATGGTGTTCATTTCCCAACGTGGAGTGCTACTGAATGGAAGAAGCTATATGCTAAGCATTTTGCTCCTAATTTCCTGGAAGATCAGTCTAATGAGAAAATTTGGGAAGCTATTTATAATGTAGCCGATGAAGAAATTTGGGAAACCCGTATGGCTTTGAAGTACAAATTGGTTGACCATATTCGTAAGCAGTTCAGTGAAAGCTGGTTGAAGAACCAAGGTGATCCTTCACGTATCGTTTCTCTGATGGAAAAGATTAATCCGAATGCCTTGTTGATTGGTTTTGCCCGTCGTTTTGCTACTTACAAACGTGCGCATCTGCTGTTTACTGATTTGGAACGTTTGTCTAAGATTGTGAACAATCCTGATTATCCGGTACAGTTCTTATTTGCAGGTAAGGCTCATCCACACGATGGTGCAGGTCAGGGGTTGATCAAGAAGATTGTGGAAATTTCCCGTCGTCCGGAATTCTTGGGCAAAATCATCTTCCTGGAAAATTATGATATGCAGTTGGCACGGCGTCTGGTCTCAGGTGTTGATATTTGGATGAATACTCCTACCCGTCCTTTGGAAGCTTCTGGAACATCAGGCGAGAAGGCTTTGATGAATGGTGTTGTTAACTTCTCTGTGCTTGACGGTTGGTGGCTGGAAGGTTACCGTGAAGGAGCAGGATGGGCGTTAACTGAAAAACGTACTTATCAGAATCAAGATCATCAAGATCAATTGGATGCTGCAACTATTTATAGTATTTTGGAAAATGAGATTCTTCCATTGTATTATGCACGTAACCGTAAGGGATATTCTGAGGGTTGGGTGAAGACTATCAAGAATTCTATTGCTCAGGTGGCTCCTCATTATACAATGAAACGTCAGTTAGACGATTATTATGCTAAGTTCTATACTAAAGAAGCAAAACGTTTTAAAGAATTGGTAGCCAATGATTATGCAAAGGCTAAGGAACTGGCTGCTTGGAAAGAAAGAGTTGCAGAACTTTGGGATTCCATTGAAATCGTTTCATGTGAAAAGACGGAAGAGCTGGCTAGCGGTAATATTGAAAGCGGAAAAGAATATATCATTACTTATGTCATAGATGAAAAGGGATTGGATGATGCAGTAGGTATTGAACTGGTTACCACTTTCACGAATGCGGAAGGTAAAGAGCATATCTATTCTGTAGAACCAATGGAAGTAATTAAGAAAGAAGGTAACTTGTATACATTCCAGGTTAAACACAGTTTGTCTAACTCAGGCAGCTTCAAGGTGGCATACCGTATGTTCCCGAAGAATGTTGATTTGCCTCATCGTCAGGACTTCTGCTATGTTCGTTGGTTTAACTAATCATTGAATTAAGATAATATTTCTATTTAAAGAACTGTTTCCTTGGAAAAGAGAGGAAGCAGTTCTTTTTTATTAGTATGTTCGCCCAAAGTTTCATTGATATTATCATTCCAGTTAAGATTGTTATGGAAAGTGCGCATTATTTGGGAAGGATAGGACGAGTATAAAAAATGGAGGTGTGTCGTAATGCACGATGCACCTCTTTTTTGTTCATCACTATACAAATCTGTTCACTTTCTTTAAGCTGCGATCTTTTGAAGATTTCTTTGATTTATGTGTTCCCAGCATCTAAAAACAGCAGTTGTAAGCTCATAAAACAGTCTAATTAGCCAGTTCATACCCTTTTTTGTCAGTTTTGCACACATCTTTTTATATTGAAGGCAATGGCTAGGAAGGCAAAGTCCTGGAAGACCTTGTCCTTTCCAAAATGTCGGAAACGTTTTGTAGTTCATATTGTTTTTAATTTGTCCGAACACGGCTTCCGATTCTATGCATCTCTGCCCTCTGTGTTTCAGTCCTTTCTCAGAGCAGAGCAGTTCTTTGGCTCTCCGCTTGTATTGTCTAAGCCTATGATTCAGTTCTATCGTCCTGTTTCCTTTTGCTTTAAAACAGCGGCATCGCAGGGGACAGCCTTCACACCTGACAGCTCTGTACCGTGCATTTTCGTTGACATATCCGGATGCGGTTTTCACATTCCTGGTGCCTATCCTCCGCATCCTTTGCCCCATAGGGCAGATGCAGAAGTCATGTTCTTCATTGTAGTAGAAGTTTTCGGCCTTGAACGGGTCCGGTTTGAATCTCGGCCGCTGCTCCATGTGGAAATAGTTGTACTTTACGTAGGCTTCCATGCCGTTTTCGGACATGAAGCGGTAATTCTCTTCGGAGCCATAGCCGGAATCAGCAACCACCGTATGGGCCATCCGGTCATACCTGTTTGAAAAAGATTGCAGGAAAGGAATCAGGGTCAGTGTATCCGTAGGGTTCGGGAAGAGTGCAAAATCGGTGATGAACTGATTTTCGGTGCCGATTTGAAGGTTGTAACCGGGCTTCGTCTGTCCGTTGCGCATGGCATCCTCCTTCATTCTCATAAAAGTAGCGTCCTTGTCCGTCTTGGAATAGGAATTCCTCTCTTGCAGTGTTTCCAGATGGCAGTCGTATTCCTGCAGTTTGTCCCTGTGTTCTTCCAGTTCCTTCAGCTGTTTGCGTTTTCTTTTTCAGTTCAGTCTTTTCCTCTTTCGCGGATGGCTCGGAAACCTGTTCCAGTGCATGACGCAATTCTCCTGCCATTTCAGTCAGCATGGCCGGAGTGAACTCAACCTCCTCATTGTTCTCTGATGACTTCTCCTGGGCAATGACATCGTCTATCTGCCCTAACAGGACATGTATCTTCTTCATCAGGCGTTCACGGTTCCGCTCAACCGTTTTCGCCAGACGAAAGTGTACTTGTTGGCTTTGGATTCGATCTTTGTCCCGTCAATGTATTCCACATTCAGGCTGATGAAGCCTTTGGAAGAGAGAAGAACTACGGTTTGCGTAAACACCTCGTTGATTTCCTTCTTCACCCGGTTGCGGAAACGGTTGATGGTAATGAAATCCGGTTTCTCATATCCGGCCAGCCAGATATAATGGATGTCACGGTGAAGGAGCTTTTCAATTTTCCGGCAGGAGTAGATGTTGTTCATATAGGCATACAGAATGACCTTGAGCATCATCCTGGGATGGTAAGGGCTGCGCCCGCATTCCTTATACAGCTTTCTGAAACTTTCAAGATTCAAGCCCTCAACCAGGGCGTCAACCATGCGCACCGGATCGTTTTCTGCAATATCCTCATCAATTCTTTGAGGAAAAAGAACGGTTTGGTTGGGATTGTAAGGACGAAAATGTATCTTTGTCATAGTGAAATTCTTATGCCTAAAGATACAGAATCTTTAGGTAATAACAAAGCCCCAGCTTGTGAAAGTCGGGGCTTTGTGCGTAAAAAACAGAAGGTGTGCATTTTGACACACCTTCATTTTACTTTGTAAACTATTTTGCAGTTATTTTATTTCAATAGTTCGTTCAGTTTGGACTTGATGGCATCTCCACGGAGATTACGTGCAACAATGGTACCTTCCTGATCAACCAATACGGTAGCAGGAATTGAATTGACACCATAAAGTTTTGCACCTGCATTGTTCCAACCTGCAGGTCAGACATTTGCGGCCATGTAATATTCAAGGCAGTGATAGCCTCTTTCCACTTGTCTGCATTCTCGTCTAAAGAAATACCTACAATTCCGAAGCCTTTAATCTTGAAAGCCTTGTATGCTTCTACAACATTGGCATTTCTTTACGGCAAGGTCCGGCACCATGCTAGCCCAAAAGTCCAAATCAAAGTATATTTATTTTTGCTGACGAAATCAGACAGGCTTACAGTTTTACCTTCAGGGGTCTGCATAGAGAAATCAATGTATTTCTGACCTACAGCCGTTTTCTCTGAAGTTTCATGTGGGCTTTCAACTTGTTGATACGTTCATTAACTAATGCAGCGGGAATTTTTTCTACCAACGCTTTTTTGTTTGTTCGAGTTCGAATGCGCCTGCATAGGAAGGGAGCAGATATACACCGACCGGATTGGTGATATTGGCTTCAATTGTTTGATAAACCATATCCATGCCTACACTGTCTTTCTTTTCAATCTCAGCCATGATAGCTTCTACCTGTTCTTCTGTCAGCTAGTGTCGCTTTGAGCCTTTTGGTACATTTCATTCATTTCCTTGCTTAAAGCCATGAAGCCATCTTTGAATTTTTGGTAGCGTCGTTATTAGGAGTACCTGAAACTTTGCTTTCCTTACCTAAGGTTACATTAATATTTCCATTTTCAAGAAAAAGATCAGTAAAGTAACGCTTGTCTCCTTTCATATAAGTGATGTAGCGGTTTACAGCCGTATCTTGTTTTCCGGTGAATACGAAAGTTCCGCTTTTGACAATAGCAGAATCAAGTTTTACAAGGTTTCCTCCTGCGTATTCCTGTAAATAGATCGTGTCGCCATCAGTGATGTCTTCTACTGAACCTGTAACCTTATAGGAAGGCGAATTCTGACATGCAACGAAAGCCATACTTCCTGCAGCCAATAAATAAACTAATTTTTTCATTTTAATATGATTATAATTTGAACGCAAAGATAACTACTTAATTAATATGTTTGCGGAAAAAAGGTTTTTATTTTCAGAATGAAATAAGGAATCTATAGTTTTGCTTTGCTTTTTTTGAATTTTATGGGCACTCATTCAATTCCTTTGGTTATAATTTGTACAGGGGGCTGCCTTACTGTTACAGTTGATCGGTAATATTCTGGATCTTTCGAAAATCGAATCGGGCACATTGAAGTTTGTGTAGAGTGATGTGAATATTAATGCAATGATGTAGATTTGGAGGAATTATTTCAATTACGGAATAAAAATAATCCGGAGGTGGAGATCGGGTAGATGTTGAATCCGAGCAGGGAGAAGGTCTCATTTTTTTGTTTACAATTTCTCAAAAGCCTATCATTCACTTTGCTGGGAGAAGAGAAATAGTACGCACAATGGAAAATTATTAGTCGGATGAATAAATATTACTTTATTTATATCCTCCATTCTTGAAAAATACCGTATTTTTGCAACTCAAATTACAAAATGAGTATGCAACAATCTAATTATATAATTGAGGTAAAAGGTGTTTCCAAGTTTTTTGGTGATAAAATGGTCTTGGATAACATTAATTTATATGTAAAAAAAGGTGAGTTTGTAACTGTGTTGGGGCCCTCCGGTTGCGGAAAGACAACTCTTTTACGTTTGATTGCCGGTTTTCAGACTGCTTCGGAAGGCGAGATAAAAGATAGCTGGAAAAGAGATCACGCAGACACCTCCGCATAAGCGTCCGGTAAATACTGTGTTCCAGAAGTATGCTTTGTTCCCTCATTTGAATGTGTTCGATAATATTGCCTTCGGATTGAAATTGAAAAAGATCTCTAAGCAGACTATCGAGAAGAAAGTAAAGGCAGCTCTTCGTATGGTAGGAATGACAGACTATGAGTATCGGGATGTGAATTCTTTGTCAGGCGGGCAGCAACAGCGTGTAGCCATAGCCCGTGCTATCGTCAATGAGCCGGAGGTGTTGTTGCTGGATGAGCCTTTGGCTGCTTTGGACTTGAAAATGCGTAAAGATATGCAGTGGAATTAAAAAGAGATGCATAAGACATTGGGCATCACCTTTGTTTATGTGACGCATGACCAAGAGGAAGCTTTGACATTGAGCGACACAATTGTTGTAATGAGTGAAGGAAAAAATACAGCAGATCGGAACACCGGTGGATATTTATAACGAACCCATCAATTCGTTTGTAGCTGATTTTATAGGTGAGAGCAATATTTTTGAATGGAACAATGATACAGGACAAGCTTGTGCGTTTTTGCAGGAGTGGAGTTTGAATGTGTGGATGAAGGTTTCGGTGAAAATATGCCGGTAGATGTTGTGGTACGTCCTGAAGATTGGTATATTTTTCCAGATTCGGATGCTTCACAGATTTCCGGTATCGTAACCTCATCCATCTTTAAAGGTGTGCATTATGAAATGGTGGTCGAGGCCAATGGTTATGAATTTATTGTACAGGATTATCATCATTTTGCTGTGGGTGAGCAGGTAGGTTTGTTGATAAAACCTTTTGATATCCATATTATGAAAAAAAGAACGTGTATGCAATACGTTTGAAGGAGAACTGGCAGACGGAACGCATGTGGAATTTCTGGGATGTACGTTTGAGTGTCTGCCAGTGGTTGACATTGAGCCGGGAACTAAAAGTAAAAAGTGCAGGTAGATTTCAAAGGATATCATTTTGCAGGATAATGAAGAGGATGGAACTTTAACCGGAGAATGTACGTTTTTATCCTATATAAGGGAGATCATTATCACCTCACTGTGTCATCGGACTGGGGTGAGGATATTTTGTTGATACCAATGATGTATGGGACAATGGTGATCATGTAGGTATCAGCATCTTTCCCGAAGTATAAAAATAACTCAGATTGTAGAATCATAATAAAGAAAAGAGGTGCTCAGAACGATACGATTTTTCTTGTCTTCACGTAAAAGTTGGACTATTCCTTACGTGATATTTTCGGCGGTATTTGTTATTCTTCCGCTACTTTTAATAGTGGTTTATGCATTTATGGATGATGCGGGGCATTTCACATTGGGAAATTTTGCCAAATTTTTTCGCCCATCCCGAGGCAATCAACACATTTGTTTATTCTATTGGCGTGGCCATTATCACAACAGTGGTATGTATCTTATTGGGATATCCTGCTGCCTATATTCTGACACAGATGCGGATGAAATATGCATCGACAGTGGTGGTATTGTTTATTTTGCCCATGTGGGTGAATATTTTAATACGTACACTGGCTACGGTGGCCTTGTTCGATTTTATGAACGTATCTTTAGGAGAGGGGGCTTTGATATTCGGTATGGTATATAATTTTTTGCCTTTTATGATTTATCCTATTTACAACACTTTGCAGAAATTGGATAAAAGTTATGTGGAAGCGGCGCAAGATTTGGGCGCCAATCCCATGCAAGTGTTTTTCAAGGCTGTGTTGCCCCTGTCTATGCCGGGTATTGTGAGTGGTATATTAATGGTATTTATGCCTACTATCTCCACATTTGCTATTGCCGAATTATTGACAATGAATAATATTAAATTATTTGGCACTACTATCCAGGAAAATATTAATAATAGTATGTGGAATTATGGGGCGGCCTTGTCGTTGATTATGCTGTTCCTTATTGGTGCGACAACCTTGCTCGCTTCAGATGATAAGGATCATAACGAAGGAGGCGGACTATGGTAAAGAAAATTTTGTGTCAGGGATATTTGTGGCTGCTTCTGCTATTGCTTTATGCACCTATTTTTATCATTATGATCTATTCGTTTACCGAAGCAAAGGTGCTGGGCAACTGGACTGGGTTTCCACCAAACTCTATTCATCCTGTTTGTTGCGGGTACGACATCATTCATTGACAAATGCCTTGGTCAACACCCTGAGCATTGCCTTGATTGCAGCTACCGTATCTACTTTGCTGGGCAGTATTACGGCAATCGGCATATTCAATCTTCGTCCCCGTGCCCGTAAAGCAATCAGTTTTGTCAATAATATTCCTATTTTGAATGGAGATATTATTATTGGTATATCTCTATTCTTGCTGTTCGTATCTTTGGGTATTCCACAAGGATATACCACTGTAGTGCTTGCACATATCACATTCTGTACTCCATATGTGGTGTTAAGTGTGTTGCCGCGTTTGAAACAGATGAATCCGAATATTTATGAGGCGGCGCTTGACTTGGGGGCTACTCCTATGCAGGCACTCCGCAAGGTGATTGTTCCTGAGATTCTTCCGGGAATGATTTCAGGTTTTATGTTGGCGGTGACTTTGTCCATTGACGATTTTGCCGTGACTGTATTTACTATTGGTAATGAAGGGCTTGAAACTCTTTCCACCTATATTTATGCGGATGCACGGAAAGGAGGGTTGACCCCTGAACTTCGTCCGCTTTCTACCATTATATTCGTATTGGTGCTGGTATTGCTGGTTATCATCAATCGCCGTGCAGGCAAGAAAAAAGGAGGTATAAAAATGAGGAAAATAAATAGATGGCTGATGGTGTGTGTGTGCGCGTTATTCTCTTTAACCGGATGCTATAACAACAGAGCCTCGTGAGAGTGTGCTGAAAATATATAATTGGGCCGATTACATTGATGAGGATATGTTGGCGGAATTTCCCCGGTGGTACAAAGAACAGACGGGGGGAAGATATTCGGATTGTCTATCAGACTTTTGACATCAATGAAATCATGTTGACCAAGATAGAACGCGGGCATGAAGATTTTGATGTAGTTTGTCCTTCGGAGTATATCATAGAGCGCATGCTGAGGAAAGGTTTATTGCTTCCCATTGATACCGTTTTTGGAAAGACCCCCAATTATCTGCATAATGAATCTCCTTATATCCGTGAACAATTGGATAAATTGAGCTGGTCGGGGCATCGTGCTTCAGATTATGCCATCGGTTATATGTGGGGAACAGCAGGTATCCTTTTTAATACCGATCATGTTCCAGCGGAAGATGCCAGGACTTGGGCCAGTCTTTGGAATCTGAAATATGAGAACAAGATCCTGATGAAGGAAAGTTATCGTGATGCATATGGTACCGCATTGATTTATGCCAATGCCGAGGATTTGAAAAAAGGCAAGGTTACGGTAGAGGAGTTGATGAACAACTATTCGCAAGCATCCATCGATACAGTTGAGAAGTATCTGAAAGCCATGAAACCCTTAATAGCAGGTTGGGAAGCTGATTTTGGCAAGGAAATGATGACTAAAGGTAAAGCATGGCTGAACATGACCTGGAGCGGGGATGCGGTATGGGCGATAGAAGAGGCTGAAGGAGTGGGTATCCATCTGGACTATGAGGTGCCGATGGAAGGAAGTAATGTGTGGTATGACGGATGGGTGATCCCTAAGTATGCTAGAAATAAAAAGGCTGCCAGTTATTTTATTAATTATTTATGCCGTCCCGATGTGGCTTTACGTAATATGGACGCCTGTGGTTATGTGAGTGCCGTTGCTACTCCCGAGATTTTGGAGGCAAAGATAGATACTACCTTATCTTACTTTGCAGATTTAAGTTATTTTTCGGTCCTGCTGCCGATAGTATACAAATAGATAAAGTGCAGTATCCTGACCGTACAGTGGTGGAGCGTTGTGCCATGATTCGTGATTCCGGTGACAAGACCGAATTGGTCTTGGAAATGTGGTCGCGTGTGAAGGGGATAATTTGGGGTAGCGTGGTTATTGTGATTCTGGTATCTGCCGGGATTATGGTAGTATTCACCGTGTATAGAAAACTTCAGCGTTATCAGCATGAAAAGGCTCAATATCCTCGCAGGAATCATCGAAGAAAGAAATGACTTTATAAGGGAAGGAAACATTTAGTCTTGCTGATAAAACGATTTAGGGAATCCAATCTTTAGGTAGGGATATTCAGTAAATGTCTCTAAAAAATAAGATGGCATATGAAGATGATAGGGCATGACCATTTCATATGCCATTCTTATAGTCATTTTTCCGTGCTTTCTCACATACTTCTATCCGACAGGACATGACGTTCCGGAAGAAGTCTGATGACCTCTTCTGATTCTGTGAGTAAAATCATATCATGCTGCTTTAGCTGTTTTGTTTCTGA
>ENA-OQCD01000312-OQCD01000312.1-human-gut-metagenome-genome-assembly--contig:-NODE-312-length-13704-cov-1.945791_pt1 | contig 13704 bp, 24 predicted proteins | sample MGYA00242755_ERZ504571 | MGnify/ENA primary metagenome ERZ504571 (study PRJEB26092, sample SAMD00036274) | human gut metagenome | host: Homo sapiens | study: EMG produced TPA metagenomics assembly of...
TACTACTGTTAAAGGTTTTGAAATAAATAATGATGGTATTTATATCATTCCTAAATCTTTTGCAAGTGATGGAAGTTTTAACAAGCAATAGTGATTGGATAGGATTCATATTTACTGGTACTGCACCTGAATCATGTAATGTAACTATCGAAGTTCTTCCTGAATATGAAAATGGTTTAGTATATGATGGAGTAGATGATTATTCAGAAAACACTAGTATTCCGGCATTTACTGATTATACTTATATCATTAAGTATGAGGATTTTAATAATCCAAATACTGGAAGTTGTATTCAAAGAAAAGGCAGCATTAAGGCAGGTGGAGGAGCATTTGTTCAAGACCATATCTATAGAGGTACAAAATATCAATATAATTTTGGAATTAGTAGCAATATTCATAAAGATGATTCCATCGCATTTTGTACTAAAACAAATTATAATGGCACTGCAATTCCGTCTGGAAACAATACTGATGATACAGGTTTTACTATCGGAAAATTCGATGGATATCGTAAAATGGTATTTTATAAAGAAAATGTTGTATCCTAGGACCGTTAATATGCTAACCATTAATATGATAAAGAATATGATGGCAGAAGATGGAATAATAGATATACAAGGCAAATTATTTACTGAATTAAATTTACAGGAGATTTTAATTTAGACTTTAATAAAGACTTTTTAATAGGTAACTAACAATGGCAAATTGGAGTAATTTAAAAACAGCAATATCAAGTGTTGTTAAAAGTAACGGAATCCAAGGGATTACCGGAGATTCACTACAATCTGTAATGTTAAATATGGTTACAAAACTAGGAGAGAATTATATGTTTGCAGGGGTAGCTACCCCTGCTACAACTCCTGGGACTCCAGATGGTAATGTATTCTATATTACTACACAAGCTGGAACTTATGCCAACTTTAATAATACAGTAGTGGCAGATGGAGAACTAGCAATTCTTATGTGGAATGGTGCTTGGACAAAACAGAGTATGGCAATAGCCACTCAAGCAAAGATGGAAGAAATTGACCAACATGTAACGGAAGTTGATGCTAAACTTAATGAAATGCAAAAAGGTATGGAAGATGTATATGCCTATGGAGTCGAATGGGATTCTACTGTGGCAGACCCTACTCTCACAAGAATTGGGAATCTTACTCTTCATAAATCGTTACCTATTCAGTCTCAATTAAAAGGCTGCGTAGCTAACGGAGGAGTAATCAATTATTATCTTCATCCAGATGATTGGTCAAAGAAAGAAGATGGCACACCATCAGTATTAGATGGAACTGACGGAACTGTCAGAGTTAAAGTACCTCGATTCTGGGGAAAATCTGGAGTTGCAGGAACAAAAAGATGGGTTAAGATTTCTACTGTATGTATTGATGATACTTGGACAGAGATTCCAGCAATGTTAATAGATGCATATAGGTCTACAACAGATAACACTGTAACAGCAACACCTAAGTTGGTATCAGTTGTGAATACTACTGCTGCATTTAGAGGTGGAGGAAATAGAACAGCTTATGATACTTATTTAGAAACTGACCCAGTTAGAACAGATTTAGGAAAACCAAGAACAGCAATGACTAGAGCAGTTGCACGTACTTGGGCAACAAACGCGGGTTCAGAATTACTGAACTACGAATACTACAAATGGATAATGTTTTGGTTACCTGTGATTGAGTACGCTACATTTTAATATGCAAGCTAACTTCAATTCAGATTTAACTTCCGAAGGTTTCATCAAGGAGGATTAAGCGCAGGTGTAACAAACATGTCAAATTGGGAGTTTTACAATGGAAATTATTCAGTATGTCCTTGCGGATATGCCAATGAATTAGGAAATTTTACAGGAGCTAAGGTTATTCCTCAAGCTGATTGGGTTTATGAATCCACAGGTTTAACTAATATGGCTTCTTATTCAAGAGATACTGCTCAAGCAGATATGACAGCAGAAACAAATAAAGTCACAATTACAAACGTTAAAGGTACTAATAGATATATGTATAGAACTTGGGGTTACCAAAATGGAGAAACCGTTTATACTATATCAGGATTAGCAGAGGGACAAGATGTAATATTCTATGTAGGAGGTACAACAGTAGCAACAGCTACAGCCGATGGAGATATTACAGTAAATTGGCCTACAAACAATCTGGGAGATAGATGCATTAAATCATCTTTTACTGGAAGTTGTAATATTGTGATTTCTATTAAGAGTGCATCTAACGTAAATGTAACAGTTAGCCGTCCAGCTATGAGTATTGCAAGATATAGAGGATTTGAAAATATCTTTGGAGACCTGTGGACAAATATGGAAGGCATAATTATACAAGGTTATACAGACGAAGGAACAAGCACTTTATAACTGGAAAAATGTATATACAACTACTAATCCAGAAAAATTATGGAGAAAACAGAAAACTCAAAAAAGCTAAAAATGAAAATTAATCTCTAGTAGAGAAAATTCATGCAGATGGATATACTAAGGATTTTGACCTCCAAACAACAGGAGAAATAGTACCATGTGCTGTTGGTGGTGGAAGTACTACCTATATGTGCGACTATCATTACACTGGTAATAAAGACGCAAGTCTAAGGACGCTCTTGCTTGGCGGCTACGCTGATGGCGGCGGTAGTGCCGGCCTTGGTTACTTCTCTTCTGCTAATGGGGTTGGCCTTTCCAGCGCCCATGTGGGTTTCCGTACTCTAAATAAAATTGAAAAATAATTTCTCATAACATATAACAGATAGGGCACTATTTACCTTTTTTACCGGGTTGCAAGGGCAGCGAAAGTTTACTGTGAAAAATAAAACTCTTACTTAGCAGCAACGCTAATAACAGCAGTAATGCCAGCCTTAGTTACTTCAATTCTAATAATGGAGTTAGCAATTCCAGCACCAATGTAGGTTTATTATATATTTTTATTTTGATAATTTTGTTTTTATTATTTTGTCTAAATAGTGTCCTTGCCTCTTGGCAAAAAATAACGTAGTATTTAATATAACTGGTGTTAGTAGGTTAATTCTCGAACACTCCTTGCATAAATATATAAGACTTTGAAAAGAATAGGATATTTGCATGAGCAGGTATGTAGCCTGTCTAATATAGAACTTGCTGATAGAAAAGCAAGAAGACACAAATCAGTCAGATGGGGAATCCTGAAACACGATAAGCATCATGAGAGAAGGGAAAATGAAAAGTTGGCAACCGTTTTGAAGAACTTGACATATCACACTTCAAAATATAGCACGTTTAAAATCTATGAGCCTAAGGAGAGATTAATCTTTAGGCTTCCATATTATCCTGATAGAATTACGCATCATGCGATAATGAATATAACAGAACCAATATGGGTAAACATATTTATCAAACATACATATTCTTGTATAAAAGACAGAGGAATACATGATGTTGCAAAAGACTTAAAGTACGTTTTGACAAAAATATCCAGAAGAAACTAAGTATTGTTTGAAAATTGATGTGAAGAAATTTTATCCATCTATTAACCATGACATACTGTACGAAATACTCCAAAAGAAAATAAAAGACCCTAAATTGTTGAGTCTACTAAAGGAGATAATATATTCGGCAGACGGAGTACCCATTGGAAACTATTTGTCTCAATTCTTTGCAAATTTTATATCTTGCTTATTTTTGACCATTGGGGTCAAAAGAAAGAGCTTAAAATGTAAATTCTATTTCAGATATGCAGATGATATAGTAGTATTAAGTGACAATAAAAGAATTTTTTGAGAACAGTTCTATTGTCAATGAAATTATATCTGCGAAATGTCTTAAAATTAGAACTTAAACAAAATTATCAAATTTTTCCCGTAAACAGTTAGAAGAATAGACTTTGTAGGTTACAAGTTTTTCCATACTCATGTACTGCTCAGAAAATCTATCAAAGTTAGATTATTCAAGTTAATTAAAGGTACAAGGATAAGAAAATTGATAGAAATGAGCTAAGAAGGAGAATGCAATCGTATTTTGGATGGTTAAAGTTCTGTAATTCTAAAAATCTACTCCATAAAATTCAGTTAGAGACTGGATTGAGATTTTCTAACTGGAATGGGAAGAAGGTAAATATTTCAAGATTCTATGGTAAGTATATTCATATAGTTGACATCATATTGTATAGCAATAGATTCAGAGTCAACTTTGTATATAATTATAAGTCATATTATTTTGAGAGTAAGAATAAACGATTGCTTTATTCTATACGTAGATATTCATTACCTGTAAATTTTAAAATAACACCATATGTTAGACCCAAGAAGAATAGAAGCAAACCTGCAACCCGAACCGATTGAATTGCTTGGAAATGGTACATATTACTATAACTATGATATTAAATCAGAAATAGTATACGTTCCTCACATGGACGGAAGTACAACGGAAGAAATTAGATGGAATTACATTCAGATACATTTAAGTGGAACACCAGAATATAAGGCATGTGCTAGAGCTATTATTAGACAATATATTGATGAAGAATCAGAGTTCTCCATAATTAATGACTTTAATGCACACCAATTAGGAATTAGAAAAGATGAAAAAGCATACTCTGAATACATAGAGTATATTAATTTAGTTTCAGAAATCAAATCAAAAATTAAGTCGGACTTTAATAAATAAAATTATGGATTACGCAATTGTAACAAAAGAATGGATGACACAACGTGGTTTAATCATAGAACCACACATGAGAACAAGTGTAGATAACAACAAAGTAGTATTACACAAATCGTGGCTAAGACCTTTCTTAGAAGATGAAGGTATTGAGCTTTACTATCATGACGACCCTGCTTTTTATAGCACTATTAGCATCTGCAGAATGGACATCTCCTGAGGGAGAAATCGAACCTGTGTCTATGGGAGAAGGAACAAAAGAAAGTCCTTACACATATGATGGAGTAATGTCTTTAGTAAAGGGTAACTATTACTCACAAGATGGAGTTACATATCTATGTACAAGAAGTCTTTATGAAGAAAACAGCACTGCTCTTAAAGATTTAATAGGAATGTATGTAAAGGAAGCTGCCTAAATGGCATCTTTCTCATTTGAAAAATAATTTTTAACACTCGTAGCTAAATTACAAGAATTTTTAAAGAAATTTTAATAATTTAGTTGCGAGTGTTAATTTTTATTTATATCTTTGTGCTGTTACAAATGGAGAAAGACCGAGACGTCTAAAATTATAATTAGGTCGATTGAAAGGAGTAATAAGTAACTGATAATAAAAAAAGTTACTTTAGTTCATTTATTAATTTAAAAAAATTTTTAAACATGGCAGAGTTTTTAACAATGGAAGATGCCGAAAACAAATTCGGTACGAAAGGGAGAACAAATGCGGGCCTAACCCTAGGTATTATTGGTACAGCACTAGCTGCACTTGGTAATAACGGAGGAGGCTGTGGAAACAACGGTGGTATTTTAGGTGGACTCTTCGGAGGAAACAATGGCTCTTGTTGCGCTATGCAACAAGCAGAACAGGCTAAAACGTAGCAATGGTTCAAGGACAACAGGCAGATAATTTATCTTGGGCAAATAGAGTACAATCTATGCAAGACGACATCAACCTATATACTTACATCAATGCGGCTGATACAGGATTTCGTAATCAAAACTACGAAGGAAGAATCACCGACCAGGGAGAAAAATGTAATATGTATATAGACCTTATAACAAGAGACAATGCACAGAATCTGAGATTGTGTGACGAACTCTATAAGAGAAGAGAACAAGATGTCCAAGAAAAGTCTGATTTGTTCGCAAGATTAAGTACTAGAATCAGTGATTTAGAGAAGAAAGAAGCTGCTACATCAGCTGCATTACCTCTAATGTTCGAACTTGCAAAAGAAAAGGTCAGAAAGATATTCTGATGCTTGCTGCTGCAAGAGCGAAAAAGATTTACTTAAAACTGCTAGTGCTCTTCAAACTGAAGGTATGGCTGTGGCTAACAACTTACAAAGACAACTTGACCATAAAATTACTGGAGAATTAAAATATTCTTATAGTAACTTATGTGCTCCTGTTCCTAGTATAGCTCCTCTTTATTGTAGTCCGTTTACGCAATATGGTACAGGCATGTACGCTGGTACAGCTGCTTCTAACTGGAACGCAGTGAATACAGCTATTAATGGAGCTTGTCCTTCTTGCCAAGCACAATAAGATATTGAAAGGAGATTATGTAACAGTAGTCTCCTTTCTTTTTTTTATAACCTAAAAATGCTCAAAATTATGACTACAAAAATAACTCCATTTGGAACCGAAGATAACGGGAGTCAAATATTAGAGTTTAATGTTTCTATACCTAAGGGAGCAAATACAAGTATAGCTCCTAACTCTACACTAACAGTAACACAAAGATTCGCAGAAGTCTATAATCAAGCCACTTCTGGTGCTGCTTCTTATAGACAAGTCACTAAACTAGATGTGGTTCATAACCTACAATATGTTGATTGTAAGGGTGCACCAAAAGTTATCACAAACGTCACTTCAACTATTATCGATACTCCGGCAACTTCCGCTACTCCAGAAACTCTGACACCAGAGATTTTCAAAGTAGTTGATGTTTTAATTCCAAGAGGAAAGACAATAGTAACACAAGATTTAATTAACGATTTACCTACAACTACGCCACAGTTGGCTCATTGTGCTTATTCTGTATTCGTTATACAGATGGCAGCACCTGCTCCAGCACCAGCGCAGTAACTAATTAATTTATGACATGTTTGGCGATACTTTTAGTAACAATAGCTTGGGTGATTTACAGAAGACTTACTACCAACAACTGGAAACGTTGAACAGGATGCAACAGCAGCAACAAGCGACTAACACTTCTATATTAGAAGAGATTAATAAATCAGTCGGGATGCTTAGTTCTGAGGAACAATCAGTATTGGCTAATTCACATGATTATCAATTAGCAAAACAAACCTATGAAGCCGGTTTTATGGCTTACTTAGGAAATAAATTCGCTGGAGAATACGTAAGTAGTCCGGATGGAAAAAATTGCTGCTGAAAATCTATTGAATGCAATTAATAAGTCCAAGGAAAAAATTGCAATAGAATTAAAGAAAAAACAAGAAAAACTTGATACAATGCTTAATCTATTGGAAAATGACCCAGAAATAAAGAAGAGATATGATGAACTTATGATGAATAAACAATAATACTATGGTTAGTGACAAAGAAATATTAATGCAAGCTGCTGAGAAATATGCAAAGGATATCGCGAGTAATTTCTTCGGATTATCCACTATTCCAGTACAAACTGCTATCACCTATGTTGTAAGAAATTGGGTTGATAAACACAACGCTCTAATTGACTTATTTGTTGATATTGACGGAAATATAAATACGAAGATTCTAGGAGATGCTGCAAAATCAGTATTGAAAGAGAACGACGGTTTCAAAATTGGAAAAGTAAAATTCACTGAAGCCGATGTAGATGATTTATTTAGTACTTTCAATGACATCAAGTCTAGAAATATATAATAAGATACCATCGGCATTAATTTTGTCGGTGGCATTTTCGTTTTAATATACTTAATAAATCATGGAAAACGTTAGAGTAGACTCTCTCTTGGGGAAACAAAAAAGTAATAGTTGGAAATCCCTATTCTGACATTGTACTAGAAACTCTAGGTAAAGTTTATGTAAAGACAGGAAACAATTTAAAAGTACTAAGTGATGTTTTAAAATTACTTGACCAGGCCAACGAAAAAGACTCTACTGGAACTATTATAGTCGATAGCCAAAGTGCTATGGAAGAAATGGAATACCCAGGCGATGGACGGTTTATATTTAATACACTCACCAAGACTTTATACATATCCTACGATGAAAGATATGTCGCATTAATAACAGCAGAAGATGGGGAAGGTTCAGACAAATATGTTAAAAAGTCTGGAGATGTCATTACTGGAAAGTTAGAATTTACTACTAATGAAGCTCCACTTATTGTGGCTTCTTCAAAGCTAGTTAAAAACTTTAATGCAGAATACGTTGGCGGATATGCTGCGGATAAACTTGCGAAGAGATTAGAAAATGAATATATATATGGTAATTGGACATTTAAGTCTTCTGGAACATCGGAAGATACTTGGCTGTTTAAGAGAAATGTTAGATTTAATCAAGATTTAATAATAGATGGCAGTCTATCCACTGCTCAATTTCAATCTGGATATGGAGGATATGGGTGGAGGTTAGATTCAACTACTAATACGCTTACTATTGATTATCTTGTAGTTAGAAAAGCTATGAGAGTATATGAGATGGTAATAAACAAAATAACTGCAACCAATGGCTCAATATGGGTTACAAATGCTTCTAAAGCAGATAATGTGTATTATCCAATTGTGTGCAGTATAAACGATTTAGACGGAACTGCTGATTCAGGTAAACTATGGGCATCTGATGCTTATTATCTGTTTACTGAAACATGGAGTTCTACTGGATATAAATTCTTTATATATATAACAGATTATTCAGCATTAATCAATAATCCTGAATTTACTGGAAAAGAAATGTTACTTGATGAAGCTTTATTGACAAGAGAAGTGACTGAAAGTGATACATCTGACTTTATTGAATTAAGGAATAACGTTAAATTATTCTACGTTTATAGTAGTGATTTTTGCAAAAGATGTAGAATTTGAATATATAGAGAATATTTCTGATTACGAAGAAACTGGAGTTACTAAAACTATAAATATATATGACACTTACTATGGAAAAAATCCTAATGGAGATTTACTAAATAATAACTTCTATATTGTTGTTACAGACGATGAGGAATATCCATTATTTAAAGCCAAATGATTTAGTAAGATGTCAGAAGTGGTCCAATGGTAATATTAAATATTATGATGCCATTGTGACTAATCAGTTAGGAAGTTATTCCTACGTAATGCAAAAAGCAATATCTGTATTTGATAAATATACGGAAATAAATTATAATGAAGATGGAACCGTAGCTAGTATGACAGAGGAATACAATGATAAGTTATACAGTATGACCGAGGATTCCGAAACAACAACTAATGTTGAGGATAGACTTGATGAAATTGCTATTGGTGACGATATAATACAAATGGGAAATTTAGTAGATGCAAACAGGCAAAATGCTATTTTATTTTAACATCTACTGATGATTATTCTCCTTATATAGACATAATCTCTGAACTTACTAGACCGGATTACTCTGTTGTGTATAGGATTCCTAAATACATTACTGATAAAGACGGTAATGAAGTAAACTATGAAATGGTTAAAAAGCTAGATTCAGAAGGAAATCCTGTAATAGGAAGTGATGGGGAACCAGTAATGGTAAAAAAATATATCTATAAATATACTAAAACCTGTAAAGTAAGATTGGGAAACCTTGGAGGAATAAGGGATTCTACTTTCCCAGAAAACAAACAACCTAGAGGATATGGTTTGTATGCGGACAATGTATTCCTTACTGGAGAGTTTTTATTTAAACAATGGACAATCTGTGGTAGATTTCTCACAAGATGGAGTATTTCTTAAATACAAAGAAGCTGGATTATCTATTGCCGATGACCCTAAAACAGGTGACCCTATAATCTCTTTGGAAGCTAACAAGGTATGGATTGGAGATTCCAAAAGGACAAATCGGAACTTGTTTAAAGTAGAAGATGGTAAAGCATATATAAACACTGACTTTATTAAAGCCCAAAAGATTGAGGTGCAGGAAATATGGAATTATTCTTTTGATGAAACTACATCTCAGCAAGTTGAATTACCACTATTTGAGGGGACTTATACTCCAGTTATGTATGAAAGTAGTATAGGAACTATGACTCCGGACCCTCCTTATGGAATGGCAGATTCATCAGCATGGACGGGAACAATATCTAAACATGACGGAAGTGGAGTATTTAAAGATTCATCATTATATCCAGGTTCAGCCTGCTTTATGGAGTCAGTGAACGGAAAACAAGTTCACATAATGACCCCAATATTATCTTTAAAAAATGGAACTTTAGACGGAAAATTGTCTTACTGTAACATTGGAGTAAATATGGGAGATTTCATTGGAGAAGGCATGGGCGAAATAAAGGTTACAGCTTATAGTGTAGATACGGGTGAATCTTGGGATGTTCCATTCAAAATGGCTAGTAGAGGAACCTTAGTCTACGAGTTAAGTGCAGTAGAAACCACCGCTGCTACTAATAATTTAATATTTGCTGTATCACTAATCCCAGCTTCAAAGGAAACTGCACGAAGAATAATAGTAAATATATCAGTCAGCTATTTATTATCATGAGGGAGCGTTAATTGGGCTTTGTGGAAAGATGGGTCTGGTAGTTTAGCGAGAGAAAAAATCAACTGGAATAAAGATGGAAAACTTACTATAAATGGTGACTTTAGGTCTTCCAATGGCCAAACTACCATTTTAATAGGAAATAATTCTAAATCAGCATATTTGAGTATGTTTTCTAATGCTACTGAAGAGCATCCATTATTATATATAAGATATAGAAATGTGGGTTCTGGAAATTCTGTAACTGTGGAAGTCGATAGTGAGTATACTATGATGATATATATTATTCAAGAGCAAGATTAACTTGTGAAGGTTTTAACTTTTGGATATACACAAAAAAGGATATTTAGATTCTATTATTACATCAGGAATGGGATATACCTATATATCAATGGATAAGTACAACGGATTCCAAGTGTCTAGTTCAAATTATAGCTTTGCTGCAGGTTCTGTGGTTCGAGGTGTTAGTATAACTATGGGAGGAAGAGCCTTTACTATTAGACCTGACGGAGGTGGAATTTGCTTCAATTGGGGTGCTTATCCTGGTCAGGGAGGTCATGCTTGGCCTACTAGTATAGACCAAGTTAGTGTTGGGGGAGTATATATTCATACTTCCGATGGAAGTTTTACACGTAAAAACAATCATGAAATTAAATGTAAAAAGAACGAGTGGCAATATTACAAATGCTTCCAGAAACTGGAAGTCTTGTAGAAAATGGTAGATATAATGGAAATTGTGAAAAAAGGTAAGATTAGAGGAGGAAGAAAAGAACAACATAAAGTTTAAAAGAAACTAAGAACTCTCTATCTTGGAACGCATTTAAAGATTTAGGAAAGGATATTGAATTTAAACATGAAGAAAATATCTATTTTTAAAAGCTGCTGTGAGAAGACTTGACGAAGAGAAAAGAATCAATGTATCCAATCTCGATATCTGCTTAAAAATAAATAGTTTATGAAAATTTTACTAGACAATGGTCACGGAGAGAATACTCCCGGAAAGAGAAGTCCAGATGGCAAACTTAGAGAGTATCTTTATGCAAGAGAGATAGCTTCTATGGTTTACGATGAACTTTACAATAGAGATTATGATGTCGAACTTCTTGTTCCAGAGACAACTGATATTTCCCTTTCAGAAAGATGTAAACGAAGCTAATAAGTTTGCTAAAGAATTAGGAAATAAAAATGTCTTGTTAGTGTCTATTCATTGTAATGCTGCTGGTAATGGCAGTGCATGGATGGGTGCTAAAGGATGGAGTGTCTTTGTTTCAAACAATGCTTCTACTAATAGCAAGTTACTAGCTGATTGTTTGTATGATGCAGCTGAACAGCAAAAACTTAGATTAGAACCGAAAGACCTGGACAGAAATACTGGCAACAGAGCCTTGCTATATGCAGAGATACTAACTGCCCAGCGGTTTTAACAGAAAACTTGTTTCAAGATAATAAAGAAGATGTGGAATTTCTTCTTAGTAAGGAGGGAAAGGAAGCTATCGCTAAACTTCACGTAGACGGAATCATCAGATACATTTCCAAAATTTCATAGGTTAAAGTTATTAAAAAATGTAAAATTAGAAAATTTTAGTATTTCACTTTATGTGGAATAAAAAAAATGACTATATTTGCAAATAACTTTAAAAGAATGATATATGGAAAAGGGAATTGAGGATTTAGACTTTAACGAAGAAGATTACGGTATAGCACAGGAACCGTCGAACCCTAATGGTTACGTACCAGATTATGAATCATTAGAGCCAGAGAAACCTTGGATGGGGGATGAAAATCAACCACAGCCAGCAGATGGTACAAAACCAGAACCTGCTGCTGCACAGAACCAGTACAAGAAGATGATATTATCATTTCTATGCTTAAACAAATAGGCATTTCAGACCCTTCAAAAATTAAATTTGAAAATGATGAGGGTGAAATTGAGGAAGTTTCTTGGGATTCATTGTCCGCAGAGGAAAAAATGAATATCTTAACACCAGAATCTCCTGACCCTAACTATGGTCTTGAAGAACCTGAAATTAACTTTATTAACTTGTTACGTGACGCGGGAATTACTCCAGAGGAGTACATTAACTATCAGAGAGAACAGGCTATTGAAGAATACAGACAAGCATTAGAAGGTAATCCACAATACGAAGTTGAGAGGTTAACAGACGAAGACTTATATGCTTTAGACTTACAATCAAGAGTTCCAGATATGACAGACGAAGAAGTTGCCATAGCTCTAGAACACGAGAAAGCTAATCCTGAACTTTTTGAAAAGAAAATGCAAGGAATTAGAGCTGAGTATAAAGCACTAGAAGACGAAAGAAGACAAAATGAGGAACTTCTCGAACAACAACAGAAGCAAGAACAATTTGAAGCCTTCCAATCTGATGTACTTGATGCAATTGAGTCTTTAGATGAAGTTGGAGGTGTAAAATTAAATTTGGACGAAGATGACATGGAAGAAGTTGCAAACTTCATATTATCGCTAGATTCGGCAGGAGTTAGTTATTTAGGAAAAGCATTAGACGACCCACAAACTTTAGCAAGAATGGCTTGGTTTGCATTGAAGGGAGACGAAGCTTTTGCAACTATCACTGATTATTACGATAAGGAGATAGCAAAAGAAAAACGTTCAGCCTACGAAGCTGGATATGAAGATGCAAAGAAAGGAATACAACCAAAGAGTACTAGAAAACCTACTGTTGTAGTTGCTCCTAAACCTGCATCTGAACCCAAACCCGGGGGCACTAATCCCCCATGAAAAAAACAATTGATGATATAGATTTTAATTTAAAAAAAGTATGATAGTAGCGAATTTTTGTATCAAACAGACCACAATGTCGGAAACTAGAAACTTATGAGGATTTCTATAAGTTCTTAGGAACTAGACCAACTAAATTAGGTGTTGTTTCAAGACTTACCCAGAACTTACAGCTTCTTACCTAACAGAATCTCTAAGAAACATTTTCTACCAAGATGTAAAATCTGGTAATAAAATATCAAAGCATTGACTCAATGTACTTTGAATGGGAAGTTGAAACCAACTACATTAAGAGAGTTGAGTTTGCAGATGTACCAACAGAAGATGGTTCAAACGGTTCAGAAAATTTGTAATGGCTTTCAAAAGAAAAGATATTACGAAAAAGTATGACATCTTCAAGATTTGATAAAAACAAATGCAGCAAATGTATTGTAGTGAGCAGACCAGTTAGAAAAAGCTGATAACTATTGGGAAGTAGTTGTTAGACTTATTGATAGTGACTATTCTAGCGTTTCTTGACTTTAGTGGTTGCCAAGTAGGTGATACTACTAGATTCCAATCTAACGCAATGCCTGAAATGCACGAAGAAGGATATGTTAAAATATCAATCTAACATTGAAAACACAGGAAACTTCATCACA
>ENA-OQCD01000313-OQCD01000313.1-human-gut-metagenome-genome-assembly--contig:-NODE-313-length-13682-cov-2.963408_pt1 | contig 13682 bp, 19 predicted proteins | sample MGYA00242755_ERZ504571 | MGnify/ENA primary metagenome ERZ504571 (study PRJEB26092, sample SAMD00036274) | human gut metagenome | host: Homo sapiens | study: EMG produced TPA metagenomics assembly of...
CTGACAAGTTCTTTGGTATCGTCATCAAGGTTGCTTATTTGTACGGCTTTCAGGGCAGTTGGAACGTTATACCACGAATGCTTGCCAAAATAATCGACGGCATACCGATATAGAAAGAGCGGAATATCATCACTGATTTTATCAAAATAATGAAACAGCGCATGATTTCCAAACTGGAACTTTGAAGATTTCGATTCCAACTTATCGTGTTCAAATTCTTTCAGACTGGGGCGCTTTAATTGTATTTCATATCGAACCAGATTTTTTGAGCGCTCCAAATCGTCTGGAGAAATCGGATAGCTCTCCTTTTCGCAATTCAAGAGCTGCTGATGCTTGTCATAGAGTGCAAAATCGTACCACGTTTTTTCAAATTTACAGCTTCGGATCTCATTGTGCTGGTTATAGTGCAGTGCGCGACCTTTCCTGTACGGGTCAACGCTTCCTGAATAACGAATGATTTTTACCATCAGCGAGGGATCGCATTTCACATAGAAGTCTTGTGTAATATCCAACCGGTGCATTTTCCATTTAACAGAATCCTCAATTTCAAGGAGTCCAAGCTGCTCCAATTCATCCAGAAATGCCTGCTCTTGCATGGCCAAACCTTCTGGCGATAAATCTGTTAAACTTAAACGAGATGGATCACCTGCGATTCGAGCGAGGTTCACACCAGATAACGTTATGTATCGCTTCTTAAAATCTGGATAATCTGCCAATGTGATGTTCAAACCACCATCTTTTCTTTTATAAGAGTAGCCTTTTTTCGAGGAGCCATGATACGGAATCCGATAGTATTTTTCCAGCGGATACCATTTTTTGAATTGCCATAAATATAGTGCGCTTTGCTTCGCAATCGGTATACGTTCCATTCACTTCAAACGTATGAATGAAGGTGCTAAAAGTGGGAGCTTCTTTGCCATTGTCATAAAAACACCTCTTTTTGTGATTTATCAGGATGTTATGAATCAAATAGAAATTGATCAGGAGGAACAACTACTATAAAAACGCATAGCATTCTATCTGGTGATTTATGACACTGTTATCCATAGATCGATATCTAATAGGATGATAATAAACTGCTTTTGGGATTTCTTATAGGGCGATTTGATCAAAGGCAGCGTATTTTCGATCTCTGCCCTTCAAATTCATTATGCCGAATGGAAAAATCATTACAGGCTGCAATAAATCCAGTTTCGACATTTTGGATGGTTTTCGTCCGATCAGAATCGAAGTCCGAAGCGGACGGGTCGTTTTCACAATCGAACTGGAACGGAACATCACGATTCTGCGAGGGGACAGCGCCACCGGAAAAACAACGCTGGTGGAGATGCTGCAAGCATACGAGACCTATGGCAGACAGAGCGGCGTAACAGTGAGCTGTGATAAACCGTGCCGGGTGCTGTCGGGTGTTAACTGGGAGTTGCAGTTGAATGCGACCCATGACAGCATTGTGTTTGTGGATGAAGGCAGTACCTTTGTTTCGAGTTTGGACTTTGCCCGTGCGATTCAGCATTCAGACAACTACTATGTGCTGGTCACAAGAGAAGATTTGAGCACTCTGCCGTACAGCGTAAACGCCATTCTGGAACTGAAAAAGACCACCAGCCGCTTCAAACGGACTTATAACAAGGCATACCCGGTCTATGACTCACTGACAGCCAGCAATGTGCAGCTGGAAGGTGTCGAAAAGCTGTTGACAGAAGATGCAAATTCCGGGTATCAGCTGTTTACAAAAGTCGGCGAGAAATACGGAATTGACTGTATCCCTGCGGCGGGCAAAGATAATATCAAACAAAAAATCTTCCCAATGAAATCCGAGAAGGTTCTGGTAAATTGCGATGGTGCGGCGTTTTGGCCCGCAGATGAATGATATTTTATGCATACGACCCCGATACAGAGGAAGAAGCGGGCCAATGCATGGATGAAGTGATTCAGATTGCAGAGGAAAGCGGCGCCGAAATTCAGTTCTACTAAAAGATAATCATAAGCGACCATAAGGCGGAGCTTTTGCGCAGATAAAATGCTGCGGGAAGCTCCGTTTTTTGTATAAATGAAAACTTTTTTACTCTTCGGTTTCGCTCTATAAAACTTATATAAGAACGAAATTTTCTAAAATGCTGGAATAAAAAATTGAAAATGAGGTATACTAATAACAGGAAGGAGTTGAAAGAATGCTTTGCCAATTTTCTTTTCAGAATTTTAAGTCTTATAAGGATGAAACAACATTTGATTTCCGTGCAATGGCAATTCCGGAGTTTCAGGATGCCTTGATTCGGCAGGAGAAAGCGGAAGATTTGCTTCCGGTCAGCGCGGTCTATGGCCCTAATGGTGGCGGTAAGACAAATCTGCTTCAGGCATTCTTTTGCCTGATTAACCTTGTCGTAAAGCCAATCCATGCGCTGGAGAAGAATCGACAGCCTATGATCTTCCAGCAGGGCAGCAGTGTGGCTCCTTTTATGCTGGATGAAAACTCTGTAAATGAGCCTACGATTTTTCAGGTGTTTTTCCGTGTAGGCGAGAAGGAGTACCAGTATTATATTTCTCTCAAGGAAGAAATTGTTTTTGAGTCTCTGCTGTGGCGCACACTTGGTGGCAAGAAGACGGGCCTGATTTTTGAGCGAGACGGTCAGAAGATTGAATTGGGCGCGAGCATCAGTAAGGCGAGCATCAATCTGGATGTCAATCCGAAGATGCCGTACCTTTCTTTTTTGGCAATCAATTATAATATTCCTGTGATTGCAGAAGTGCAGAATTGGTTTGAATCCTGTATTACGCAGAGCTACGCGAACCCCAGAGCAGAAAACATTGTGCTGGTGTCCAAGAATGAAGCAACCAAGGAAAGACTGATTCATGCGCTGAATGATGTAGGCATTGATTTGTCTGGCTATCGTTATGATGAGGATAGCAAGCACCTGTTTACGCAGAGAACAATCAACGGCAAGGTCTACGAGCTTCCCTTTGAAGCGGAGTCGGATGGAACCAAGAAAATGATTGCAGCCTTGCCGGTTCTGATGGTAGCATTGCAGGAAGGCCGCACAGTGGTTGTGGACGAATTGGATGCCAAGCTGCATCCGAAGCTGCTCCGGTATGTGATTCAGATGTTCAAGAACCCGGAACTGAACAAGAAGGGCGCACAACTGCTATTCAGTTCTCACGACCTGACTACGATGAAGAATACAGTTTTCCGTCGTGATGAAATTTGGTTTGCCGCAATGAATGACAATCATGAGAGCGAGATTTATTCGCTTTACGAATTCCGACAGGAGGACAATACTCGCGTCAAGAGCACAGCGGCCTTTGACAAGCAGTATCTGGAAGGCCGATATGGTGCAGACCCCTACCTTTCTAATATGCTGACAGGGAGGGATTGGGCATGAGTCTGAAACCTCCGAAAAAGAGTGACCTTGGAAAAAGCTGGATGAAGAATCGCCGTGATAAAGCGAGGATGATTCAGCCGGAATACCACTTGATTGCATCTGAAGGTACAGAAACCGAGCCGCAGTATTTTGGCGCAATTCAGAAAATCATCAATGCTAAGTACCGTGATAGAATCCAGCTAAAGGTAGAGGGCATTGGCGATAATACGGTGAATTTGTTGATGAAAGTTCGTCAATACGTTCAGAATAACGGCATTGTGTTTAAGCACATCTGGATTGTCTATGACACAGATGATTTTCCGGCAGAAAATATCGACATGGTAGCACAGCTGTGCGAAGAATACAATGCACAAAGTGAGACGATTTACCATGCTGTATGGTCGAACCAGTGCGTAGAACTGTGGTATTTGCTGCATTTTATGTATATGGATACTGATATTGACAGATCTCGTTACTGGCCGAAGCTGAGCGATTGGCTGAAAAACATTGGTGCAGGGAGTTACGAGAAGAACCGCCCGGATATGTATGAAGTGCTGCGACCTTACATGGACATTGCGATTGCCAATGCAAAGCGATTGGACAAGCAAAATGAAGGACGGAAGCCCTCTGAGTCAGCACCCGGAACGAAAGTTTACGAACTGGTTGAGATGTTGAGACCTTATCTTTTGGACACGCAGTGACTTTGACGCTGGAAAGGAGGCCCACGCAATATGTGTGATGTGCTTGATAAAGTGGAAAACAGAGGCATCGAAAAAGGCATCGTGAAAGGCGAAAGCCGTGGTGAAAACAAAATGGCTCTGTTGGTGAAGAAGCTTCTTGACCAGAATCGCATTGACGATGTAAAGAGGGCTTCCGAAGATGAAAAGAGCCGTGCGGAGTTGATGAAAGAGCTTGGAATCAACTGAAAATTGAAAACCGCGATGTGTCGTTATTCCGAACGCTCTGTAATTTTGGCACCCGCCCAGGCTGCGATTAAGTCTCCCCGGAAATAAAATCTGATAGGACAAAGAAGAAAAAAGCTCTTGGCTTCTGTAATGGAGGCCAAGAGCTTTTTTGCATCTTGTTTTGTAAGCGGAAAGAGGTTCCAATAATAGAAAAGAAAGCGTACATCGGTCGAATAAGGTGGTGGATTTATGAATGGTTTAAAGTTAAAAAGAAGAAGTATTTATGCACAAAAAAATATATCGATAAAAATTGTAAAAAAAGGCGAATGGAATCTCTATGAATTTTATGTTAACATCTTATTACAACACGTGATTCCTCGGAAGCGTCAGTTGTACTGTGAACAAGGATAGTGCTCGGTAGAGTGTCTATACCTGCAGGTATAATTATGACTGCAGTCCGAGGCTTTTTCTTTATCCGAAACGGAGAGGGTGGGTGCTATGCGAATTGTTCGGAAAATCAATAACAGTGCCGCTGTTGCTCAGGACTCCCGCGGAAGGAACTGATCGTGATTGGTAAGGGCATCGGGTTTCCGGCGGTTCCATACGAACTGACGGATATGTCGCGGATAGACCGCACGTTTTACGATATCGACCCGCGTTATTTTGAGATGATCAGTACTCTTCCGCAGGAGATTCTTCTGGCGAGTGCCGACATTACAGAAGATGCGCAGGTCGTACTGAATACGACCCTTAACTCTAACCTGCCGCTGACACTGGCCGACCACCTGAACTTTGCGGTGGAGCGCTTTCGCAGCGGGTTGAACCTGACGATCCCCATTGCCTATGATATCCGTCATCTGTACCCCAATGAGTTTGATCTGGGCGTAAAAGCATTGGATATCCTGAAGGAATACACGGGGGTCTCACTTCCGGATTCCGAAGCGGTCAGCATTGCAATGCATTTGATCAATGCTGAAATCGAAAACAGCGAGATCCATTCCCTCGTAAAGGCGTTGGAGATTCAGGAAGGCGTGGAGTCCATTGTGGAGCGGGAAATGAACCTGAAACTGGATAAGGACAGCTACAGTTACTATCGGTTCACGATGCATATCCGCTATCTCATCCAACGGCTGATGAGCGGTACTCAGAGCGAAACGGGGAGTGGCAGCATGGTAAAGATGCTGGCCAATGATTACCCTAAAACATATATCTGTGCTAAAAAGATTGCGGCTTTCTTGCAAAAGCAGGAGAATTGGTGCTGTAATGATGAGGAGCTTCTCTATTTGATGTTGCATATCAACCGCGTCTGCCAGAAAAATATATAAACAGCTTCCGTTGCTTGGAGCGGCACTCGCCATTTGCGGGACGTGATCCGGGAACAGAGCGCATCCGACCTGAAAAACGCTTGCGTTTTCAGGTAGTTTGAAGGCGCTTTGTGCCCGGATCTTTTATTACATATTGAATGAATAGCGGTGCAGGGCCCGCATCGTTTTCAGATAAAAAATCAGGAGGATTAGCCATGAAACAGGATGCATTCTTTCAAACTATCATACATCACATCGGTGGTGAAGGCAATGTTGCACGAAAACGTTTTGACGGAGAGCACCTGTATGTCACTGTGAAAGACAGCGGTATGGCAGATCTAGAAGAACTGAACCGTTTGGATGGGGTTTTCGGTACGGAACTGAACCGGAACATTCTGTCCGTTACCATCCAGGAAGATTTTTTGGAGGATGTTACAATGGCAAAAGATTTCAAACAGCTGGCGCAGAATATCATGACGTTGGCTGGAGCAAAGGAAAATGTTACTTCCGTATTTCACTGCATGACCCGTCTGCGCATGACGGTCAAGGACGTCAAGAAGGTAGACCAGAAAGCTATCAATGATCTGGACGGTGTGTTGGGCGTCACCTATCAGGGCGGTCAGCTGCAGGTCATCATCGGCAAGGATCTGCTGAAGGTTTATGAAGAGGTGCTGAAGCTGGGCTACAGCGATGGCGGCGCTGTGGACGAAAAACTGGACGGTGACCTGAAAGGCGAAAAGATTTCGGTTGGGCAGGCAGTGATTGGTTACATTTCCGCTGCCGTACAGCCTATGGTTCCGGCACTGATCGGCGGCGGTATGATCAAGGTGTTCCTGCTGCTGATCTCCAAGGTTTATGCTCCCTTTGCGGACAGTTCTACTTATACGCTGCTGAGCATCGTGGGCAATGCGGTATTTTATTTCATGCCCATTTTTGGTCGCTTATGGAGCGGCCAAGAAACTGGGTGCGACCCCCACGTATTCCATGGTCGTGGCCGGTGCACTGGTCGCTCCTGAATGGACGGCTATTGTAAGTGCTGGCAATCCAGTCACCATGTTTGGTATCAATGTTGCCCTGAAAGGATACGGCAGTTCTCTGCTTCCTGCGCTGCTGCTGGCAATCGTTGCGTATTATGTGGAAAAATTCCTGAACAAAGTGATCCCCGGCGTGTTCAAGCTATCTTTGTCGGTACGTTGACAATGGCCGCCACCTATGCCGTCTCGATCCTTGCACTGGCGCCTCTGGGTCAGCTGGCAGGTACCTATGTCACCGCCGCGATCCTGTGGTTGTATAACATTGCAGGCCCCATCACGGTTGCTCTGTTTACGGCTCTGTTCCCCTATATGGTCATGACCGGTATGCACATGACCTTGGGACTCCATGATCCAGCTGCTGTCGGAAACTGGTTTTGATCCCCTGTTCCGCCCCGGTATGCTGCTGTCCAACATGGCAGAAGGCGGCGCTTCTCTGGGTATCGCTATCAAGGCAAAGGACAAGGCAATCAAATCCGAAGCACTGTCCGTTGCAGTGGGCTGCATCTTTGCTAGTGTGACCGAGCCGGCCATTTACGGTTTTAACCTGCCGCTGAAGAAACCTATGTGGGCTGTTTCCCTCGGCGGCGCCATCGGTGGTGTCGTGGCCGCTCTGCTGGGTGCCCATAACTACGAGTATGGTTCTTCTTCCCTGTTTGCCCTGCCGATCTTTGAGGATACCATCGTGGCTATGGTTATTGCAATCATCGTGACGATCGTAGCATCCTGTGTACTTACGATTCTCTTTGGCTTTGACGAGGAAATCTTGAAGAAACACTGATCTCAAAATTTTGTTCGCCCCGGGGAGCGCATGCGTCCCGGGGCGTGGAGGTATTATGAAACTTAAGTCCAATTTTTTGTGGGGTGGAGCACTTGCGGCTAACCAGTGCGAGGGTGCCTGGCAGGAAGACGGCAGGCTGCCTGCGTCTGCTGACTTTCTGCCGGATGCAGCCCACGGCAGATGGAATGCCATGCTGCATCCGGGAAACATTCTGGAAACGCGGTACGATTATTATCCTAGTCGGGAAGCAATTGATTTTTATCATCGATACAAAGAGGATATCCGCCTTCTTGCAGAGAGCGGGATCAAGGCGCTGCGTTTGTCCATTTCATGGACGCGGATCTATCCGACCGGGGAAGAGAACGCCCCGAACGAAGATGGCCTGCGTTTTTACGAGGAACTGTTTACGGAGTGTTGTAGGTACGGGATAGAGCCGGTGGTCACCCTGTGCCACTTTGATGTGCCGGAAGCCCTGATCCGGAAATATGGTGCCTGGGCAGACCGCAGGCTGATTGCACTGTATGAAAAATATGCTGCCACCGTGTTTGACCGCTACCGGAATCTGGTAAAATACTGGATGACCTTCAATGAGATCAACATGATCACCCACATCCCTTATCTGGGCGGTGGCCTGCTGGTGGACAAGGACGACCCGGAGTTCAACCAGATCGTGTACAATGCCGCGCATAACCAGCTGGTGGCAAGTGCCTGCGCGGTGCGGATCGGTAAAAAAATCAATCCGAATTTCCAAATTGGATGCATGATGGCGGCCGGAAGCTTTTATCCCTATTCCTGTAACCCCAATGATGTGATGGAAGCACGTATCAGTAACAACAAAATTACATTTTTCCGGATGTCCAATAGGCTGTTACTCCGGATTCGCCCGGAATTACTTTGCAAAATTGGGCATCACGCTGGACGAACAGCCGGGTGATGACGAACTTCTGGCTCAGAACACCTGCGATTTTCTGGGATTCAGTTACTATTCCTCCAGGCTGATCTCCACGGATCCGGAGCATCTGAAAAATGTGGCGGATGGCAACGCCATTACTACCCTGCGCAACCCGTATCTGCAGATCACGAAATGGGGACGTCAGATCGACCCGGTCGGCCTGCGCGTGACCATGAATGATCTGTATGATCGCTATCACAAGCCGTTGTTCATTGTGGAAAACGGTTTGGGCGTGGAGGATACTCTGGAAGTGGACGGTTCCGTCCATGACCTACCGGGTGGAGTATCTCGATGCTCATATCACCCAGATGAAAAAAAGCCGTTCTGGAGGACGGCATTCCCTGCATGGGATATCTGGTCTGGGGCATCATCGATCTGGTCAGCGCGGGCGGCGGTGAAATGGATAAGCGGTACGGACTGGTCTATGTAAATAAACATAACGACGGCACCGGAGACCTCGCCCGCTACAAAAAAGATTCTTTTGGTTGGTATGCACAGAAGATTCGGGAAGAGTGCTATGAATAAAGCGTATAAGCAGTATTTTGATCTGATATTTGGCTCTACACTACTGACTCTGGGTATCTACCTGTTTGTCACCCCCAATGGTATCAACTTTGGCGGTGTGATTGGCCTGGCTCAGATTATAGAGTTTTTTCTGCGTAGGTTCATTGCAATCCGCAGTGATGCAAACCTTGTTGGCATGATCAATTTACTCATCAATGTACCGCTGTTCCTGATAGGATACCGGGTCATGAGCCGCAGGTTCTGCATTAAAACCATGCTCTCGGTAGCAGTGCAGACGTTGCTTCTCTCAGTACTTCCGCCGCTCAAAGCACCCCTTGTGGAGGATGTGCTGCTAAACTGTATCTTCGGCGCTATTCTCTGTGGTGTAGGTGTCGGCTATGCGCTGCGGGGCAGTGGGTGCTGTGGCGGCATGGACATTGCATGCATGTGTCTGGTAAAGAAATACCCGGATTTTAAAAGCGGACGGCTTTCTATTTATGTCAATGCGGTTCTCTTTTCGGTCTGCCTATTCCTTTTTGATTTGGAAACTACGATGTACTCCATCATCTTTGTGGCAATTCTGTATACGGTGGCAGATAGGTTTCACGATCAGAACATCAATGTGGCGGCCCTGATATTTACGGATGTTTCCACTGTGCAGACTGAAATCCTGCAGAAGATGGGACGCGGCGTCACCTTCTGGAACGGATACGGTGCGTACACCAACCACCCTAAGAAGATCCTTTTCTGTGCCGTGAACAAGTATGAAATCGGGGGAGCTGCAGGAAATTATTCACGAGCAAGATCCCAGTGCCTTCGTCACATTCTTTTGTAGGTCCTCTGGTCCATGGCGGATTTGAAAAAAGGCTATGAGATTGAGGGTAATCGCATAGAACAAATGAAGCGAGGAACGCTCTGTAATTTTGGCACCTGCTCAGGCTGCCATCAAAAATCCGAGGAAATAAGATTTCCCCTGTGGTATAAGATAGCCTAAAAGCGAATCAAGCCCCTTGGTTTCTGTAATGGAATGAGGTGCACTCCGTCAAGTAGATAGAAAAAATAATACAAGATTTTTTTTCGCCGTTTTCATAAGGAAACGGCGATTTTGTGTGCAAATCGTTATCAGGCCCCCCGGTTCATGGCACTGACATGAGCCTGCATTGGTGTTTGGATGAACAGGCGGTGCTGGTAGCGGCGATTGTTGTAATAGTCAATGTAGTTCTCAATCGTTGAAAAGAGACTTTCCCGGCTAAATGTATGTCCATAGTAACATTCTCGTTTGAGGATACCCCAGAAGCCTTCCATCGGGCCATTGTCAATGCAGCGTCCCACGCGAGACATACTTGGCGTCAGACCAGCGTCCAGCAGTTTCTTGTGGAAGATTCGGCTGGTGTACTGGTACCCGCGGTCACTGTGGAGCATAGGATGTGCATTTGGATTTTCCTGAACTGCCTTGTCAAAAGTGTCAAAGACCAGCTTGTTGCTGGTCAGAATGCCATAATCCTTTTCCAGATCATCCCGAATCCGGCGGTGGCCTTATCCGAGTGTTCTGTGTAAATCTGCTGGATCGCTGCTGAAATCTTCTCGTTTTCAAGCTCATGCTGACTTTTGGGATGGTTTAGCCATTTGTAATAGAATGAACGTGCAATATGTGCGAGCGGACACAAATCCTGAATCGAATATCCTTTTTCTTCATGCAGGATTTTCACTGTCTGGTACCGGAACAGAAGTCTCGTCAGGCTCAGAGATTCCCCCTCTCCAACTCTTGCAATTTTTTTAATACGTCATTCTCCATTTGCGCTAAATAGAGCTGTCGTTTCAATGTGGCAACTTCTAATTTGAGTCGTTCCTCTTCTGTCCGTGGAATGTAATCTTTCTTGTGCCGTCCACGGTGATCTTTTAAGGCAGATTCTCCGTTTTCTTTGTAACAGGAAGCCGGGGCATTTTTTTTTGTTGGTTAGCTTGCTCAATTCAAAACCACCGGCTTAGCCGGTGGTTTTGAATTGAGCTTTGATGTTCCGAACGCGCAAGCGACAAAATATACATGCAATGATTTCCGGGTCAGCCCTTTGCTTTGGCGGCAAGGGCGTGCACATACGCCGCACAGCGTCCCAGTCGCGGGCGGCAACCTTGTCCTTCGGCATCAGGCTGCTGGCAAGGCCCACGCCAAGGCAGCCCGCCCGGCGGAACTCCTGAATATTATCCGGTGTTACACCGCCGATGGCAATGTAGTGTGTGTCGTTATACGGGCCCTTCAGGTCTTTGACATAGCTGCGGGGCATGTCACCAGCCGGGAACAACTTCATCGTTTGAAAGCCGTACTGCAGGCTCACCGCCACATCGGTAGGGGTCAGCACGCCGGGCAGCAGCATCACGTCCCGGTCACGGCAGAAGGCTAGCACATCCGGCGGGGTGCCCGGTGTCAGCAGGAACTGTGCACCGGCGTCCAGTGCGGTCTGTGCACACTCGACGGAGATGGCGGTACCCGCACCGACCAGACATTTGCTGCCGTAGGTTTTGTGCAGCAGGGTGATCTGCTCCAATGCGTCCGGGCTGTTCAGGGCCACTTCAAACACCTTTACGCCGCCCCTGAGGATGGCTCCCGCATAGTTCAGCGTGATCTCTTTGGGTACATTGCGCAGGATGGCAAGCAGCGGGTTCTGGGCAAACACTTCGTACATATCCATAAGACGGTTCTCCTTTCTAGCGGTAAATGGTGCTGCTTCCGTTCAGAATGGCATCCATCCGAGCAGCATCCGGGCAACCCTCCACATCGCCGGGCACTTCGGTGGCAAGGGCCCCGCACACCGCGCCCATGCGGCCTGCCTGTTCCAGCGTGCGTCCCTGCAAAAGGCCTGCCAGCACACCGGCGTTGAAGCGTCGCCTGCACCGATGGGGTCGATGCAGCGGCAGGGATAGGGTTCCAGCCGGATGCACTGGTTCCGGTCGGCGATCCATGCACCGCGGCTGCCGTCCTTGAACGCTGCCACTTCGGTATGGCCTACGGCAAACAACCCTGCGCAAAGCTGCTCCACGTTCCGGGTGCCGAATAGCACTTCCGCCTCGTCCAGCCCCATCAATACGATCTCGGCACGGGTCGTCAGCTGCCGGAGCAGGGGCGTGTAATCCCGGCCGTTCCACAGCTTTTGGCGGATGTTGGGGTCAAAGCTCACCCTGGCACCATATTTTTGCGCCAGACGGATGGCGGCCTGCACCGTCTCGGCACAGCTTTCGCTCAGCACCGGTGTAATGCCGCTCAGGTGCAGGATGCGGCAGCCGCGGAACAATGCTTCGTCCAGATCCTGCGGGGTCATGTGGCTGGCAGCGCTGTTTTCGCGGTAGTAAAACACGCTGCTCTCGCCAGAGCCGGTCTGCTTGAACATCACACCGGTGCGGTGGGCGGGGTCAAAGTGCACACCGCTGCAGTCCACGCTTCGGCCCGGATCTGATTGCGGATGTACTGCCCAAATTCATCCGCCCCCAGGCGGCTGATCCAGGCGGCAGACACGCCAAGTTTTGCAGCACCGATGGCAGTGTTGCTCTCAGCCCCTGCAATGCGGAGACTGTAGTTTGGCACATAGCGCAGCGGGCCCGTGCGGTCCGGTGCAAAAGCGGCCATGGTTTCGCCAAGGGTCAGGCATTCCGGCATTATGATCCACTCCTTTTTCGATATTTTATTCAGGTACTTCCATTTTAGCAAAAAGAATGGTAAAATACAATTGGATTTGATCAAATATCAAATTTTCTTTTTTCGAAAATCCGAAAAAGATGCCGAAAGACCACTCCGGTTTGATTTCTTATTTTTCTTATGCTACAATAAAAACAACATGTTTGATCAGAAAGGCATGGCCGCTTTATGAAACATGAAAAACAGCAGTCCGTTCTTTTTACAGCCGAACTCCAGCACAGTGAGGAGACCTTCTACCGTCTGGCACGGGTGCAGGCACAGCTGTATGGAGCCCTTGGAAAGGTGTTTGTGATTTTTGCGGCTTTGCCTTGATCGCAGCGGCACTGTTTGCGCTGCAGGAGAGCACAGGCCGGCTTGTGCTGCTGTTTTTGGCTGTTGGACCATCAGCTGCTCGGCGCTTCCGGCAAGGCGGACAGCGGAACGCCTTGTGCGTGCAGCAAACGGGAATTTTCCGCATACGGTCTACAAATTCTGCGCAGATACGCTGTATGTGACGGCATATGACAAAACGACAGAGGTTCAGCTTTCGGCAGTTAACGGCTTTTATTCGGATGCGGCGTACTGGTATCTGTTTTTGAACAGCAGCAGCGCATACATGGTGCCCAAGAGTTCACTGCAGCCGGCACGTCCAGAGGCGTTTGAAGCGTTTCTGGAAGAAAGAACCGGCTGCACAAGGGAAAATGTGCCTTCCTTTGTTACGCTGCGGGCCCTGCGGCGCAGTGCAGGGGTGCTTTTTCATAAGGGGTAAGCAGGGCAGCGGCCCAAAATCTGCAAAAATCTGAGAGAAACGAGGATAATTCGTGTGAAAAAGGAAGTGGAAGCTGGATTTGGCGCAACCATTGCCAACCGTGTGGCGGATCAGCTGCGGGATGATATTGTAAGCCATCGGATCAAGCCGGGCAGCAGGATCACGGCAAAAGAGATCGCGGACAAATACGGCGTGAGCAGTATGCCGGTCCGGGAGGCGTTCAGTATGCTGTGCGGTGAAAACCTGCTGGAAATGAACCTTACCGGGGTGGCGACCGTGATCGCAGTTACGCCGGAACTGGTTGCACAGCTCAACGACCTGCAGTATGCGCTGGAAAGCCTTTTGATCGAGCTTTCGATGAAAAAAGGCTATTCGGAAAGAGCTTTTGCACCTAGCTGGAAGATGTGAATGAC
>ENA-OQCD01000315-OQCD01000315.1-human-gut-metagenome-genome-assembly--contig:-NODE-315-length-13641-cov-2.838316_pt1 | contig 13641 bp, 12 predicted proteins | sample MGYA00242755_ERZ504571 | MGnify/ENA primary metagenome ERZ504571 (study PRJEB26092, sample SAMD00036274) | human gut metagenome | host: Homo sapiens | study: EMG produced TPA metagenomics assembly of...
CGCTCGGTTTCCCCCTTGCGTTTGCTACAACAACATCACGGTCGGCCTTGCCGCGATCGATCGCCTGACGGATCTCACCTTCCGGCATAACATCGGTCGGCACCTGAGATTCGGCGATCCTGCGAATTTCCGCAGCTCCTGCTCCCGCAAACGAGCGCGCTCCGCCTGCTCTTCCTGGGCGCGCTTGCGCTCTGCCGCAGCACGCTTCCTCATCTTGGAACGATACTTGGCGACTTTCCGCTCCCACGCTGCGGCCTGCTTGGCGGCCCTCACCCCCAAAGCGAGCACTCCAGCAAGCAGCGACGCAGGAATCAAAGCAAACAACGGACTGAAATGCAACACAAACGCACACATCAACACGACGATTGTGATCACCAGCATCGAGACAACAATAATCCGCCTTCTGCGGATCGCGGCACGACGAAGGGCACGGACATGCGCGATCCTTTCGTCGGTCAGCTTGCCCTCATGCGTCTCGTTGGACTGCATTATTGCCCCTTTCGCCTTTGCGGCGGTCTCATCGGAGAATCGCGTTCCACTGTCGGCATCCACCAGATGCAGCGACGGCGAAAAGCGGTCCTCTCGGTGCTCGATTACCCGCTTCATGCCTTTGACCGTCCGTTTGGGCAGCCAGAAAACCATGAGAATAATCACAATCGCAAGCACCACAACCGTGCTTAACGATTCATAACCCATAACTCATAAGAATAGGTGACATTCCGACATTCTCCGGGGTGCACGCCCCCGCGTGTCGAACATGTGCGCGAAAGCGCGTGTCGAACCTCGCCAACGGCTCACTCGCCCATCAACCGTGCGGTAAAGCCATTCGGTGCGTACTCCGGCAGCAACGCATACGATTCATGGTCACGCCATTGCCCGTTCACGAACATGTACGCCTTGCGCATCCCCTCATAGGATGCCCCCACTTTGAGTGCCACCTTACGTGACGTTCGTTTTCGGGAAGCAAGTCGATCTCCACACGATGCAATTGCGGCCCGGAAGGGTCGAACATCGCCCAATCAGCCAATAGCGTAACAGCCATCGGCGCATATCCACGCCCCGCACACCGCTCATCGACCCAATAGCCAACCACGCCGGTACGCATGGCGCCATAGCAGATGGCCCCTAACGAAATCTGGCCGACGATACGCCCATGATGCTCGATGGCGAACACCACTCCGGTGCCGTTTCGCTCGTTGCATCGCATCGCACGCACCCACTCGTTGAACGACATCGACGCGCCATGCACCGGATCCCCGGATTCCCAAGGCTTCAACCAATCGTCGTTGCGCCAGCGGACTTCGTTCCATTCGTTCGCAGTCGTCAGTAGTCAGCGGACGCAGGATTATGGGAACGTGAAGCCCATGTGCCTGAATGAACCGCGGAACATCAATGGCATTGGGATCCGAACGCATCATGCCCCGTAAAGATCGCAAAATCGTCACGCCCTCATTCTGCCATACGCATAACATTTCCGATTGCGCGCAACCATCCCGTGGTACAACATGCGGTATGACCACGAACATGCAAGCCGACGTCATGGAAAACAGCGTCTGTGACGAAGCCGCGAACCAACGTGAGCTGAAAAAGCAATGGCGCGCACACGCAATCGCACGAAGAAAGCAGACCAGTAAGGAGGAACGACTGGAAGCCGGCCGCAAGTTGGCCGAACAGGCGCGGAAGGCGAATCTCATTCATTCGTTCACCACGGTGGCCGCATTCGCGTCCATGGGCAGCGAAATGTCGATGATGCCGATGCTGCAGGCATTATTCGATTCGAATTGCCACGTGCTGGTGCCACGGCTCGGATCCGGCATGGATATTGGCTGGAGCGAACTTGGCGACATTCACGATCTGCAGGACCAGACCAACAGCGACGGGTCCATCAATACGCACCGCCCGCAAGAGCCGGGCAATAGCGCAAACGGACCTGAAGCGCTGAAAAACGCCGGTCTGATCATTGTTCCCGCCCTTGCCGTCGACCAAGAGGGATTCCGTCTGGGACGTGGCGGAGGGTGGTATGACCGCGCGCTCGAGTATCGTGCGGCCGGTGCACGGGTGGTGGCGGTTTGCTGGCCGTGGGAGCCGACGGACAAGCCTGTTCCGCACGAAGACCACGATATTCCCGTCGATGGCGTGCTCACTCCGAACGGATTTACGGCCATACGCGAATAAGATGTCCGAAGATAAGACGTTCACGCAGCCGTCTCAGAACGTACTAGGATATGTCCCGTTAAGAAATTTGAGAACCTGGTTGAAGCGAGGATACTTTGCCTACTTACCATTACCGTTGCAAGAACTGCAACTACGATTTCACCGAACAGCAGTCATTCACCGACGATCCGATCACCGTTTGCCCGGAATGCGGCGAAGAGCAGGTCCGCAAGGTGTATTCCGCCCCGCCGATCGAATTCAAGATCTGGTTTCTATCGCACTGACAAGTCCAAGTGAGCGAAAACGAATACACGTAACCGAGCAGCCGAAGCAAGGAAACGAGCCAAATAACCAGGGTCAGCAAACCTTGGAAAACAAGGCGACACGCCGAATCCTGTGGATAACTCGCATCCTCCGACCACAACCCTCGATCCGGCTTGCGCAGCAACTATTCGTAAGGTCATCATGCATGATGGTGACCTTTTTTCATGACCTTAGCCAACGTCTGCAAGGCACGGACGGCAAACACACGAACTGCGCACCGTCTTCGGCGCCTCATCGACGACGACGAAACGCGCAATTGCATCGTCTACTTGCTTCGCTGTGCGCCGGACTTGCCATATTCGCGGCCCTGCAGTGCGTACGATTGACGATTTCCACGCAATCCGTCGTCATTGCGGCGAAGTCCATCGCCAAAGGCGGCGTGATTTCCGCGGATTCGCTTGCTTTGCGAGATATTCCATACGATGAGGCCCTGCGCAGCGTTGCTCACGATATCGATGATGCCGTCGGGCTGATTGCCCAAGTGGATATTGCGGAAGGCAGCATCGTCACCTCGGCCATGGCTCGCGCTTCCCCCGTTGTTCCCAAAGGATATACGGCGGTCGAAGTTCGGTTGGCGAGTTCCGCCGACAGTCTGACGATTGGCGATACGGTGACGCTTTCCAGCGCCACGATGTTCAGCGAGGCCACGCCGGAAACGGTACCGGATATGGATGCGGTGTCGTTACGTGAGCTGTGCACGGGAGCGATATTGACCGCGAAACCTTCACGAAATGCGGACGGCGACACGCTTGCGGTGTTTGCCATGCCTCCTCATGAGGCGGCAACCGTATTGCAGGCCCAAGAATACAGCGCGATCATCGCCATCGTCGGTTCGTAACGGCATTCCCAAGCGAATCCGCAGCACCATCATGCGGAATATATGAAATTCGGGAGGTCTGAACGTATCAGAACCTCCCGTATAGCAGACGAACGTCAGCGCTCCCGCTCGGAGAACACGCCCCAATGCGGTGGCAGCTCGCCCAGAATACGCTTGTCGTCGTCAGCATTGCGCTGGCGTTCGGTAAGCACATCGGACGGTTCAAGCTTGACGCCATCGGCATCGAACAGTTCCGTACCCTGCCGAACCACACGCTTGTGTTTGCGCGCCGTACGGCGGGTGGCGGAGTATCCGGACACCACACGCACGGCAGACTGGTCAGATTCCGCGGACTCTTGGATGGAGGGTTCGTCGACGCTCACTTGACCTCCTGATACAGGTCGCTCAAGCGTGCCACGATGCGATCCACTTCCTTGTCTGGATTCACGAACGCGCCAACGCTCCACACGGTCATAACGGACCAGCCAAGCGATTCGATGTTCTGCAAAAGCACGCGGTGGCGTTCCCTGGTGGACTGCAATCCCATGAACTGCGCATCGTCGGTAAGCACGGCCAATGCGAACGGCTTGTCGTTCAGGCCAACCACCAGCGGCAGCTGGAACCATTGTCGAAACCGTAGTCGACGGCCACATTCAAACCGCGGGCACGAATACGGTCGGCAAGATCGTTGAGCAATACGTTCGAACCGTTCGTCTTGACGACTGGACGCACCACGCTGTCATCGAGCTGTTCCGCCCAGCGAAGCACCGTTTTCAGCATCTTCGGACCAGCTTGGTGCAGGCGCTCGTCATCCATGTCAGCTGACGAGAATGCGGACACGATGTCAAGATGACGATCCGGCACGGCCAACGCATCCAGCAACATACCCCGTCCGCCTTCGGATTCCAACGCTCCAAACTGTTGCAGCAGCCTTCCATGAGAAGTCTTCGCGTAGCACATCGCAAGAATCGCATCGGTGGCATGCGCGCCGGCCACATCGGAAATGTCCACGATGCGCACATGACGCAAGAACATGCCCATGGCCTTGTTCTTATTGGCGATCGCCTTAAGCTCGGCTCCCAGTCGGGTGCGGAACGTATGGGTCAGCGTCACCACGGTAAGCATGTACGATGCAGGCACGATCGTGAAACCGGCGGCACGCTTGGTGATCAGCCTGACCACCTCGTCGATTTCCTGCTGGCTGCTTTCCACCAGTCCGGACGTGATGACCGGCACGCCATTGGCATCGGCCACAAAATGGTAGGCGACCTCGCCCTGCGCGCCTTCCCTGGCCACGTCGAAGGGCACGGAACCGTAGCCTTCCGATTCCAGGAACGCGTTGAGCTTCGGCGCACGGCGAACAGGACGATTGGCGATTTTCACGCTCGGCAGCAATGCGATGAGACGCTTCAGACCGTCGGAAGTGACGGTTTCGCGATGCGCGATCACCACCACCTGCTTGGCTCGGCTGATGATGCTGAGCAGTTCGATGGATTGAATATGCGCTGCGGCATCGATGATCACGACGTCGGCCAATGGCGCCGGATCGGTGATGGCCGCAAGCGTGGCAGGAGTCGCAACGAGAATAGGCTTCGCCGCGGCGAGAATCTGCGGATGCTCCTTATGCAGCAGTTCAGCGAAACATTACGGGCGCCGGCAAGCGTGGTATGCAGCAGATTGGCCTCCTGCGTACGCGAGAACAGCATGTCGCACAGACGGCGCATGGATTCCTGCGCCACCATCGGACCGACCGAACGCACATGTTCCACATCGACCTGGGCGAACCGCTCCGCAGCGCCCTGCAATGCCGACCCATCCTGATTGGAAATGATCGCGGAGGATTTCACGATGTCTTCGAACGCCGTGGTCCACCATGCCAGCTGCAGTTCCCCTGCAACGGCATCGTTGGCAACGCCACGATTGTTCAGATCTTCGACCAGCTCGTCGAGGCCGACCGAATGGAATTCACGTTCCAGACGGGCGCGCTCAGGCAGAATATCAAGCGACTGCTTATCGTCATACAGGGCCTTCAAACGCTCTTCGACCTGATTGAAATCAACGGTTTCAAGATTGCCGCCCTGCGGGGTTGTGGCAAGCACCGCATTCACGCGGTCATATCCCGATTGAGATTCTCCTGCGTTTCGATAATGTCATCCAGCTTGGCGGGCAATACCGGCCAGCCGCCATGAGGCACGAACATATGCCACTGATCGGCCTGCTTGGACACCACCAGCAACGCCTCATGCAGGTTCTCCACTTGGGCACCGACGCGCAGCAAACCCTTGGCTTCCTTGATGTGGCGGCGACGCTCCCAGAAGCCCATGGACGTACCTTCGGCCTTGCGCTCGGCCTTCGGCTTGGTCGCCTCGATCATGGATGCAATGTCACGTTCGAAAATCTCCGGCTGGAATACGTCAAGCACACGGCGCAGGTTCTTCAGCACCATGACCTGACGGCTCCACTCCTGCGCGGTCGTGGGAATCGGGAATCCGCAGGTCTGTACCGTACTGGCCACCTGCTCGCGGGTGGCGGGCAACACCTTGCGCAACAGCTCAACCACACGCTGGTATGCGCTCACCGCCTCCTCTTCGGAATACAGCGATGCCTTATACCATGCGGTGTCGTTCTCCGTAATGGTGTATTCGCCAAGCTCGCCCGCACGCTGCAGTTTCGCAGCCCAATCCTCGATCTTGTCCGCGATGGAATGCGCGGTCTGCTTGTTCAAACGCACATGCGTGGTCGGATGGGTGGGCAATGCCGCAATCTGCGCGAGATTCTGAATCGTCTGGTAGGCGGATACACCCCACTCCTGACTCACGCCGTGAAGATCGCCCAGATAACGGGTCAAACGCGAACGCACGCCAACCAGCTCATCGGCAATCTGATCAAAACGGGAGGAAGCAACCCCCGATTGGAAGCCGACGGCTGCAATCAGCTGACGGTCAATCGCAGCGTTGGCACCATCATCGGCGATATCCAGCAGCTGTCCGCTCATTTCGTTTGCGGCAACGGCCTGTACAAAACGACGCTTCTGATCGGTCACACACGGCACATAGAGCACAGACCGTCCGTTCATCACGCAACGCGACGCAATCGCCGCGGCCTGCTCGGCGGTATTGTTGGCGATCGCACTATCCACAAACAGCGAATGGCCCGCGGAAGCAAGCTGCGAGGCGTATCGGACGGTATTGTCCGCATCGCCGACCTCATACTCGCCATGAGGATCGGCATCAAACGGACTGTACTCCGGAATTTCGGCACCTTCCAACGCTTCGGCGGCGGACTTGTCTCCCGCCAAAGCGTCCAAGGCGGTATTGCCGGTCGGACTTGCGCCAACTGGTCGATGATCTTCCGGCTTTCCACCAGCATCTGCGATGCCGGATCCATAAAGCATCCGAGAATAATGTGCCGTTCGATCTCAAAATCAGGGAACGCGTTGGCCGCAAGGCGTGTGATGGCAGCGAACACCGCGGATGTTTCCGGCGTGCCGCTTTCGTAATTCGAACCGTCGAACAGCTTGGACTCGTCCAATACGACGTTGTTCTCGCGCAGCACGGCGGCGAAAAGCCGCATTCAAGCGTACGCGCCTGTGAACGCGATCACCGTACCGTTTTCAATATTGCGTCCTTCTTTGCGCACCTCGACCGGATACATGAGTACCGGCATCTGGTTGCCTTTCCAGATGGCCACGCCAACCACCAAAGACAGTTCGCCCCACGCCGCTGACACGGCTTTTTCGCCTCACGATCCGTCGAGCACACGCTCCACACGCGCCCGGCGGCACGCAACATGCCGTTGTCGCGGAACAAGGAATCAAGTTGCACATGCCCGCTGGCGAACAGCTGCGCGATGCCGGACGGATGCGCATGCGTCATGTCAAGCTGGGCGCTCAGCTGCGTCACGTCCTCAAGCGGCGACGGCGATAGACCAAGACGGTACTTCTCACGCCACCCCCGAATACGATCCAGCGCGGTGACGGTCTCGTTGCTTTCGCTCATGTATTGACTCACTTCCCTACCGCTTTGCGGTATTCCGCATACCCCGGATTATGTGACAGGGCCGCGTCGATGTCTGCATTGCCCAAAGCTCCCAGCCATGCGTACAAATCGTCGTACAGCGACGGGTTCATGGCAAGGAACGGCAGCAGCTCCGGATGACGTGCCATCTCGAACTGCACGGTGAAATCGTCGGTGCGTTTGGCATCATCCGACGTCAGTCCGTCGACTTCAATGGTCTGTTCCTGCTTGGCAAGCTCTCCCTTGGCGACTCGATCGAACACCGATCCGGGTTCAAAAGCCGGTTTGAATACGCTGGTTTCGTCCGGTGTCGGCTCGCTCACAATCTGTGGCTGCTCCGTGTTATGCGGCCTGAAACGCTCGTCGTCGTCCCGTTGCGCCGCTTCTTCCGGTTGAATCGGATTGGTACCGGATTGTTCTGCAATTTCATTGCGCTGCTCGTGCGTTTTTTTTCCGCTTGTTGTTCAGGCATGTCGCTGCTATCCGGCAATGCCACGATAATCGGCTTGCTTGGTCTTGCGCTGAATAGTTTGCTCACGGGAATCGTGTCGTGTTCGACGTCGTTGCCTGCGATGACTTGCGTCCGCGATTGGGATTCGGGCAGCATAACCGGCTTTTCCTTTTCGGCGGCGTTCTTCTTGGCCCCTTCTTCCGCCGCCTGCTGTTCCGCCACGGCATCTGCCTCGGCTGCGGCGTCGGCGAAGAGGTCACGTGGCGCGTTATCCACGACGTCGTTATGCTGCACCAGCGAAACGGATGGGAGATCCCCATAATCCGGCTCGTTGGATCGAACTGGCGCGAAAGACTGACGTTCGGAGCGTTGCATGAGATTCACACGATTGGCGACGTTGCGCGCGTTGAACAATGCGGTCGGCTCTCCGGCACGCAGATTGAGAATGTCGTCGACCGACATATCGGCGGCGTCGGGCTCCTGCGACGCCTCATCGGACACTGCATAGGAGAACAGATTAGATACCGGAGCTGACGCGGTACTCTCGGATTCGGGCATGGCGCTCACGCTGTCACGTTCAAAAGTGACGCGTACGTCGCCGAATTGCAAGGTCATTGGCGTGGATGGCAGTTTGAAATCCTCATCCGCGGGCAGACGCATCAATTGGCCGTTGTCGGCCACTACAAACGAACCATTGGTCGACTTGAGATCACGTACGGAAGCGTTGCCCTGCGCGTCGACTGAAACAATGGCATGCCGTTTCGACATGGATTTGTTCGTATCCATAATGTCAAGGCGCGCGAATCCGTCATCCGCCAGAGGACGTAACGGCTTGCGGCCGATTTCCACGCTTTCGCCGCTGCCCAGCTTCTTCAGTTCGGTTCCATCAACCTTGACGGTCCACTGCTGTGCCGTTCGTTGATCTTCGCTCACCGTTGTCGGCCTTCCTTTCACACATACCACTACTTGTCATTGTGTCATGCCTTGCCACGTATTTCAGGATTATGACGCGATTAATTGACAACTTTTCGCCTAATTCCCCCCATTGTATGGCACGATATGGAAGCATTCATGCCTAAATCGGATTTTTATTGGATCGTCAGCGAAAGAAAATCCCGTAATATGCGGAAAACCCCGCCGCCTTGTGGCGAACGGGGGTTTCCACTCAAGATTGTGATATGCGGCTTCAAGCCGCGCGAATCACTTGAGCTCGACGGTAGCGCCGGCTTCTTCGAGCTGGGACTTAGCCTTCTCAGCGTCTTCCTTCTTGGCCTTCTCCAGGACAGCCTTCGGAGCGCCGTCGACCAGAGCCTTGGCCTCAGCCAGACCCAGGGAGGTGATAGCGCGGACGGCCTTGATGACCTGGATCTTCTTGTCGCCAACGGCGGAGAGGATGACGTCGAACTCGTCCTTCTCTTCCTCAGCCGGAGCAGCAGCGCCCGGAGCGGCAACGGCGACAGCAGCCGGAGCGGCAGCCTCGACGTCGAACTTCTCTTCGAAAGCCTTGACGAACTCGGAGAGCTCAACCAGGGTCATCTCACCGAAAGCTTCGAGCAGCTCATCGTTGGTGTACTTAGCCATAATGGCTTCCTTTCATTCTTGGCGACGGTTTGATTGAAGAGGTGACCGTCACCTAAAACAATTATTTTTTCTTTTTATGGTCACTATCATTCACGCGGCTAACCGCAATGAAATCAGGCAGCCTTTTCCTGCTTCTCGCGGAGCGCATCGATCGTACGCACGGCCTTGGTCGGCAGAGCGTTGAACAGGTACGCGGCCTTGGACATCGTAGCCTTGATGTCGCCGGCGAACTCGGCGAGCAGCTGCGGGCGAGACTTGAGGTCTGCCAGCTTCTGGGCACCTTCAGCATCGTAGACGGTGCCATCAGCGAAGCCGCCCTTGATGATCAGTGCCTTATTGGTCTTGGCGAAGTCACGCAGGGTCTTCGCAGCTTCGATGAAGTCACCCTTCACGAAGGTCACAGCGGTCGGACCGGCGAGGATCTCATCGAGACCTTCGATGCCAGCTTCCTTGGCTGCGATGCGAATCAGCGTGTTCTTAGCCACAGTGTAGGAAGTATCGCGGCCTAGCTTTTCGCGCAGTTCAGAGATCTGCGGAACGGTAAGCCCGCGGTACTCGGTCAGGTAGATAGCGTCGGCGTTACGGAACTTGTCCGTAAGCTGAGCGACCACCGCTTCCTTTTCGGGCCTCTTCATGGCGTTCCTTCCTTAGTCAACCGTTGACTGTGAGATTCGGAACACCTCGCAGGGCAATAAAAAAAAAGCCCCGCACGCAGGCAGAGCAACATTCGACCGCTAAGCGGGAAGCCCTTGGTGGGCGTATGTTCTTCAACCTGCGCTGGCTTGGCGAACCAAACTTCGTGAGCGCTTGCACGCTCCAACCAACGGTCTGTGGTTTACAAATGGGCAATTTACTGACCCGTTTGGACTAATCCAGACCGGCGTGTCGCGCCGCCGCAAAAGCAACCCCTTACCAATCGCACGAAATTTCCATGACTTACATAGGTGCTACGTTTGCTTTGTTCAGGGACGCATGTCCCAGGCGAGTCGCGATTCTCGCCGGCGCACGCCACCATATGGCACGCGCCTACCAACCCAAGAAAGATGAGAAAAGAGAAAATGGAGAAATTCTTCCATCTCAAGGAGAACGGCACCACCGTCTCCACGGAGATCATGGCCGGCCTGACCACGTTCTTCGCCATGTCCTACATCATCATCGTCAACCCGCAGATCCTGTCTTCGACCGGTATGCCGTGGGGCGGCGTGTTCCTCGCCACCATCATCGCGGCCATCATCGGCACGCTCGTGATGGGCCTGTTCGCCAATGTTCCGTACGCGCAGGCCGCCGGCATGGGCCTCAACGCGTTCTTCACCTACACCGTGTGCTTCGGCCTCGGCTTCAAGTGGCAGGAAACCCTGTGCATGGTGTTCCTGTGCGGTTTGATCAACATCATCATCACCGTCACCAAGATCCGTAAGATGATCATCCAGGCCATTCCGGAAGTGCTGCAGAACGCCATCGGCGGCGGCATCGGCCTGTTCGTGGCCTACGTCGGCTTCCTGAACGTCGGCTTCTTCACCTTCACCACCAAGTCCGCGGCCAAGAGCGGCGACACCGTGCAGGCCACCCCGGGCCTTGCCGTCATGAACAATCCGACCATCTGGCTGTTCATCATCGGCCTGGTGCTGGCCATCGTGCTCACCGTGCTCAAGGTGCGCGGCGGCATGCTGATCGCCATCGCCGTCACCGCGGTCGTCGGCATTCCGATGGGCCAGACCACCATGGCCAACTCCGTGTCCATCGCCGACACCTTCGCCCAGCTGCCGCAGACCTTCGGCGTGATCTTCACCAAGGATGGCTTCCCGGCGCTGTTCTCCGACGTGTCGAAGCTGCCGATCATCCTGCTGACCATCTTCGCGTTCTCCATGTCCGACACCTTCGACACCATCGGCACCTTCATCGGCACCGGCCGTCGTACCGGCATCTTCTCCGCCGAGGACGAGAAGGCTCTTGAGAACGGTTCCGGCTTCTCCTCCAAGATGGACAAGGCCCTGTTCGCCGACTCCATCGCCACCTCCATCGGCGCCATCTGCGGCACCTCGAACACCACCACCTACGTGGAGTCCTCCGCGGGTATCGCCGCCGGCGGCCGCACCGGCCTGACCTCCGTGGTCGTGGCGATCTGCTTCGCGCTGTCCGCCTTCCTCTCCCCGGTCATCTCCGCCGTGCCGTCCGCCGCGACCGCAGGCGTGCTGGTCGTGGTCGGCTGCATGATGGCTTCCTCCTTGAAGGAAATCGAGTGGGGCGACATCTCCGAAGCCATTCCGGCGTTCTTCGCGTCCGTGTTCATGGCGTTCAGCTACTCCATCTCCTACGGCATCGCCGGCGGCTTCATCACCTACTGCATCGTCAAGACCTGCAAGAAGCAGGCCAAGGATGTGCATCCGGTGATCTGGGTCGTGGCCGTGCTGTTCATTCTGGACTTCATCATCACCGCAGTGCTGTAACAGTCCTTTTCATACGGAAATGGGCGGTTCCTTCAGTGGAATCGCCCTTTTTATCGACTTTCGCGTCTTTTTTTATCGGTCCGCATCAGATGGCTTGGGGAGAACGCGTCGACGAGCGCGGCCATCCAGTCCGTCAGGGAATCGTACTGCTCCGGCATCTGCTCGGTCAGCTCCACGATCGGAATATTGGACGATTTGGCGGCGGTGACGATCTTGCCGGTCAGCTCGGTCTCCTCCTGAATGTTGACCACCAGCAGGCCGACCTTGCCGGCCTCCAGCATGTCGGTGAACTGTTTGATGTCGGTCGGCGTTGGCTCGCTTTCGTTGGCCGTGGCACGCATGTAGCCGGTCGGCGTCGCGTCTTTGAGGCCCAGGTCCCCGGCCAGATATTCGGCGACCGATTCCGTGGCGGCATAGGCTTCGCCATCCGCCTTGCGTTTGGTCTCCGTGATTTTTCGGGCGACCTCGTCTTCCTTGGAACGCCATTGCTGGTTCAGCTTGTCGAAATCGGCCTTGCGTCGGGCCTTGTGCCTCGTATGCCCTGGTGATGGCCTGTGCGACCGCTTTGCGCACCGCCGCCGAGAACCAGACGTGCGGGTTGCCGCCATTCTTGACGCCACCGATCTCCGCCGCGTTGATGACTTGCGATTTGGCGGATTGCGCGGCTTTGACGGCCCATGAGTCGTACCCGGCGCCGTTGACGATGACGATTCGTGCCTTCTGCAGTTTGGCGATGTCGGACGTGGTCGGCTCATAGTCGTGCGCGTCCACGTTGGTGGAGTTGATGATGCTGGTCACCTGCACGCCGCTTCCGCCGAGCTGCTCGGCGAGGGTGCCCCATTGGTTGATGGAGGAGACGACGGAAATCGCGCCATGCGCGGAACCGGCACCGTTCTGCGACGTTCCGCAGGCAGACGCGGAAGTGAGAAGGCCGACGAAGCGAGTACGGCAATCGCAATTCTTGCATAACGGTTCACGATGGTTCCTCCATTTTCATATGCTTCATGCTTCGGTGAATCCATCATAACCGTAACTGAGAATGATTCTCAACAGCGCGTGTCGCTTCCACAAGAAAAACAACAAACCGACGCCGAGAGCAATCTCAACGTCGGTTTGCGGGGAAAAGGAGCTGCCGATCAGCCAAAAACGTACAATTACAGAGTCTCGCACAGCGAAGCGCTATTAACTGGCCAGCTGAAGCCGACTCGCACCAACCCACCGGTTGGCACTACGTTTTGCGAATCGGCCTTATCGATCAGCCAACGTCCGGAGACGTAGCGTTCGGCTTCTTCGTTCTGCGGGTTGTTGAACATCGTGGTGGTGTCGGTGAAGTACTCGAGGTGACCCGGCTGGCCAACGGCCTCAGGTTGAAGAAGGCGGTGTAGTCGGCGATACGAGCGGCCTGCTGCATGTTGTGGGTCACGATCGCGAATGGTGTACTCGTTCTTCAGCTCGTTGATCAGATCCTCCACGGCCAGGGTGGAGATCGGGTCGAGGGCGGAGCACGGTTCGTCCATGAGCAGCACCTGCGGGTGCACGGCCACGGCGCGTGCGATGCAGAGCCTCTGCTGCTGGCCGCCGGACAGGCCGATGCCCGGATTGTCCAGACGATCCTTGACCTCGTTCCACAGGTTGGCGCCACGCAGGGCCCACTCGACCAGATCATCCGCGTCGGACTTGGAGATCTTGCGGTTGTTGAGCTTCACACCGGCCAGCACGTTCTCACGGATGGACATGGTCGGGAACGGGTTCGGACGTGGAACACCATGCCGACGCACGACGGACGCGACCGGATCCACATCCTTGTCGTACAGGTTCTTGCCTTCCAGCAGCACCTCACCTTCGCAGTGG
>ENA-OQCD01000316-OQCD01000316.1-human-gut-metagenome-genome-assembly--contig:-NODE-316-length-13630-cov-3.264164_pt1 | contig 13630 bp, 19 predicted proteins | sample MGYA00242755_ERZ504571 | MGnify/ENA primary metagenome ERZ504571 (study PRJEB26092, sample SAMD00036274) | human gut metagenome | host: Homo sapiens | study: EMG produced TPA metagenomics assembly of...
CGTATCCAGTGCCAGACTGTACAGCGTGGGGATGGCGCTGCTCAGCGCACCGATCTGCTGCTGATACGCCTGCTGGGCGGCGCTCGTGGCATAGCTGGAACCATAACCGCCGGTCAGGGCTGCAGCCTGCGCCGCAGCATCTGCGCTGGCATTGTGGGCGTTCTGCAAATAGTTCTGCTCGTACTGGCGGTAGAGCGGATCCTTGGTGTAGCTGTACTGGAAGCTCTCACGCTGCAGCAGCTGGTTCAAAAGCTGGTCGATCCGCTCCTGATAGCTGCTCTGATAATCGCCCGGGCGGTTTGCCTGCCACTCCTTCAGCGCATCTGCGGCATCCGTCACGGTCTGGCTGGGCTTGTAGCTGGAATTTGCCAGCGCGTTTTTCCACCTCCGAGCGGCTGTCCAGTCCCGCTGCCGAATAGCCGCTCTGCACGGCAGGCTGGCCGCTGCCCTCCGTCTGCGCCTGCACAGCGGCAAGCGCTTCGTCCTTTTTTCTTTCTGTTTGCCATATATGATCCTTTCCTTATAAATTCTGCAGTTTTCGTGCGCATCTCGTCGGACATGTTCTCACGTCCAGATTGCTCAGCACATACTGCAGCTGTTCCTGCATCTGGTACAGGTAGCTGCGCAGGGCGCGGGCATCCTCCGGGTCCATGTTCTCGCTGAGCTTGGGCAGGCCGATCTTGTTAATGCCCATCACGCTTGCCATTCGTCACACCTCCCCGCCTGCAATGCCGCCCTTGGCAGCGGCCATTGTTTTTGCAATGCTGCGCAGGGTGATCTGTCCCCTGCCCTTCAGGCGCAGCCGCAGGGTGCCGTGCCTCCGGGGCACGAACGGCAGATCAAAGCTGCGCCGCTTGTCCTGTGCTGTCAGGCTTGCCACCGTCTCCCCATGGGCCGCCGTCATAGCTGGCGGCCACCTCCACCGTACTGCTGCACTCGGCATCCAGCCGCAGCGTCAGTCGGGAAAGATACCGGTCCTCGGCCCCGTCCAGCCCAATGTCACCAGTGGTCAGCTCAAAGTTCAGCTTTTCCTCCACACCGTCGGTGGCCTGCCAGTCCGCTTCGCGGCTGGGATCTGCGGCCCACAGTGCCTGCCCGTCCCACAGATAAAGCTGTCCGCCGGTGCTGGTCATCTCGTAGGAGCACACGTTTTCTTCGCTCCAGAGCGCGCGCTCGGTATCGTACACCAGCAGCCTTGCCGTATTTTCGCCTGCCGCCGTGCGGGCCACATGCAGGTAATAGCGGCCATCCAGCGCACTGCCCACCGCGCTCTGCACATTGGCCAGTCGGCCCGAATCCAATGCGCCGGACACTTTTGTTGGAATGCTGCCGTCCCATGCCATCACACCGTCCGGCGAAAAGATAATAGAGCGTCTCGTTCAGCACACACAGGCTGCGCGCCGCGTTTTTGGCAACGCCCCGGCAGCGCAGCGAGGTGAGCTGAAAATCCGAAGGCTTGGAGCCATAGAGCTTGTGCAGTGTGTTCTCCTTAAAGAACAGCGCATAGCCCATGCATGTGGCCGCGCCGGTAAACGCACCATCGCTGCCCACCGTCACTGCGTAGCTGTCTGCCGCAATGCCCCGGTAGGAAAACCAGTTGGTGGGGTCGCCTAAGCGGCAGGCATAGATCACGTTTTTCCTTGCTGTTGCAGCCCCATACCCGGTTGTCGCACTCGGTAACGTAGTCCAGATCCGGCACGCGGCGTTCCATCCGCACCGGCGTGCTCACCGCAAAGCTGCGTGTCTCCTTGCCGTCCAAGCTGGTCCACTGGGCGCTCTCGGCGCTCTGCACCAGCGTGCCGTAAACATGATCTCCCTCCGGGCTTACCCGCACGCGCAGCCCGTTTTCCAGCACATCGTAAACTACCAGATCCCCGTCCAGCTTTGTCCACATGCCAGCCTGCTGTGCTGCCGTGCCCTGCACGGTCACGGTGTCCCACTGGGCAAATAGCCTCTGCGCGCCCGCCGCTGTGATGCGGCAGTATTCCAGCGGCACTGCCGTCCAGCTGCCGGAGGATGCGCTGTACTCTTCCAGTGTGCTGGTGCTGGCCCATGGGTGCTCCTCGTCCTCCACCTTCAAAAAGAGCTGTCCGTCTGCAGGCTTCTCCGGTTCCTCCTTGCCGTAACCGCTCACCTCGTAGGCCTTGCCTGCGGCATCGCAGGGTGCAAACTGCACGCTCTGTCCCTCTGCCTGCCATACAGCTCCCAGTGCCGAAACACTTCCGTCCGCTGTATCAAAGGCTACCTTGTCCGGGAAGATCAGGATTTTTGTACCAATGCCCACCAGTGCCTTTTTGCCGTCGGTCACTGCCTCGGTGCAGGTCACCGGGTTCGCGCCGTCGCATCCGGCGTGTAGATCAGATCCTTCCCGCAGACGGTCAGCAGCCCGTTCAGGTGATACATGCCGTTCAGCCCGGTCAACTCCCTCAGCTTGCGGCGCGGCTTGCGGGTGCTCAGCGCCGGGAAATCCCGGGCAGAAAAATTCACGCCCGCGCTGTACTCTGCTTCCGAGCAGGCATAGGTCTCGTTCAGCCCGCCGAATACCCGCACAAGACTGCGGCTGTTCTGCAGCTTCGCTCTGTTTGCCAGAACCATGCTCTCACCTCCTTACCAGCGCCACTGGGCACCCGTCAGGGTCGGGTAGCTGCGCCGCAGCCACGCCGCCAGATCTGCCAGCAGACTGTTGTACTGGGCCTGCTCCCCGACGTAGCGGTCGGTCTCACCAAGGGCCGCATCGGTCATGGCACACAGATAATGCGGATACAGCGCATCAAAAGGTGCCGGTGCCAGCAGCACATCGTCGTCCTGCAGGCTGTCGTCCCATGCAAGGTCTGCGCCCACATCGTCGTATGCATCTGTGATGCTGTTTTTAAAAAAGCGTTCCCGCAGCATCGCGTCTGCTTCCTTCAGCCACGCCTGCCGGGTGGCCAGCGCAATGCGGCTGCCCGGGCGCAGCTCTTCGGCGCGTTCCAGCGCCTGTCCTACGGTCATATGTTCACTCTCCTTTTTATAAAGGCCCGGCCGGGCAGGCTCCCCAGCCGGGCTTTTTGTCTGTTTCGGGTTTACTGGGCGGCGTTCTCTGCCGCCGCAATGCGGGCGGCGGTCAGCTCATCCTGCATCTGGCTGTGCTCCAGCACCTCGGCCACTTCGGGCGGCACTTCCACCTCCACGCCGCGGCGGATCTTATAGTTCACACCGTTCACGCTCACGAACAGATCGCCCTTGTAGCGGCTGTTATCCTTGAACAGCCGGATGCGCACATTTTTCTTTTCAGCCATGGCTCACGCCTCCTCAGTTTGCAGCAGCGGTGGTGGAATAGCTGGACGCACTTTCAATGCGCACCATGTACTGCTCCACCAGACGCTCTGCCGCACGCATGCCCTTCCAGCCCACGGAAGCGCGCTGGTTCAGCGGGTCGTCGCCGTAGCCCAGCTGCTTGACGATGTGCTCCAGACCGCCGCCTTCCAGCTCGGTCACGCCGTAGGCGTGGGCACCCAGCACCAGCGTGCCGAACACAGCCAGACCGTCCGGGCAGGTGGAATCCTTCCAGATCTTGGCCTCGCTGGTCTCGATGAAGCGGATGTTGCCCAGCTTGCCGATCTCGCCGCGGAACATGGTGTCCGGGTCGGCGTACTTGTGCACCTCAATGAACTCCTTGCTGGTCTTCAGGTCGTAGGCAGCGTAGGGGTGGATGATGGCAATGTAGCTGTCGCCGATGGGGTCGGCGTTCATCGCGCCCAGCTGTGCCGCCGCCTGAAAGAACAGCTTCGGGGTCAGGGTGCAGGTCTTGTCCAGTGCCTTGCGGCTGGCAACGGCAGTCTCGGTGCCGTCTGCGGCCAGCTTGGGCGCATAGATCACATTGGTGCCGCCCGCCAGCACATCGCGGGTAATGCTGTCCATGGTGCGGCCTGCCTGACTTGCCAGCACACGGGTGGCCTGCACCACATTGTTGTCAATGGCGGTCATCTGCAGCACGTCGGTCAGCGGAGTCCAGCCGCCGTACTGGTGCAGATCGCTGGTGATGGTGGTCACATTCAGTGCCTGACCGTTCGGGGTCACGCCCTCGGTCAGCGGAGTGGATGCCTTGGGCAGGCTGTCGTACTTGCGGAACTCAATGGTCTTGCCGCCGTTCTGGGGCACAGGGTAGTAGTCCGCAAACTGGTCGTGCACCAGACGCGGCTCTGCCTGATCGATGAGACGCTTCTCGTAGAAGGTCTTCATCTCTTTCGACATGGTAGCGGTGGTGTTCAGGTTTTCCGCAAACAGCTGGATGTTGAAATTCTTGTTCATGCTCATATTCCTTTCTCTTGTAAAATAGTCACAATTCGATCTGTGCTCCGTGGAGCACACGGCGTTCCAGTGCTTCGCGCTGGGCGCGGGTCATGCTGGCTACATCCGGGCGGACGGTAGCCGCGCCGCCGGGCCGGATGCCGTTTTCGGTGGGCCGTGCGGCCCGCTGCTGAATGCGTTCCACCACGCCCTGCTCCACAGCCTGCGCTGCAGTGCGCAGGTTTTCGTCGTAGTGGCCAGACGGTACGCATCCCGCACCCTCATGCCGGGCAGCTGCATCAGGCGGCGCATCTCCGGGCTGCGCAGCTCGTTCTGCAGATCAAAATCCGGCTGGCTGCGGCGCATGGCCGCTTCCTCTGCCGCCCAGCGGGCATGCAGGCTGTGCACAGCAGCCTGTGTGCTGCGGGCAAAGCTGGACAGCGGCGGCAGTTCCGGGCGCTGCACAGGCAGTTCCTGCCGGGGCTTTTCCGGCTGCAGCTCTACGGTTTTCTCTACCGAAGCCTGCGGCGCAGCGGGTACTTTTGCTTCGTCCGGCTTCATGGTGCCGGAGGCCACCGCCTGCCGGGTCTGCGCTTCGCTCAGGGCAGGGGAAGCGGCTTCTCCCTCTGCAAAGAGCTGTAGCATAAAGGCTCCCCACGGGTTGCGGCTCCCAGCGTCCACTTCGTGCCTTGAGCGGCACTCGTGTTCTGCTGGCCGCTGCCCCAGCCTCGGCTCCCTGTTTCCGCCGCAGGCGGCGGTCGCCTCCGCTGCAAACAGCTGCAGATCCATCATGCTCTCCTTTCCTCTGCGGCTCACATCTGCAAAGCGGACATTCTCCGGGTAGCGTTCGGCCAGCAGCACAAAGCAGGCTTTGGCCAGCTCAAAGGCACCACGCACCCATTCTTCGCAGGGCGCATCCACGCTCACTGCCAGACGCGGGCCATCCGGCTCATCAAAGGCTTCGCTGTGGGCGTTCTCTTCCCCGGCCAGCAGGTACACAAGGCCCTGCATCACGGTGCTGGCTCCTGCACAAACGATGTCCTGCCCGGCAGGCGCATAGCCTGCATGACCGGCAGCTTCCAGCCGCAGCTCAGCCCGGCGGGGGTATCCATCTCGCTGTAACAAACTTTCATCATAAAATTCACCTCCTTTTTAATGGATGTCCATGGCACGTGCAGCGGCGGCCACCGGCAGGGCATTGCCAAGCCGCCAGCTTTACCGCCTGCCGTCCTTCTGCGCAGACGCACCGCCTGCACTGCGGGCCGGTTCGTCAGGCCCGGTGCCCTGCTGGGCGATCACCGCCGCCATCTGTGCCATCTGCTGCTGCATCCTAGCCAGCTGCTGGGCAAGGGTGCCGTTCTGCCGCACCCTCTGACGCACCTTCTCAATGCCTTCAAAGTCCATCATTTCCAGTGCCGCAAGGGCGGCATCGGCATTTTCCGGCTTGAAAAATCCCAGCTGATAGCACTCCTTGGCCGTCTCGTTCTGGGAAAGGCGGCTGAAGGTGCTCTTCTTGGCGGCGCTCACCACGATGTCAAAGATCGGCTCCCGGCTGCCCAGTTCCACGCCGCCCACGCTGCCGCCGGGCACCGCCCGCAGCGCCTGCGCCGAGAAGGGCACGAACCGGCTCTCGCCGCTTTCGCCCACGATGCGGAATACCCGCTGCTCGTCGTAGAACTGGCGCATCAGCTCGATGATGAGATAGCACTGCTTTGCAAAAGCACGGTAGGCGCTCTTGAGCATATCGCGGCTGAGTTTGCTGCCTGCCTCCTGCAAGGCCGCAATGGCGCTGGCTGCGGTCACACCTCCGGCAGTGCCGCCCTGCGTCATGTCCCGGTTGCCGCTGATCTCCTTCAGCTCTTCAATGCGGCTCTGGCGGTAACTCAGGCTGTTGCCCTGCAGGCCCGCCGTCTGCAGCGGACGGAAACTGTCGTCGTTGAGCCGTCCCACCACATGCACGATGTCCCGGCTGAAATCGGCCAGCTCTTCCTCGTTGACCCCTGCCGTGTCGCTGAGCACATACCGCTGCTTTGCACTCAGCAGCACGTTCTCGTCCATGGCATGGTTCATCTTGTCAATGGCGGTCTGGCAGTCCTTCATCACATCGATGTAGCCAAAGCCCGCCGGGCTGTCCTCCTCCACGAACAGCGGGTCAAATACAAAGGGGTACTGCCCGTGGTCGTACAGGCCGCTTTCTGCCAGCGCCGGGTCGTTCTGGCTGGCGTACAGCACCACGCCGTTGCAGAACTTGCAGTAGTGCAGCACCATGCGCCCCGTTTCATCCGGGCGCTTGTAGTACCAGTCCACCACCACGCTCTTGGAGCTGGTGTCCTGCCCTTCATCGTGGATGTACCGGGGCACGTCCAGCACGCTGGCGGTGTGTCCTGCCAGCTGCGGGTACTGCGCGCACAGCCGGGCCGTGTCCTCAAGGCTCAGGCTGAAAAAGTCCGGCGATGCCTGAATATCCGCCACGCCCGGCTCCCAGTAGAGCATCAGCAGGTTCACGCTGCGCACCGCAATGTCGCCAATGCCGCCGCGCATTGCAGGGTCCCAGAAGATACCGGTCACGCCGGTGCCCTGTTTGAGCTTGCGCCACCAGCAGTCGCTGTACACCTGCTCGTAGTCGGCCTGTTCCAGCACCACCGGCAAAACGCTGGAAAGTGCCCGTGCGGTGTCCTCGTCATCTGCCTCTCGGGGCAGCACGTTCGGTTCCGGGTAGTTGTCCATGGCATCGGCGTGCTTGTTGGCAATGCTGTTGAACAGCCACCCGCTGGAAGGCTGAGCCTTGCCGGGCATCATGGGGTTCTGGTAGTTCTTCCAATGGCCCATGCGGAACCACAGCTCGTTATCCACAATACGCTTGTCCAGCGCGGCCTTGCCCGCCTTGTACCGCTGCAAGGTCTGCATGGCCTCGGCCACCTGTGCTTCACCCACGGGCAAAGCTTCGTTCTCGTAATCGTCCATTGCGTTTCTCCTTTAAATTCTGTAAAATCTTGCCCGCTTGTGCAGGTTCAGCGGGTCGTCGGGCATGGGCGGCGCAGCACAGCGCACCGGCGGGCTGATAGGGTTCTCCATCAGCACATAGCGGCACTCGTCGTAAATGTGATCCTCCTGCCGGGTGTCGATGTCCTCCACGTTGCTTTCGTCGTACACAAGGTTCGGGATCGTGCGGATAAAGTGCTTGCAGGTATTGAACACCTGAAACATCGGCCTGCCGTCCGCATCAAAATTCAGCCGGTAGTGGAACTGCATCTTGCCCGCAAGCCGGGTGTTGTCGCCGGGGGACCAGCGCAGGAAGTTCGGGCTGCGCTCCATCATAGCGGCAATGCTCTCGCCGCGGCTCTCATCAAAGATGGCCGGATCGGCAATGCCGTGGATCACCCTGCCGCGCAAAAGCGGATCGTTCTGCTCTGCCTCCCGGATGCGCCGAGCCTGTTCCACCGGGTCGATGCGCAGGCCCTCGTTCGGCCTGCCGGTGCAGCCGTACAGCTCCTTGATGCGGTACAGTCGCCCCTCCTCGTCCGCTGCGTACCACCCCACCGAGAACGGCTTGGAAAAGCCAAAGTCGAACCCGCGGTAGATCTGCCAGTGTTTCGGGATGGTGAACGGTGCGATCACATGGGTCCAGCGCTGGTCTTCGTAGCGGGCCGGGTCGTTGCGCCATTCGGTAAACACCTGCCCGGAAAAGCTGTCCCAGCTGCCGTAGAGCAGCGCCTGCTTTTCTGCTTCCGGCATACTGGCAAGCTTGCAAGGTAGCGGGGTCGTTTGCCAGCAGGGCGGGGTTATCAAAAATGCTGGAAGGGATGAACACCCGCGCCCGCTGCAGCTTCTGTTCGGTGCCGTCCGGCAGCTTTACCGTGTATTCTTCGGTGATAGGCGTACCGGGTGGTGCGGGCGTGATGAACCGTGCCTTCACCCACCCGTGGCCGATGCCGCCGGGATTGGTGGTGGCCCGCATGTACACCCGGGTGCCCGGGCCGGTGGGACGGTTGCGGCTCATCATGTAGCTGTACTCTTCCCATTCAAAGTGGGTCAGCTCGTCAAAGCCGATAAAATCGAAGGCCTTGCCCTGATAATTGGTACGATCCTTGGTGTACTGCATGGAGCCAAAGTAAATTTTTGCCCCGCTGGGGAAGTTCCACACATGGGCCGTGGCGTTGTACTGTGCCTGCGGGAACGCCCTGTGGTAGTACACCTGGCTCTTGTCCACCAGATCAGAAAGCTGCGGGTAGGTCTTGCGCAGGATCAGCGCCCGGTAGTGCGGAATGTGCACCTGCCGCAGCGCTTCGATCACCAGCGCGTCGCTCTTGCCGCCGCCTGCTGCACCGCCGTACAGCGCTTCCGGTTCCGGGCGGCTCATAAATTCGGCCTGCCGCGGCTGGGGCCGCCAGACCACCGGCACTCTTGCTTGTACAATGCTCATGGTTCTTCCTCCACCGTCGGCAGCAGCACCACGCCGCACTCCGCTCCTTCTGCCTGTGCCCCCTGATCGTTCAGGGTCTTGGCTACACCGGCCAGATCCTTGAGCACCGCCGTGGCCTCCTTGAGGTCTTTCATGGTGCCTGCTCCCGATGCGCCTTCCTTTTTTGCCGCCTTCTGCCGGGCATTCAGTTCCCGCACCTGCTGTGCCAGCAGGGTGCTCAGGGTGTCCGTGGCTCGGCTCAGGCTGGCCAGCCCTCTGGCCTGTTTTGTCTGCCCCATGGTGTTGGGTATCAGCTCCTTTCCGCCCTGGTGTGCTGGGCTATGGCAAAAGGATACCACTGGTGCTGCTTTCCCAACAGTGTGCACTTTTACAGGGCCATATCGTATATTTTAAATTTAAGAATCCGATTCGTATACTTTTGTCCCTTGTAATTCATCGCTGTTTCGTATCTTTTCAAAAGCAGTGTTTTTTCTCCATCAAAATTTTGTGGCAGACCCGCAGAAAACCTTCAAAGTCATACTCATTTGCGATTTTTGGACAGAAAATGAAAAAGTGTGTTTATTCTGTGGACAAATGCTTTTGTAAAATGTTACAATAGGTTCTGTTCTTTCCCGTCCCACGCACGGACGGGATGTTTTATCTGAATCAGGAGGTTCCTCATGTTAGAAAACATCTTTCATCTGAAGGAGAACCACACCGATGTCAAGACCGAGATCATGGCAGGTATCACCACCTTCATGACCATGGCTTACATCCTTGCGGTCAATCCCAACATCCTTTCTGCTTCCGGCATGGATTCGGAAGCCGTTCTGATCGCCACCGCGCTGGCATCCTTTGTTGGCACTGCGCTTATGGCTCTGCTTGCCAACTATCCGTTTGCACTGGCACCCGGCATGGGCCTGAACGCCTACTTCTCCTACACGGTCGTTCTCACCATGGGCTACAGCTGGCAGTTGGCCCTGATGGCCGTCTTTGTAGAGGGCATCATCTTCATCGTGCTGTCCCTCACCAATGTCCGTGAGGGCATCTTCAATGCCATCCCCCATGACCCTGAAGAGCGCCGTCAGCGTGGGCATCGGCCTGTTCGTTGCTTTCGTTGGCCTGCAGAACGCAAAGCTGATCGTCAACAGCGATTCCACCCTCGTCACCTACCAGCACTTCAAGGGCGACACCTTCTCCAGCGTGGGCATGGGCGCGATCCTTGCCCTGTTGGGTATCGTGATCACCGCCATCCTGCTGGTAAAGAAGGTCAAGGGCGGCATCCTGTACGGCATTCTTATCACCTGGGTGCTGGGCATCCTCTGCGAGATCGCCGGCATCTATGTTCCCAACCCCGATGCAGGCATGTACTCCGTCATTCCCACCGCTTTTGTCAGCTTCGACTTCTCCGCGCTGGGCAAGACCTTTGGTCAGGTGTTCAAGACCGATTTCTCCGGCGTTGGCATCCTGAACTTCTTCGCCGTCATGTTCTCCTTCCTGTTCGTTGACCTGTTCGATACTCTGGGCACCCTGATCGGTGTTGCCTCCAAGGCCGACATGCTGGACGAGGACGGCAAGCTGCCCCACATCAAGGGCGCACTGATGGCCGACTCCATCGCCACCTGCGCAGGCGCTGTGCTGGGCACTTCCACCACCACCACCTTCGTCGAGAGCGCTTCCGGCGTCACCGAGGGCGGCCGCACCGGTCTGACCGCTATGACCACCGGCATCCTGTTCCTGCTGGCCACCATCTTCAGCCCGCTGTTCCTCACCATCCGTCCTTTGCAACGGCTCCGGCCCTGATCATCGTGGGCTTCTACATGATGGGTTCCGCCGTCAAGATCGACTTCAATGACCCCAGCGAGGGCATCCCCGCCTTCCTGACCATTCTGGCCATGCCCACCGCTTACAGCATTTCCGAGGGCATCGCCATCGGCGTTATCTCCTGGACCCTGATTAACGTCGTCACCGGCAAGGCCAAGGAAAAGAAGATCAGCCCCCTGATGTATGTGCTGACCGTGCTGTTCATCCTCAAGTACGTGTTCCTCTAAGCCGCTGATCTTACCGCAAGCAAAAAAGCTCCCGTCCTGATGATGGACGGGAGCTTTTCTGCTTCCTGTGATCCGGAACAGCCTGCGCATTCGCTCCGGGCTGTCCGGCGTGGAACTATTCTTTTTTAGCAATCGGGGTTATTTGCGCCGCGGGTGGATATGCACTTCCGGGATAGCCACGTTATCATAGTGGATCGGCTTATCTGCCGCCGGAGTGCGTCCGCATCCGTATGATGTGCCACCTTGCCGGTATGGATTTCCGGCACGGCCACGGTTTCTTCCTCATGGGAATGCTCCCGCTTTTTTCCGAGCCACGTTTTCAGATGGTGATAAAGCGACATTGCACGTCTCCTTTCCCGGTGCGGAAGCCCGCCCGAACTGTAAAGATCAGCTTCAGATAAAATTGATGAACACCGTAATGACCAGACTGTTCAGAAAGTCCGCAAACAGACTGCCCACCAGCGGGATCAGCAGATACGCCTTGACCGAGGGCGAATATTTATCGCAGATGGCCTGCATGTTGGCCATAGCGTTGGGCGTTGCGCCCATGCCAAAGCCGCAGGTGCCGGATACGATCACCGCCGCGTCGTAATCGCGGCCCATGATGTTGAACACTACCAGCACCACATACAGGATCATGAACAGGGTCTGCCCAGCCAGCAGCACGATCAGCGGCAGGGCCAGCTCTGCCAGCTGCCACAGCTTCAGGGTGATCATGGCCATACCCAGGAACAACGAAAGGCAGATGCCGCCAATGTCATTGATCTCGCCCATATACACGGTGTAGCCGCCGCCATACTCACCCACATTGCGGATGATGGCCGCCGCGATCATGGCACCGATATAGATGGGGAAGGTCATGCCCGTCAGGCTCAGAAGTCTGGACAGCACCGTGCCGATGCCCATGGCGACGATCAACTGGAAGCTTGCCGCCGGGTACATGGTGGTGTGGCGCTCGTGCTTCATTTCTTCTTCCACCAGCAGGCTGTCATCCTCCGGTACCACCGTGGCCAGCAGGTTGTGCCGCTCAATGAGCATCTTACCGATGGGGCCACCCATCATGCTGCCTGCAATCAGGCCATAGGTGGCCGCTGCCGTACACAGGGTGGTGGCCCCCTGAATGCCAAAGTCCTCCAGCACCGGGCCAAAGGCACCGGCGGTGCCGTGACCGCCCACCATGGGGATGGAGCCGGTGCAAAGGCCCACCAGCGCATCCACGCCCAGCAGCTTTGCCAGTCCCACGGCTACAAAGTTCTGGCTGACGATCAGCACGATGACCACGCCCAGAAACACGATCATCGCTCTTCCGCCGCTTTTCAGCACCTTGAGGTTTGCCTGGAAGCCCACCGAGGTGAAAAACATCACCATGCAGACTTCCTTTAGAATATCATCAAATGCAAACTCGGCAACGCGGTCACATAGCACACACAGGTAAAAATGGCGAACAGCACGCCGCCAATGACCGGAGCCGGAATGCAGAAACGTTCCAGCACCTGCACCCTTGCCCGCAAAAAATTTGCCCAGCATCAGCACCAGCACAGCAACGGCCAGTGTCTGATACATATCCAATTCGATCTTCATTGCTCTACTTTCCCTCAGTTCCCAGCCGCTTCATCGACCGTAATTCCTGCCGCCTTATAATATGCGGCCGCACCCGCATGGAACGGGATGCCAACGCCCTCTACTGCGTTTTCCTCCGGGTCCAGCGGGATGCCCAGCTGCTCTTCCAGCCCTTCCCGGCTGGAGAACAGAAGCTGTGTCAGCTGCTGCACCTGCTTTGCAGGCAGCGCGTTGCTGGCCAGCAGAACGGCTTTCACGCCCACCGTCTGCACCTTCTCCGTCTGTCCGGGATAGGTGCCTGCCGGCAGCGTAACGCTGCTGTAGGCGCTGTAAGCGCTCTGCAGACGCTGTGCTGCCGCACCGTCCACGTTCAGCAGCCGGATGCCGCACTCGCCTGCCAGAGCGGTCAGCACCGGGCTGGGCGCGCCCACTGTCATAAAGATGGCATCCACCCTGCCCGCCTTCAGCTGGGCAGCGGCATCCTCATAGTTCAGGTTTACCATGCTCACCATCTTGTCGTTCAGACCATAGGCAGATAAGATCTGCCGCGCGTTCTGCTCCGAACCAGATTCCTCCGCGCCAATGCTCACCGTCCTGCCATGCAGGTCCTCAATGGACTGGATGTCGGAATCCGCCCGCACTACCACCTGACAGGTCTCGGTGTACAGCGCCGCCACGGCACCAAAGCCCCGGCTTTCCTCCTCGTCGGCAAAGATGCCGGTCTGGTCATAGGCATCCTGCACAAGGTCTGCCTGTGCAATGGCCAGCTGCAGGTATTCGCCGGCCAGCAGACGCAGGTTCGCTGCGGAACCGGCGGTAGCCTTCAGCTCCACCTGCCCGTTATCCGTCTCATTTTCCAATGCTGCGAACCGCTCACCGAACTCCCGGTAGATGCCGCCCTCGCCAGCCACGCCGAAGCGTAGCCGTTTAACGGTCTCCACCGACGAGCATCCGCTCAGCAGCGCTGCTGCCAGCAAAGCTCCGGCCAGCACCGCCGCGAGCCATTTCTTTTTCAAGATCACCACTCCTCTTCCTGCCGCCGCAGTGCGGCAGAGCTTTTATCCTAAATTATACGCACATTGCGGATGAAATGCAATCACCTGCTGCAGAAAAGGAATGCACTTACCCTCCGAACAGCCCGAAGAAGCTGGTATGGGTCACCCCCAGCACAAGGAACAGTGCGATCAGTGCAAACAGCACTCCGATGATAATATCCATCTGGTGCACGGTCAGCGGAAAATGATCATACATCTTTTTCTTTCGCATTCACAAAAGTTTTTTGTCGCCGTTGTTGAGCAGGCTCTTTTTTCCTTCCTCAAAATCCACCTTCTGCGCGGCCAACTCTGCC
>ENA-OQCD01000317-OQCD01000317.1-human-gut-metagenome-genome-assembly--contig:-NODE-317-length-13598-cov-1.789399_pt1 | contig 13598 bp, 20 predicted proteins | sample MGYA00242755_ERZ504571 | MGnify/ENA primary metagenome ERZ504571 (study PRJEB26092, sample SAMD00036274) | human gut metagenome | host: Homo sapiens | study: EMG produced TPA metagenomics assembly of...
CCTGTGCGGAATCATCGACACCATTCTTGCAGAAAAGCGGGAGATTACGAAACTTTTCTGCAAAAGCTGGAGCGGCAGGGATATGAGGTGAAAACGTGGCAAGTACACGTCGGTGAAGGGCAAGGGGCAGAAACGTTTTATCCGGTTCCGTACACTGGGCACCGGCTATGGCGAGGATGAAATCAAGGCGGTGCTGGAGGGCAAGGTGAAACACCAACCGTACCAGAAGAAGCCGCCCAAAGAGCAGCCCTTCCAGTTGCTGGTGGATATTCAGGGGAAAATGGCAGAGGGCAAAAGTGTCGGCTACAAAAAGTGGGCAACCAAGTTCAACCTGAAAGAGATGTCCAAAACCCTGCTGTTCTTGCAGGAGCAAAAAATCGGTAGCGCAGAGGAACTGCGGGAACGTGCGACGGCGGCAACGGAACGCTATCATGCTATGGGGGATGCCATCAAAGCGGCAGAAGCGAGGTTGACCGAAATCGCCGTGCTGAAAACTCACATCATCAACTATGCCAAGACCCGTGATGTGTACGCTGCTTATCGGAAAGCCGGGTACAGCAAAACCTTTCTGGACGCTCACCGGGAGGAGATTACTCTGCACAAGGCGGCGAAAGCTGCCTTTGACGAGGCTGAGATGCAAAAGTTGCCGAAGGTTAAGGAACTGGATGCGGAGTTTTGCAGAAACTGCTAACCAAGAAGAAAGCCGCCTACCCGGACTACCGCAAGGCACGGAATGAGATGCAGGGACTGGTTCGGGCACAGAAAAAACGTGGAACGATTTTTTGCGGAAGAAAAAGCCAGCACAGGAGAACGAGCAGGCTCGATAAGAACAAATTGCCGGGAGTTGACCGTAAGAGGTCTGCTTCCGGCAATCTTTTTTGTTAGTTCAATCTTTAACGGAATTGTTCATCTCTTTCGATTGTGTATGTTCATGCGTTTAACAGGTATCCTATGGAGTGTAAATAACACGATAGGATGAGGTTGCGCTATGAAAGACTTTTTTGGACAGAGACTGCGGGAGCAGCGTATAAAGCATGGGTTGACGCTGGAACAACTTGCGGAAAAATCCGAGCTTTCCTCCAACTATATCGGCATGGTAGAGCGTGGCTTAAAGGAACCCGGCCTTGCCACCATTGTTAAAACTTCTGAACGCTCTGAATATTTCCGCAGACACATTGTTGTGTGATCTGGTTCCCAGTGCATCTCATGTGACCGACGACGAGATCCGCAAGCGACTGGAAGGCTTGACCCCCATCCAGAAGAAAGCTGCCCTCGATTTGCTGGATACCTATATCAGCAATCTCCCCTACCTCACAAACGAAGAATAAATCGCAAACTTTGCAAGCGCATCGGCTGAAATTTAGCCGATGCGCTTTTCTTTTGCATTCCTTTCGGCTATAATCATTCTTATAGGATGTATTATTTCCTAAAGAATTGATTCGGGGGGTGTCAAAAATGAGAGAACCGCAGTACAGCATTTTTAGCCGACATTTCAGGATGCGATCGAGCGGGGCAAAACAAGGGAAGTTGGCATTGTACTGGCAGCGCACCATCAACGGGAATACCGTTGCAAAAAGTCACCCTGCCGAACAGCAAGCGTATGAGCAGCTGCAAAGCATTCTTTCCGAGATTTCGCAATGGAACGATGAAGAAGATCTGCGCTCCGACATGGAGGAAATTGGCGGCAGGGTCTGGTATTGCCACTACTGGGAGGAGCATTACTCCATGGTAGAGTTGACCGAGGACCGCAACGGAAAATTTAACGTTGACTACGTTTTGGACGACGCAGTGACCCCGGAGGTGCGCCGGGATGCTGCACTGTTAGCGCAAAAGGAATTTGCGGACTGTATGCAGGAATGGGGCATTTCTCTTCTGAATGCACCCGTCCCGGAACAGATGAAGTATGCTTCTCTGGCAGAAGCCGCATCTCACCTCATGCAAGTCCTCAATGACCCGGAGAGCATCACAGGGTAAAAAAGCGTCCCGCCGGGACGCGCAGCCTGCATTGGAAAAATGCAGATCAAAGGGGTTTGGGGCACTCCCCAACAAGCATTTTGCAGAGCAAAATAAGCAGATGTATATACGTCTGCACTGCTTGCTATCGAAACCCTACCTTAAAAAGGCCACGGCTGAACCTCCATTCATGGTGTGATCCATCATGGCTCTGGCTACACAAGGAATACAAATTTGACTTTTTCCGGGTTGGTGTTGTAGCTGTTATTAGCTTTAGCTAACCATAAGGAGGGCGCTCATACATGACAAATCAATACATGAATAATCTTTATCGTGATCTGCTCTCTAATTCACCGCAGACGATCACCATAGATATTCCGACAGACATGGGAACCGGTCAGATTTCGCAGATCGTCACGAAACAGGGAGCAGTTGTTTCAGACTGGAGAATGAATTACTTTTCGGGTATGAACGTGCAGGGAGTGAGCAGTGAAGAATACATACAAATGCTGTTCTGCTTCAATGACGGTGTTTCCTGGAATATTGCAGACAACCGGCAAAGTGCCAGCATACAAAAGGGTGAATCCTGTATTTATCGCGGCCACGGGAAAATGGAATATCTGTGCTATTCTAAAAAGAGCGATTTCCTTTTCAAAAATGTGAAAATACCTCTATCCTATTTCTATAAGATTCTGAATGACTACTTTGAGGCTGGTGAGATCGAGGTCTATCAGAAAAAATTATTGGACGGCATATCAAAGGTGAATATCACGCCCTATATGGAACACATTTTTGCGGAGCTGCAAGACTTCACGCAATATCGCGGCGGGTTGGGATACCTGTTTCTGAAGGAACAAGGTCTTTGAGCTGCTATCGGTATATTTTGAGCGAGGTCCTGGAGCTGAGTATTCTCGCGTCAACCTACGTTGCAATTTCCAGAAGTGACCGGGATTCCATCATAGAGGCAAAGCGAATTATTGACAGCCAGCTTGCCCTGGCTCCGAGCTGCGAGGAATTGGCGCGGCAGGTCAATATCAGCACTTCAAAATTGACGAAGGGCTTTTCCTCCCTGTTCGGAACATCGGTTCATGCGTATGTCATCGACCAGCGGTTAGAAAAGGCGGCAAGCCTGCTGTTAGAAAGTAATTTGAATGTCAGCCAGGTGGCTATACTGGTGGGATATTCAAAAGCGAGCAATTTCGCAGCGGCGTTCAAAAGGAAATACGGAGTGAATCCGAAAAACTATAAAGCAGAAGCTACGATTGGATAAATGCAAAAATACTGATTTTGGGTAGAATAAAATTGGTTTTGGGTTGGAATCGTGGGCGCAAATTGCTATTATATGTGGTGTGATTAGAGGAAGCTAACCACACCACATTTTCATTTTCTCAGAGATAAGGAGGATACTGGTATGAGTTCCCAGAAAAAAAAAGTTCCCGGCTTGAGGGAAAAGATTTAATTACTATCGGCATCTACACCGTCATCTATGTCGTGATTGTTATGCTGGTGGCGATGCTTGGCTTTATCCCCGTTTTTATTCCGCTGATGGCGGTGCTGTGCCCTTTGATTGGCGGCATCCCCTATATGCTGTATGTTACAAAGGCTAAAAAATTCGGGATGACTGCAATCATGGGTTTCCTGATTGGCCTAATCATGGTGTTCTTCGGCAACGGCTATCTTACTATGGTAACTGGTCTTGTTGGCGGCCTGTTGGCCGACGTGATCCTGAAAAAGGCGGACTACAAAAGTGCAAAGAGTACAGTTCTTTCCTGCGGCGTGTTCAGCATCTGGGTGTTTGGCAACTTTGCTCCCATTTTCCTGAACCGTGAAAGCTATATGGTAATGTTGACTGAAGGATACGGCGCTGAATATGCAGCTACCCTTAATACATATATGCCTATGTGGATTGCGCCTATTCTGCTGGTTGCCTGCTTTGTGTTTGGCCTTGTCGGAGGTATGATTGGGAAAGCCATTTGCAAAAAGCACTTCCAGCGTGCCGGTATTGCATAATGGCGCGGGAAATTCTGCTCAGCAAAAAAACAGAACAAGGGCTACGGCTCGATCCGCGTACAAAAACTGTTGCTCATCTTCATCATAAGCATTTTTTGTCATGGGTGGAACAGGCGGAGAAGCTATGGGGCTGATCCGCCTTGTTCTTTGTACGGTTCCGGCTATATTGCTGCTTACCTCGAAACAATGTGCAAAAGCTGTGGGCTATATTGCTGTGTTTTCTGCTTTTTTGCTGTTCAAATTTATGTTTTGCCGCACCTTACGGGGATATTGAATTTCCTCGTTCTGTTTACAACAGGATTCTTCTGCCGAATCCTTCCCAGTGTTGCGATTGCTGCCTATGCAGTGAAAACAACAACGGTCAGTGAATTGATTTCCGGCATGGAAAGAATCCATATGCCTAAAGAAGTGACGATCCCCTTGACGGTCATGTTCCGCTTCTTTCCAACTGTCTTTCAGGAGTCAGAAGCAATCAGTGACGCTATGAAAATGCGTGGGATTAAACTTGGAGGGAAAAAACCTTCAAAAATATTGGAGTATAAGCTGATCCCGATGATTACCTGCTCCGTGAAAATCGGTGAGGAACTTTCCGCTGCGGCAATTACCCGTGGCCTCGGCGCTCCTGTCAAACGCACAAACATTTGCCAGCTTAAATTCAATTTTGCCGATGTGGTGCTGATCTTGTTTTGTTGCTTTGTAGTGTTTTGGGCGATTGCTTCCCCGATAATTTCCGCAGGAGGGATTTTGCCATGATAGATTTTCAAAATGTTTCTTTTTCTTATGGTGAAGAATCCAGCGGCGGAGGGATTAGAAATGTCAATCTCACCATAAACACAGGGGAATTTGTTTTACTCACGGGAGAATCCGGCTGCGGGAAAACAACGATTACCCGTTTGGTAAACGGGCTGGTGCCTCATTATTACGAAGGTAATTTAGAGGGCGATGTCCTTCTGGACGGAAAAAGCGTATCAGATACGCCGCTTTATGACTTGGCTGCTATGGTGGGATCTGTATTCCAGAATCCCAAAAGTCAGTTTTTCAACGTGGATACGGATAGTGAATTAGCCTTTGCCTGTGAAATTTAGGCTAATCCCCAAGAAGATAATCCTGAAAAGGAATTGACCGTACAGTTTCCGATTATCATATTGAAGATTTGATGGGGCGAAGCGTGTTTGCTCTGTCCGGGGGCGAAAAGCAAAAAATAGCCTGTGCTTCATCAAGTGTATTGCTACCGGGAATTATGGTCCTTGACGAACCATCTTCTAATCTGGATGTGGCTGCTATTGATGACCTGCGGCAGGTCTTGAGCCTCTGGAAAAAGCAGGGCAAAACAATTCTGATTGCAGAACACCGCCTTTATTACCTTCACGATCTTGCAGATCGTGTGCTGTATGTAAAAGATGGGGAGATTGAACGGGAATACACGCCTGCTGAATTTGACAGTTTATCGGATAGCACTCGAAAAGAAATGGGGCTACGGCCGTTTTCTCTCTCGAAGTTGAAACCCGCGAATCAGTATCAGGCGCATACAGCTAAAACTGATGGAATTTCAAAATTTTCTGCTTTGCGTATAAAAAGCGGGAATCGGAAAGCCTCCATATTCCGAGTGCTGAACTGCCTGTTGGAGAAACGATTGCCATTATCGGCCTGAATGGCGCTGGAAAATCTACTCTGGCCCGCTGTATTTGCGGACTGGAAAAGAAGTGTGGCCTTTTGCAGGTTGACGGGAAAACCCTTGATTGGAAAGCCCGGCTCAAACATTGCTACATGGTAATGCAGGATACCAGCATCAGCTATTTACCGAAAGCGTGATGGATGAAGTGCTTCTGAGCATGGACAACGAGGATGAAACTGTTGCAGATGAAATCCTTAAACAGTTTGATCTGCTGGAATATAAAAGACAGGCACCCGCTTTCTCTTTCCGGCGGGCAAAAAACAGCGGGTAGCGATCGCATCTGCCATTGTGAGTAACCGGGAGATCATTGTGTTTGACGAACCAACCAGCGGGCTTGATCTCAAACATATGCGGGAAGTTGCGCGGAGTTTGAAGTCACTCGCGGATCAGGGCAAAACGCTTCTTGTTATTACGCATGATCCGGAGTTGGTGATGGCGGGATGTTCGTATGTAGTCCATATGGAAAAAGGGCAAATAAAAGAAAGCTATCCATTGGACGAATCCGGCAGTAAAAAGGTTTTGGATTTTTTCCGAATCCGCCAGTGAATTTTAGAAATTATGAATGTCAGGGCCGCCTTGACTGGACAGAAAGATAATGATAAGAGGCCGCTTTACTTTGGCGGCCTCTTGTTTTTGAAGCACAGACAGTACGGCTCAATATAAGGAGGGCTTATGTTCCAAAAAGTATTTGAATATGCCGGACCTCATAAAAAAGGCCTCTATGCTGCAACAGCCATCGTGCTGGTCAGTGTTCTGCTGGGTGTTTTTCCCTTTGTGCTGGCAATATCAAGGTAATTGCACCGCTGGTCATGGGGGAGGCAATCACTGCTTCCTTTATCATCCAGCATGTCATACTGGTCTTGGTATGTCTGGTGCTGCAAGCTCTTTTCTATGGCTGGGGCCTGAATCTCTCTCATAAAGCAGCTTATGACACGCTGCTCCGCCTGCGGACGGCTCTGCAAAAACGGTTTGAAAAACTGCCGCTGGGTGTTATTCAGGACAAAGGCACTGGCACCGTGAAAAAGCTGTTCGTGGACGATGTAGACAGTCTGGAAGTTCTGCTGGCACACTCTATGCCGGAGGGCATCGCCAACCTGATGGTTCCTATTGCAGTTTATGTGGCAATGTTCTTTGTAGACTGGAGCTGGCACTGTTATCTTTGGCATCCATTCCGCTTAGCTTAGTTGCCATGATGACGATGTATTCCGTTGGTATGAAGAAAATGGGACCTTACTATATGGCCGGGCAAAAGATGAACAATACCATTATTGAGTACATCAACGGTATGGAAGTCGTCAAGGTTTTCAATAAAGACGCAGATTCTTACGAACGGTTCCGCAAAGATATATCAGATTATCGGAACTATACACTGGCATGGTATAGGGCGGCATGGCCGTGGATGGCGATTTACAGCAGCCTGCTTCCTTGTACCATCATCCTGACCCTGCCTGTGGGTGCATGGTTTGTCCTCTGCGGCTGGTCGCTCTGCCCAATTTGATTTGGTGCTGTGTCTTCTTTGAGTATCGGTATGCCGCTGCTGAAATCTCTTGCTTCTGCCAACCATGCCCCAGCTCAACTATAAAATCTCCGCATTGGAGCAGGTGTTGGATGCGCCGGAACTTCAGCAGACGAGTGATAGATTCCATGGAATAGATGACACCGTTACTTACGACCATGTTTCTTTCGCTTACCAGACAACACAGCCCGGCCCGGATGGAAAGCCCACGGTGGTTGAGGATGAAGTTCTCCATGATATTTCCTTTACGGCAAAGGCTGGACAAAAACTGCTCTTGTCGGTGAATCTGGCTCCGGCAAGAGTACCTTGGCAAAACTGCTGATTCACTATTATGACCCGCAAAAGGGCAGCATTTCCATCGGCGGACAGAAACTTTGCGATATGAGCCTTGAAGCATTGAACAGTCGTATCTCCTATGTGGCGCAGGATCAGTATTTGTTTAATACTTCTCTGCTGGAAAACATCCGGCTCGGTCGGTTGACTGCAACGGATGAAGAAGTAATAGAGGCCGCAAAGAAAGCTCAGTGCATGGAGTTCATTGAAAAACTTCCGCAGGGCATTCACTCCATGGCAGGCGATGCCGGAAAAATGCTCTCCGGCGGTCAGCGTCAGCGTATTTCTCTGGCGCGAGCAATCTTAAAGGATGCCCCCATTGTAGTTCTTGATGAAGCAACAGCCTATGCTGACCCCGAAAATGAAGAAAAGATGGAAGCAGCCATTGCAGAACTTGTAAAAGGCAAGACCCTCGTGGTGATTGCTCACAAACTGCCCGCCATTATGAATGCCGATCAAATTTGTGTCATCGACCACGGAAAATTGGTAGCAGCGGGTAAGCATCAGGATTTGATTCGCTCCTGCCCTGAATATCAGAAATTGTGGAAAGCCGCACAGGACAGTGCCGAATGGAAAGTACACACTGCAAAGGAGGGAGCCTAAATGTTTGCGATGTTTTCAAGAATTTTGAAACTCTCCGGCCGTTATAAAGGCCGTATTCAAGGTGCATTCGTTTGTGCGTTTTTGGAATCCATTTTGTCAAAAATGCCAATCGTTCTTGCCTTTGTAGTTTTAAGCCGCTTTGCAGCTGACACACTGACCAGCCAGACTTGCCTTTATATCGGCCTTGGACTTGCCGCAGCAGTGTTGGTGCAAATGCTTGTTCATTACCTCAGCGACAGCCTGCAAAGTGCCGCAGGATATTTGATGTTTGCGGATAAACGCATGGAACTGGGCAGCCATCTGCGGAAACTTCCGATGGGCTATTTTACTTCCGGCAACATTGGCAAAATCAGCTCTGTTCTTAGCACGGATATGGTATTCATTGAAGAAGTCGCTATGAGTACGCTGGGCAACATGATGGGCTATCTGCTGTCCTCCTTGATTCTGCTGGTATTCATGTTTTTATTTGAACGTACAGCTTGGTTTGATTGCTGCCGCCGTCACGGTTCTGGCATGGCTGGTGTCAAAAGGAATGAACAAGGTTTCCCTGCGGGAAGCCGCAGAGCGGCAGGAGCAGAGCGAACGACTGACCGATGCGGTGCTATCCTTTGTGGAGGGCATTGGCGTCATCAAGAGCTACAACCTGCTGGGCGAAAAATCAGAAGAATTGACTGACAATTTCCAGCGTTCCAGAAACACCTCCCTTGCTTTTGAGCAGGAAATGACACCATGGACAATGAGTCTGAATATCCTTTACGGCATTGGTATTGCGGCGATTTTCGGCTTGTCGATTGTATTGGAACAGCGCGGCGCACTTCCGCTGGCCTATGTGCTTGGTGTTCTGCTGTTTGTGTTTGACCTCTTTGGACCGCTGAAAGCTCTTTATGGGGAAGCATCTCGCCTTACCGTTATGAATGCAGCTCTTGACCGCATTGAAGCAGTCCTGAATGAGCCTGAACTTCCCGACACGGGCAAGCAGCATCTTCCTGCACAGGCACAGCCGGGACAGCCAGAAGTTCAGTTTAACGATGTTGTATTTGCTTATCAGGACAAAGAAGTTCTGCATCATATCAGCTTTGACATGAAGAAAAGATTCTATGACTGCTTTAGTCGGACCTTCTGGCAGCGGAAAGTCTACTATTGCCAATTTGCTGGCTCGGCTTTGGGATGTAAAATCTGGCAGCATAATAATAAGAGGTATGGACATTCGGAACGTGCCTTTGGCAGAGCTGATGGAGCAGATCAGCATGGTATTCCAGCGAGTGTACTTATTCCAAGATACCATTTACAACAATATCAGCATAGGCAAACCGGACGCCACAGAGGAAGAAGTCTATGCAGCTGCTAAGAAGGCCCGCTGCTATGATTTCATCATGGCGTTGCCTGATGGATTCCAGACCGTAGTTGGTGAAGGCGGTGCTACACTCTCCGGCGGTGAAAAGCAGCGCATCTCGATTGCACGCTGCATCTTGAAAGATGCCCCTATCATCATTTTGGATGAAGCTACCGCAAGCGTAGATACTGATAACGAAAGCTATATTCAGGAGGCCATCTCGGAACTGGTAAAGGGCAAGACACTTCTCGTAATCGCCCACCGTCTGAATACCATCCAGAATGCCGATCAGATTTTGGTCATTGACAACGGCCAGATTGCACAGCAGGGCACGCACGAAGAACTTTTGAAGCAGCCCGGCATTTATCAGGAGTTTGTCAACATCCGAAAGAATGCGGCTGGATGGAGCCTTGCTTAACAAAATTCAGCGTATGCGATGCGGAGGTTCCATTGTGCGTATATCATAATCCGTCCGCATAGAAACAAATAGGTAAAAAATAACGCGGCCGGGATTGATATATCCGACCGCGTTATTCGTCTTTTTGAAATGCTTCCGCCTGTTTGCAAAGCGCAATATATTTTTCAATTTCCGCCTCACTTTTCCCGGCAAAGAAGTCTACAACTGTTTTTGAAACCGTCTGATTTACCATGTCTGGAAAAATGGCAGCATCCACGCTGATATTTAACTCTTTGGCGACAAGAGCCACCGTTTCAATTTTGGGGGTTACTCTGGCAGGTTTCCAAATCTATGATTGTACGGGCGTTCATATTGAGCCGTTCAGCCAATTTTCTCTGTGTCAAATGCTGCCGCTTACGTTCTGACCGCACTTTCCATGCAAACAAGTCAAGAGGATTGTTCACTATACATCACCTCTACCTCATTGTAGGGTGTGCTATCGCTCATATAAATAACCATACAACTCACATTGTGTGAGTTATAGCTCATGATTTGAAGCAAAGAGCTATATGGACAAGAGTATCAAAATAAAAGGAGCGCAAAATAAAAATGGGGCTTACCGCCCACTCGAAAAGCCCTAACACCAATTAAAAAAATATTCAAATAACGTAGGGGCGGAGCCAATACTCATAGAAGTGAGTTGTGGCTCGCTTTTTATATACTTCAATTCACATCCGATAAAGCCCCGCATTTTGACAACCTACGATTGGGTATCGGATGCCGTTCTCCGCCTCGTTTTGCTCCGGCCTATAAACCCGAACAGAACGAAAGGACAATTCTATGAACGGCAGGAAAAAATTTTCATACCAATCTTAAAAATCAGCCAAATGAACCCGTTGGTGAACGAGTAGTGAGCGAAAGGGGAAGAAAAGAGCTGCCTCCCAGCACGAGGGAGGTGAAAACTTGAAACCAAACCGCTACTACGAACACAAGCAGCACGCCTTTGACAGCTACTGCAAAAAGGTGTTGAAATGCGAGGCATGTAACGGCTATCGGCAGATCAGCGTCATCAAAAAACGTTTTGCATCTTTGGAAGAACTGTCCGGGACAGATGTGGCCCAGCTTGCGGTTTATGATCGTTACTCATGGGAGTATACGGCTTTTCCCGTGGGAAATGCTGTTGTGCTAATCGAGAACGACCGATTGGCCACAGCACTTCTACGGCTGTCACCAAAGGACCGGGAAATTTTTTATGATGCACTGGTTTCTATGGATGACAGACGAACAGATAGCAAAGTGCATGGGCATGGCCAGAAGAACGGTCAATACTCGCAGGTATAAAGCCTATCGGCTGCTGAAAAAGCTGATGGGAGGTGAAGCTGATGACTAAATCTGCGCACACACGGGCATCGCTGCTTCCTTACCCGATAATCGCTGCCGCTGTTGCAGGAGACGCCGAAGCAGTGAGCCCGGGTAGTCCAGCATTATTCCAGCTACATTGCCGCACTGTCAACTCGGACGAGCTATGGCTCTGACGGCTATCCTCGTCTGCAAGTTGATGAAGAACTGCGCAATCGTCTGGAAGCAAAACTGATAATTGCTATCCTTGATTTTGACTTGACCTGATTCAACGTAGGCATCGTGTGCTGTTCCCCTTTCCATACGATGCCTTTTCTAGTTCTTTGACAAAGAAAGCCCGCAAGACAATGGCGGTGCATCATAGGGCAAACGGATACGTTGCTGTCTGTATCGAGCCGGGCGTGGGTGCGCCACGATGCTTTTCTCTGAAAAGTGGAGCGATCATCACCACGCCGTAATGCAAGCGCAGCTGCTTGCGGGCCATGACATACCGACAGGCTGATACTCCCTTACCGTCAAAGTCCGAGCGTTCAGAGCGTCGCAGGCAATGAGTAGGGCTGCATGAGGAATGCAGGGGTGAGATTCCCGTGGGCTGCTGCCAGCAGCCATCCGTTGGCTCATTTTTTTATTTTAAGAAGGGGATTTTTACGATGCAAGCGAAAAAGACCAAACCCTGAAAAAACAAAAAATCCAGAGGTGCTTACTCTGGATTCAACTTATCGTATTGGCAATCGCTCCTTTATCGTTGAGCCGGTGTTCAAAGAAGAAAGTTCCCAGACCTTAGGAGAAGTTCTTCTCCGGCTGATGAAATCCGAAAGCGAAAAATTATAATGACCTTTCGGGAGGCAGCGGACAGAGAAAGCGGATTGTGTTATAATATAGGTGTACAAGTGAATTTGCTATTCGACTGTCCCAAGAAAGGAGCGAGTATGAAACAGTCGAGTAACAAGAAATCCCGTGAAGCAACCGCTTTTCTCTATGAGCGTCTTTCCCGTGATGATAATTTGGAGGGCGAGAGTTACAGCATCGGCAACCAAAAGAAACTGCTCACCAAAGTTGCAAAGGAAAAAGGCTATACCAATCTGGTTCACTTTCTGGATGATGGCATTTCCGGCGTGACCATGGATCGCCCCGGCTTCGTGGAAATGATGCAGCAGCTCGAACAAGGGAAAGCCTCCGCTGTGTTCGTCAAAGACCTTTCCCGTCTGGGCCGAAACTATATTGAGGTCGACGGCTGACAGAAGAATTTTTCCCAGACCATGACATCCGACTTGTTGCCGTTTCGGACAACATCGACACGGCCGAGGGAGAAAACGAACTGGCACCCATCCGAAACCTGTTCAATGAGTGGTATGCCCGTGACATCAGCAAGAAACGCCGTATCAGTAATAAAATCAAAGGCAACTCCGGCGAACCGATGGGACTTCCTCCCTATGGATATATCAAGGACCCGAACAATCCCAAGCATTGGGTCATTGATGAAGAAGCTGCACAAGTTGTCCGGCGCATTTTTGATATGACGTTGGAGGGCTTTGGCACGGAACAGATTGCCACCCAGTTTGAAAAGGAAGGCATCCTGACGCCGCAGGCTACTGGATTCAGAAAGGCATCGGCCGTCCCGGAAGGAGCAAGACGCGCCCCGCCACCAAGTGGAATGGCTCCACGATTACCCATCTTCTGTACCAGCAGGAGTATTGTGGTGATGTTCTGAACTTCAAAACCTACTCCAAGTCCTACAAGAATAAGAAGCGGATTCATAACGACCCGGAAAATTGGGTAGTGTTCCATGATGTTCACGAACCCATTATTGAACGTGCCGTGTTTGAACAGGTACAGCAGAAGCGCGGAAAAATGCGCAAACGCCGTACCAGCAACGGAGAACACAATATGTTCTCCGGCCTGCTTGTCTGCGCAGACTGCGGCTGCAATCTGCATTTCCACTTCAATCAGGGCAACCCGGAAATCAAGTATTTCAACTGCTCCAACTACAAGGGCAACCGTGGCACCTGCCAATCCACCCACTACATCAGGGTAGACTTTCTGGAAGAAGTGGTGCTGGGCGAGATTCGGCGGCTGACCAAGTTTGCCAGCCTCTATGAGGACGACTTTTTGAAGGCTATTATCGGGCACTCCCAGCAGGCGGACGAAGCCGACCGCAAGCTGAAAGAGAAAGAGTTGAAAGCACTCCTTGCCCGTGATGAAGAACTGGACGGCCTCTTTGAGCGCATCTATGAGGACAATGTTTCCGGCAAGATCTCTGATGAACGCTTTTCCAAAATGTCCCGGAGATATGAGGACGAGCAAAAGGAGCTGACCGAGAAAATCAAACAGCTCCGCTCCGAAATCGAAAAGCAGAGCAGCCGCACCATGACAACGGATATGTTCATCAGTCTAGTTCGCAAGTACACCAGAGCAAAAA
>ENA-OQCD01000318-OQCD01000318.1-human-gut-metagenome-genome-assembly--contig:-NODE-318-length-13593-cov-2.162483_pt1 | contig 13593 bp, 18 predicted proteins | sample MGYA00242755_ERZ504571 | MGnify/ENA primary metagenome ERZ504571 (study PRJEB26092, sample SAMD00036274) | human gut metagenome | host: Homo sapiens | study: EMG produced TPA metagenomics assembly of...
CTTTTCAGCATATTGAGCCAGCCGGTCCTCTCACCCGCTAAACGAAAGGGGCACCGGGCTGGTTTTCGAACCGTATTTCCGCAGCTTTTTCAATGGGAGCGCTTAAAACGCTTAAGGCGCAGGACCGCTTTAGAATGGCATGCTTACGAATATTAAATCCCGTGGACTGACTGTCAGAAGATTTTTTCTCATACGCAGCAAGCCATATATAACAAGCTGCTAAAAAAGCAGCTTGCTTTACTCCGCTGTTTTTAAAGGCGGATACGATTTTTCATACACCGCCACTGCCTGGGAATGCAGTCCTTGATAGGCAGCCTCACAGGCGCTTTTTTCATATCGGTACTGCCTTCCCGCAGTAGGGTCGTTGAAATAATAATAGTCCTGGTCATAGCCTACCAGGAGGAGGCAGTGCTCCGGCCGCATCCACTGCAGCTCCTCTCCTGTTCCTTCCATCAGCCAGCAGTCGCCTGGAGTGGGATATTCCATATCGATGGTCGCCCACAGGATTACCGGAATATTATTTTGCAGATAGGTTTCACACAATACATCCAGGGGGATTCCAAACAGAAGGCTTACCTGAAATTGATTCGGATCAACGGCTTTTTTGATAGCCCTTTCGATTACGGGAGCATAACATCCCCAGCCACTGGCCTCTCTGGGATTTCCTAAGAAGGTTTCCCAGGGATCCCCTCCGTACATCGTTCCGTCCTCCGCAGTCCAGGGCTCGGTTCCCAAATCCAGATACCGGGTCGATAAATTCGTCTACAGTAATATCGATTCCCAGATGCTGAAGGGCCATCACCGCTGAAACCGACTCGCATCCGGTGGGGTACGTTCCCAGCTGGCTGATATAAGGCGCGTCTATAAGGACGCTGTCCTCCCCTGCGTCATCGCCCGTATCGTTCTTCAGATCAGGATCGCTGGAAGAAACCGCGGACTGCGTCCTTTGAAGCTTGGCATCTTCTGCCTCCGGATTGATTCCAGAGCCATTATTTTCCTCGCCTTTTCCATAGCTCTTTTCATCAGCCTCCGGGGAGAACCGATAGCTTTCCTGCTCTATCCCCTTTGACGACTCCCCACAGGGCGTAAAGGATGTATTGATCGGTTCTAAAAACTGAGCGCTTTTCATGCCCGCCAGCACGGCGATAAACAAAACACCAAGAAAAAGAACTACTAAGGAACCAGGCAGCAGCTTTTTCTTTCGACGATACCTCTTATCCGGAGGCTTACATTTCCCTTGACTCATACCAAATCCCCCAAGCTTTATGGTCTTACCCATTTTCTAAGGTAATTGTATGCGGTGGCCTTGCAAAATGTCCTCAAAAAAATGTAAGGGAAACGTAAAAACGCGCGGCTTGAGAGCGGTGCGTTTGAGAAACGAGGCAGGGGCGGCAATCAGCCGCCCCTGCTAAAATTTTTTCATCTCACCGCCCAATTTTTGCCGCGCGTTTTATATGTATTTGCAGCCAGCGCCGTTTCGTCGAAAAAACGGACGCTGTTCTGCCCAAACAGCAAAACAGCGCCTCTAAGCCCGGGATATATTTCTTTCTTTAAAAGCATAATATAGAGGCCGCGGAAAAATTCCCGGCACATAAACCGCTCACTGGAAAGCCTTTTCAGTATTTTAAGCTGAAGCCTACAAAGCGTTCCTCTATCGGGCTGTAAATCAAAACCATGGATGTTCCGCCATCATTGGAATACATGGCGTAAATGTGGTTATCATATGACAAGCTGGTAAACTCTGATTTCAGAACCAGTTCCCAGATCGTGTATAAATTATCCCCTATATAATCGGAATACTGCTCTTTTCTCATCTGATCACTCAGCATCTGGCAGCGCATAAAAAACATATAAAACGCGTTATCCGTTTTCCACTCCCCATCGTCCAGCTGATAGCTTCCCGAAGGCTTTTCTTCATACAGATCCACTTCACTGTCTGCCGGCAGCGGATCTGACAGAAACTTCTCCCAATCCTCTTGGAGCTTGCCGAGGGCCTGGTCCATTTCATCAGCCGTTGCCTCCCGCTCATCCTGATTCACATAGGAAAAATAGCAAAGGCCGTTAGGATCGAGAGCCATATTTACTAAATACCGCCTGCCGTCCTTTTCGGTGAGCGCCATATCCTTTAAAAACCTCAAATCCTGGCCCGAATACCGAAATTTAATCAAAGGATAAAGCTCTTCATCGGTCCAAGAGCCGCCGCCCAAAATCCGCACGCTGTTTGCCGCAAAGCTGACTATCTCCTCCTCGAAAAGCTCCTGCTCCTGGCCCGTATACAGGTTCCAAGGGTAGAGATTCAGCTCCTCTCCGCTGTTAAGATAAAGGAGGTTGAAATTTTGGGGCTGCTCTCTTTCCTCGATGGTTCCCTTATAGTCCGGAAGAACCAAAGGCGATAATCCAACCGCCAGCAGGCACGCCGCCAGCAAAGCTACCGCAATGATAAACGGCACGCTTTTTCTCGCTAATTTCATCATGGATCCTCCTTGCCAAGGGAATGGATATCCGCACCGTGGTTCCCTTCCCTAAAGCGCTCTCAAAGGTCAGTTGGGCGTGATGGCGTTCCGCGATCGACGCGCAGAGAGACAAGCCAAGGCCCACTCCGCCTTCCTTTCGGGAACGGGATTTATCCGCCATATAAAAGGGCTCCGTAATCTTTTTCAGCTCCTCAGGGCTCATGCCGATTCCCTGATCTTCTACTGCGACCGTCAATGTCTGCTCCGACTTTTCACAGAAAACCCGGAGCGTTTGTCCCTCGCCGGAGGCCTTCATCCCATTATCGATCAGATTATAAAGGAGTGACTGAAACAACTCCTTGTCCACAGTAATCCAGGCGTCCGCTGGAATCACCTCCAGCCTCAGCCGCCGTTTTTCCAGCACCGGCGCACAGACGCCTCCACACCCTCTAAAAGCTCCGCAATGGAGATCCGTTCCAGTTCCAGGGGAACGTTATCGGTAATAGACAGCTCTAAAAGCTTGCCGGACAGCCCTCTGAGCCTTTTGGCATCCTCCACGATAATCCTGGCGTACTCCTGACGTTCACTGTCCGTTACCACCCGCTTGCAAAGCAGCACATCTCCCAAACACATCACGGAGGTCAAGGGTGTTTTCATCTCATGAGCCAAGCTGTCTACAAACCGCTTCCTGCTGTCGGCAATCTGGCGCAGCTGCTCCACGTTATTTTGGATCGCTTCTGTCATTTCGTTCACATTCCGAATTAATTCCTGGAACTCGCTGCTTCCCTGTTCTTTAATTCTGATCTGATAATCACCGGCTGTTATTTTTCCCAGAGACCCATTGACCACAGTCAGAGGCCGAAGCAAATGGCGCGTACCCGCCCACAAAATAACGCCGGTGACTATGGCAAATACAATGCTCACAATACTGATAAACCTCAGCTGATTCTGGTAGATCCGGTAGATTTCCGTTACGTCATAGGCGGTAAAGAGATAATATTCCACGCCCTCCAGCCGCAGGCTGAGCCAATGTTCAGCAGAGTTCTGTCATCCACATCGATAATCAGGGACAGGCATTGGCCGTTTTCCCGCACCCGGTTCACAAACTCCGGCTGCTTGGACAGATGGTCCATTTGCGTAGAAGCGATCAAGCTTTCCCCTCTGTAAACCGCGTTCCCGTATTGGTTCCTGTCCGGGCGGCTATGCCCGTTTTCAGGAGCTGTTCCACCGTTTCCCCCGGCAGTAAGATCTGTCCCTGACGAATCCGTTCATAAGCAACGGTATTGGCGAGGCTGGAAGCGTAATACTCATGGGAAGATACATCCTGCATTTTTTCCCTCTCCACGGAAGCGGAAAAATAGCTTGCCAGCACCGACAAGGCGGTAATGCACACCGCCGCCAAAAACCACCGCAAGAGAAACTAAAAAAAATCTTCTGCCACAGCTTCATGGAAGCGAGGAAAGGCTTGTCCCACAATTTCACGGCTTCACCTGCTTTCCAGACGATAGCCAAGCTTGGGAATCGTAATCAGCCTGCGGCTTAAATCCAGCTTTTTCCGCAGCTGCTGCACATGAATGTCCACCGTACGGCTTTCTCCCTGGAATTCATACCCCCAAACAGCGGCCAGAAGCCGTTCTCTGGTGACGGCGACGTCTACATTCTCCATAAAAAAGGCCAGCAGGGAAAATTCCTTGGGAGTCAGCGCTACAGGCTCCCCCGCCTTCGTCACCAGGTGCCTGTCCATATCTATGGTAATATCATCATACACAATTTGGACACGGCCCTTATGAGAGCGGCGCAGCACCACCTCGATGCGCGCCAAAAGCTCCACTGCCTCAAAAGGCTTTACGATATAATCCTCCGCCCCCAGGCGCAGCCCCTTTACCTTATCCGTCACATCCTGCAGCGCTGTTAAAAAGATTACCGGCGTGCCTTGCTTTGGATTTTTTGAATCACCTCAAAGCCATCCATCCCGGGCAGCATGACGTCCAGCAGAACCAAATCGTAATCGTGCTCCAGCACCTCCTGCACAGCGGCGGCGCCGTCGCCGCAGATCCTGCATTCATACCCTACTAAGGAGATGGTCACCTCAATGGTTCTCGCGATATTCGGATCATCTTCTACAATCAGAATTTCAACCACAGTATCCCTCTTTCCCGCCGAACACTTTATCACAGCTTTTCTTTATATTATAGCAAGCTGAAAAATTCAATTCAAGCAAAGAAACCGCCGTTCCCAAAAGCGTGACTTTTTTCGGGACGCGGCGTGACAAAACCGATACATATTTTACGTTTTTTCCATTTTTGCAAAGCTGTCTGTGTTTTTTTATGAATTTCAATCTTCGCAGAGAAGGATATCTGTGGGATAAACCGGCGGCCTTTTACCATTCCACAGGCATTTTACCGCCGCCGTCTTTTCTATCATTCAAAACGCATTCTATAATTCTTTTCTTCCGTGCTGAGAAGCTCCAAAGCTAATAATACAGTCTGCCCTTTTATATTCTAATATTAATCAAATGGGCTACCCCGGGGATGCTTTCTCCCTGCTGGGATGATGTCGGCGACATAAGAGCTCCGGTAGCCATAAACAGAATATTTCGAAGCTGGCCCTTCTGCATTTTCTTTAAAATCACCGAGCAAAGCACCGACGCGCTGCATCCGCATCCGGAGCCTCCCGCATGAACATCCTGAGCCTGTCGGTCATAAATTAGTAATCCGCAATCCTGATGGTTTTCCTGAATAGATACATTTTCTCTGCTCAAAATCTCATACAGCAGCTTGCTTCCCACCTCGCCCAAGTCCCCGGTCAGAATTAAATCATAATCCTGAGGATTTGTTCCTGTATCGCTGAGAAAATCCCGCAAAGTCTGGGCGGCGGCAGGCGCCATAGCTGCCCCCATATTGGCTGCATCCTTAATCCCCAGATCGGCGATTCTGCCCACGGTCACCGCCGAAACATAGGGAACGCCCTCTCCCTTTCCCACCACCGCAGCGCCGGAGCCGGTTACCGTCCATTGGGCGGTAGGGGTTCTTTGCCCTCCGTATTCCAAGGGAAAGCGGAACTGACGCTCCGCCGAGCAGAAATGGCTGGATGTGACTGCAACACAAAGGTTCGCCATTCCTCCATCCACCAGGAAGGAGGACATCGCCAGGGTCTGCGCCATGGTAGAACAGGCGCCGTACTGTCCCAGAAAAGGGATCCCCAGGCTTCTAAGTCCAAAGGTGGAAGAGATGCATTGATTGAGCAGATCTCCCGCGAAAATGTAGTCCACAGCACCAGCCGTCACCCCCGCTTTCTTCATTGCACAGTTTACCGCTTCCTTTTGCAGCCGGCTTTCCGCTTTTTCCCAGCTTTTTTCTCCCAGCGTAGTATCTTCATAGGTTAGGTCAAAGGCGGCGCCCAGAGGCCCCTCCGACTCCTTCTTCCCGCAGATCGCCGCATAACCCAGGATCGCCGGCTTGCGCTCCATGATGACAGTATACCGTCCCATCCTTTTACCCATAGGATTTCCTCCTCGTATCGTTAAGATGTAAAGTGAATCAATAACGTGCAGTGCTATAAGAGCTCTGTAAGATAACCGCAGGCATCGGCACAGTTGAGCCCTAATGCCTCTGACCGAGCCGCAAGGCAGTTTTAAAAATCATCCATTTCCCTTTCTCCAGCGTAAGTCAGCCGTACATAATCAATACAGCCCGAACACATACACGATAATACCGTAAATCACCGAGGCTGTAATACCGTATACCAAACCGGACCGGCAATCACAAACATTTTCGCCCCAATCCCCATAATAAAAGCCCTCCGCCTTGAACTCAATTGCCGGACTGACCACGGCGTTGGCAAAGCTGTAATCGGCACCAGAGTACCCGCTCCGGCAACCTTGGCGATATTGTCGTAAACATGCAAGGCGGTCAAAACAGCGCTCAGTCCTACCAGGGTCACGGATACGGCACACCTGGCATCCTGAAGGCTCAAGCCTGTCTGTTGATATAAATTGACCAGGATCTGGCCGATTACACAGATCAGCCCGCCGATCAGAAAGGCGAAAAGAGCATTTCTCCAGCATTTAGAATTGGGTGACGCTTGATTGGTCATCTGAGAGTATTCTTGCTCGGTAATTTTCAAACAGTCCACGTTCCTTTCTTTATGAGACGCCAAACGGCAGAAGCCGCCCATCTGAATTTATTTTCTCTCACTGTTTGAAAAATATGCAAAAAGCGCTCCCGGAGTTTTCCGGAAGCGCTTTTGTTTTGAAAATCTTCGCTTTCTGTTTATCGGGCAAGCTTATTTCTCGCCGTAAACTTCCTGCAGTCTGACCAGATGCTCGTAACGGTCAGCAGCGGCCTTCTCCGCCTTTTCGAAGAGCTTTCTGCTCTCTCCGGGAAGGCGCGGGTCAAGGAGTTGTAACGAACCTCGCCCATGATGAAGTCGCGGTAGCTGGCGGTCGGAGCCTTGCTGTCCAGAGTGAACGGATTCTCACCGTTGTCAGCCTTGCGGGGATCGAAGCGGAAGTTGTTCCAGTAGCCAGCGGCTACTGCCTTCTTCTCTTCCGCCTGGGAGATACCCATGCCGCCCTTGATACCATGGTTGATGCAAGGAGCGTAGGCGATAATGATAGAAGGACCATTGTAGCTTTCCGCCTCGGTAAAGGCCTTAATGCACTGATTGTAGTCAGCGCCCATAGCCACCTGGGCAACGTATACATAGCCATAGCTCATAGCGATGCCGGCCAGATCCTTTTTCTTGGTAGCCTTACCGGCAGCAGCGAACTGAGCGACGGAACCAACCGGAGTAGCTTGGAGGCCTGTCCGCCGGTGTTGGAGTAAACCTCGGTGTCGAACACCAGAATGTTCACGTTCTCACCGGAAGCGATGACGTGATCCAGACCGCCGAAGCCGATATCATAAGCCCAGCCGTCGCCGCCGAAGATCCACATGGATTTCTTCGCCAGGAAGTCCTTGTCGGCCAGGGTCTTCTTTGCAAGCTGGCCGACCTCGCAGTCATAAGCGGAGGCCTTTTCCAGCTCAGCGATCAGAGCGTCGGCAGCAACCCGGTTAGCGCCGGAATCGTTAAAGGTATCAATATACTCAGCGCAAGCCTTCTTCATGGCCTCGTCGTCGGTCTTTGCGGCGATCTCGTTGACATATTCAGCCAGTCTGCCGCGGACAGCCTTCTGACCCAGAGCCATACCGAAACCGAACTCGGCGTTATCCTCGAACAGAGAGTTCTGCCAAGCCGGGCCATGGCCCTTCTTATTTACCGTATAAGGAGTCGCAGGCGCGGAGCCGCCCCAAATGGAGGAACAGCCGGTAGCGTTGGCGATAAACATTCTGTCGCCAAACAGCTGGGTAGCCAGCTTGGCGTAAGGAGTCTCGCCGCAGCCGCGCAGGCGCCGGAGAACTCGAGCAAGGGCTGCTTGAACTGGCTGCCCTTCACGGTGGTTTCCTTAAACTTGGCGGCAACCTCGGGCTTCTCGTTCAGAGTACGGCCGTAATCAAAGACCTTCTGGCCGGGACGCTGGGTATCGATGGGCTTCATAACCAGAGCCTTCTCACCCTTCATGCCCGGGCATACCTGAGCGCAGGAACCGCAGCCGGTGCAGTCCAGGGTGGAAATGGTCATAACAAACTTCATGCCGGGTACGCCGGTCATATCCTTGGACTTAGTGCCCTCGGGAGCGGCGGCCAGCTCGTCGGCGGTCATAGCCACCGGACGGGATAACGGCATGAGGACGATACATAAGAGCAGAAGTTGCACTGAATGCAGTTCTGCGGATTCCACTCAGGAACGTCTACCGCGATACCGCGCTTTTCAAAGGCGGAAGAGCCCTGAGGAGCGGTGCCGTCCACATGAGGCATAAAGGTGGAAACCGGCAGCTTGTTGCCTGATAGGCGTTGACCGGGTTCAGCACGTTGTTGACATACTGCTCCAGATCCTTTCTGTCGGTGGTAACCAGCTTCTTCTCGTCGCAGGCGCAGGCGTCCTTCCAGGAGGCGGGAACCTCTACCTTATGAACGTCGCTGACGCCTCTTTCGATGGCGGCGTGGTTCATGGCGACGATCTTCTCGCCCTTCTTGGAATAGGACTTGGTGGCGGCGTCCTTCATATACTGAACGGCGTCAGCTCGGGAATGATGTTGGCGATTTTAAAGAACGCGGCCTGGAGAATGGTATTGATGCGGCCTCCCAGACCGATTTCCTTACCGATCTTGATACCGTCGATGGTATACAGGTTAATATCGTTGTCGGCGATGAACTTCTTCATCTTGCCGGGCAGCCTCTTATCCAGCTCCTCCACATCCCAGGGACAGTTCAGAAGGAAGTTTCCGCCCTTCTTCAGATCCTCGACAATGTCATACTTGTCTACATAAGAGGGGTTGTGGCAGGCTACGAAGTCAGCCTTGCTGATATAATAGGTGGATTTGATCGGCTTATGACCGAAACGCAGGTGGGATACAGTCAGACCGCCGGACTTCTTGGAGTCGTAGGCGAAGTAGCCCTGAGCGTACATATCGGTGTGGTCGCCGATGATCTTGATGGAGTTCTTGTTAGCGCCTACGGTGCCGTCCGCACCCAGGCCCCAGAATTTACAGGAGTGGGTTCCGGCGGGAGTGGTGTCCGGGTTTTCCTTCTCCTCCAGGGACAGATGGGTCACATCGTCCACAATGCCAATGGTGAAGCGCTTCTTGGGAGTATCGGTCTCCATGTTGCGGTACACGGCGATGATCTGAGCAGGAGTGGTATCCTTGGAGCTCAAGCCGTAACGGCCGGTGTAAACCGGAATGCACCCGAAGGGAGTGCCGGACAGAGCGGCCAGAACATCCAGATACAGAGGCTCGCCGATAGAGCCAGGCTCCTTGGTTCTGTCAAGAACAGAAATGGCCTTCACGGTGGAAGGAATCACATCCAGCAGATATTTGGCAACGAAGGGGCGGTATAGTCTGACCTTGATCAAACCGACCTTGTCGCCGGCGGCGTTCAGATAGTCCACAACCTCTTCCGCGCATTCGCACACGGAGCCCATGGCGATGATGACTCTCTCCGCGTCGGGAGCGCCATAGTAGTTGAAGGGCTTATAATCGGTGCCGATCTTGGCGTTGACCTGGTTCATATAGTCAATGACAACCTCGGGAACCGCATCGTAATAGGTGTTGCAAGCCTCGCGAGCCTGGAAGAAGATATCGTCATTCTGGGCGGTGCCGCGGATTACCGGATGCTCAGGATTCAGAGCGCGGCGGCGGAACTGATCCACAGCCTCCCAATCCAGCATATCGGCCAGATCCTTGTAATCCCACTGCTCGATCTTCTGCACTTCGTGAGAGGTGCGGAAGCCGTCGAAGAAATGCAGGAAAGGAACTCTTCCCTTGATGGCGCTCAGGTGAGCCACAGCGCCCAGGTCCATAACCTCTTGCGGGCTGTTGGAGCACAGCATGGCATAACCAGTCTGGCGGCACGCATAAATATCAGAATGGTCGCCAAAATGGAAGGGCATGGCTGGTGATGGCGCGCGCGGATACGGTGAATGACGCTGGGCAGCAGCTCGCCGGCCATTTTGTACATATTCGGGATCATCAGCAGCAAGCCTGAGAAGCAGTATAGGTGGTGGTCAGAGCACCGCCCTGCAAGGAGCCGTGCACCGCACCAGCAGCGCCGGCCTCAGACTGCATCTCGGTTACCTGCACTTCCCTGCCAAACAAATTCTTCACACCGTTGGCGGCAAACTTGTCCGTCTCATCCGCCATTACGGAAGAGGGGGTGATGGGGTAGATGGCAGCTACGTCGGTAAACGCATAGGATACATACGCGGCGGCGTTGTTACCATCCATGGTTTTCATTTTTCTTGCCATGTAATATTTCCTCCTTTAAGGTTAGCTCATGAAAGAGACTTTGCAACAGTCGGCTCTGTTACATCACATAAGATTCTATCATTTTTTTAACCTTCTGTAAAGGATAAAAATCGATTTCCAGGGAAATTTACCCCCTTTTAATAAAAGTTTCACAAACTTAGTCCGCTCTTGACAAAATAAGGGGATATCTTGTAAAATGGAACCAACTTTATATGATTGAAAGGGGATTACACATTCATGCCTGCTGACCCTGTTCCCGACGGCGACCCGTTGATACAGATTATCCTTCTGCTGGTACTGATTCTGGTCAACGCCTTTTTGCCGCGTCGGAAATCGCAGTGATCACGTTAAATGACAACAAAATTCAAAAAATGGCCGAGGAGGGCCACAAAAAAGCGCAGAAGATCCTGAAGCTCACCAAGAATTCCAGCCGGTTCCTCAGCACGATTCAGATCGGCGTCACCCTGTCGGGCTTTTTGACTTCCGCGTCTGCGTCCCAGAGCTTTGCGAAAAAGCTGGCCGACGTTATGACCTTTCTCCCCTTCTCACCCTCTGTAGTGGAAGGCGTGGCCACGGTGATTATCACCATTATCCTTTCTTATTTCTCCCTGGTTCTGGGCGAGCTGGTGCCGAAAAAAATCGCTATGCAGAAGTCTGAGGCCCTGGCGTTCCGGTTTATCGGCGTGCTGAACGCTACCGCCACGATCTTCAAGCCCTTTGTCTCTTTCCTAACCGTGTCCACAAACTTTGTGCTCCGGCTGCTGCGGATTGATCCCAACGCCTCGGAGGAAACCGTCACTGAGGAGGAAATCCTGATGATGGTGGATGTCGGCGAGCAGAAGGGCGTGATTCAAAACAGCGCCAAGGATATGATCGCCAATATTTTTGAGTTTGACGACACCACGGTCACCGAAATCATGACCCACCGCACCGACATGACAGCGGTAGAGGATACAAGCTCTATTTCTGAAGCTGTGAACCTGTCCATCGAAAACGGCTACTCCCGGATTCCCGTATACCATGAGGATCTGGACGATATCGTGGGCATCGTCTATGTAAAGGATCTTTTAAAATATGTCTGCTCCCAAATGCCGGAGGAAACCAAGCTTACCGACGTGATGCGGGGCGCCAGCTTTATTCCGGAAACCAAGCGGTGCAGCGAGCTGTTTGCGGAAATGACCGCCAGCAAGACCCAGATGGCTATTATCGTGGACGAATACGGAGGCACCGAGGGTCTTGTCACTATGGAGGACCTGGTGGAAGCCATTGTGGGAAACATCCAGGATGAATACGACAATGAGGAGGAAGAAATCCACAAAGTTAACGACAACACCTTTACTGTGGATGGCACCGCCTCCATCGATGAAATTTCCGACCTGCTGGGCATCACCTTCCCCGAGGGCGACTACGACACTGTTTCCGGCCTGGTCATCGAGTATCTGGGCCACATTCCCAAGCCGGGAGAGCATCCCACCGTTAATATCGAAACGTCCGCTTTACCGTGGAACAGGCCGAAAACCGAAGAATTGACAAGGTGTTGATTGTCAAGCCTTCTCAGCTCCCGGAAAAAACGGACAGCGAATAAAGTAAAGCAAAGAAAAGGGACGAAGCCGGAAAGGCTTCGTCCCTTTTACATATTTATCCAAAAACAGGACGGCCTACAGCACAACCATACAACACGGCTTTTCCCTCGAAGCGCCACAAGGCATTCTCAAAGCTCCTGCTCCAGAAGGAACTCTTCATTTTGGAACATCAGGTGCCTAAGCCTTTCCCGGTCCATGCGGCCGCCCCTTATGGCATCCGCCAGCAGCAAAAGCTGGGAAATACTCGCCGCCGCTCCTAGAACGCCGGTATTTCGGCTGATTCTTTCCAGCTGGGCTTGGACGTTCCCGTTAAAATGACCGGCAACGAACAGGAAATAAAAGGTGCCCAGCCCATTTCAAAATTCTCCCACCACTGGTTCGGGTTGACCAGTTCATCCCTGGTCTGGTTTTCCCGGACATACCGCTCCATTTCATCCGCCTGGGCAATGGGCAGGCTGTAGCCTGAGGAGTAGGCCTTTGTGTCAAGGATGATCCCGTAATTGTCTGTCAGCCCAGCGGTATACAGCACGCCGTCAGGCCTGCGGCTTCCACCCAGATGCAGGCCTTGAAAGCCGCATTCCTCGGTCAGCAGCTCGATCACCTTCATCTCAAACAAACGGTTCTGCTTGCTGTCATAGGCCAAATCCACCAGCGATAGGTATTCATGGGGAAGATTCCTCAGCTTTTCCCGGAGCTTTTCCTTTGTCTCCGACTGGCTGGATTTGGCAAGCTTCTTTGGCACCGGAAGAATCAGATCATTGATCTCATCCTTCCAAACACATTCCCGCTCTCCGGCGGCAATATTCAGTCCGATATGGGCCAGGCCCTGAACATCGTCCCGAATCGTAGCCTCGTCCTCCTGAAGCCCTAATGCCTCCAAATACTTTTGGATCTCGGTATAAGACACTCTCCCCTTTCCCTCAGACACCGCTTTCAGCACGCAGGTCCTTCGGGTCCTCAGGTATTCCCGGTCATCTCCCTTAGTCGCCATCATTTCAAAGGATACATTTTTAGGAATCCGCTTATGCCGCTTTTGCCGAGAGTTCGGTTCAGGGCGGTTATCCCTAATCCGGTAATCACATAGGACTGCCCAATGGATTCGGTATATTTCCTGCCGGCCAGGGTAACCGTCACCGGCTTCGCCTCCTGCTTCACCAAGCCCAGCTTTCCAGCCATTTAGCGATCATCCGGGCGTATTTATCCGAGGAACCATCCCAATCGGTTTTCATTTTTATTTTTTCCTTGGCGTCCTTTGAGGAAGCCAAGGACCGCACCAGCACTGTCTGAGGCAGCTGGTAAAGCCATCCTCTTCCTACGAAGCCCAGCTGCTTTCCCAGCTCAAATTTTGTCAGGTGCGCGCCCTCTCCCTCCCCCAAAAGGCTCAAGATCCTCACCGCGGGAGGATACGCCAAAACAGCGGAGGTGAGCAGCTCCTTTTCCTGAGAATTCAGCTCCTCTCCCTGTGTTCTTGCCTGAGCCAGGGCTTTTCCTGTCTCGGTGAGCTCGAAGGCATCGCCCTGATATCCATAGCGCAGAAAGCCCAGCGCATGTGCCCAGCGGACAAAATTATCCGCCGCCAGTCGCCGATAAAGGGGCGCACCTGGCTCTCACCGCGGCCTGGACGATTCCGTTGCAGCGGGCGGCGCTGCGGGGCGGTGAAGGAGGTGCCTACCAGATCGGTGTATGAATCCGCAGACGGCCTTTGATTTAA
>ENA-OQCD01000320-OQCD01000320.1-human-gut-metagenome-genome-assembly--contig:-NODE-320-length-13545-cov-1.750932_pt1 | contig 13545 bp, 16 predicted proteins | sample MGYA00242755_ERZ504571 | MGnify/ENA primary metagenome ERZ504571 (study PRJEB26092, sample SAMD00036274) | human gut metagenome | host: Homo sapiens | study: EMG produced TPA metagenomics assembly of...
ATGTGTCAAATGTGACCATGTGCTGATATGCCAATTGCCATGCGGAATAGAAACGCGGTCAATTTGGCATATTAACATATTGCCACATTAGCATATTGATACATTGACATATTAGCACATTATTGCTCATGAAGGACAAAGCTGATTACCAAAAAATTATATAGAAATACTGGCAGCCAATTTTCTATTATTCTTTGGATTCTGGTTATTAATGCCTGTATTACCTTTCTACTTGGCGGAAGTTTTCGACGCTAACAAAACAACTATAGGGGCCGTACTTTCTTGTTACACCATTGCCGCCCTGTGCATACGGCCTTTCTCCGGCTATCTGTTAGATACCTTTGCCCGCAAACCGCTTTATCTGTTGGCTTATTTCACTTTTACCGCCATCTTCGGAGGATATCTCATTGCAGGAACACTAACCTTATTTATTTTATTCCGCATTATACACGGAGTATCATTCGGCATGGTGACAGTCAGCGGAAATACCATTGTCATTGATATCATGCCTTCTTCACGTCGTGGGGAAGGATTAGGATATTATGGGCTGGCAAACAATATAGCCATGTCCATCGGACCGATGACCGGACTCTTCCTACATGATGCAGGAGCAGACTATACGCTTATCTTCTGTTGCTCATTAGGTTCCTGCTGATAGGATTTCTATGCGCCTCATTGGTAAAGACCACCTACAAACCTCCTGTAAAACGAGAACCTATATCATTTGGACCGTTTCATTTTGCTTAAAGGAATACCGGCAGGTTCAGTTTGTTATTACTATCCATCCCTTATGGCATGACCACCAATTACGTTGCAATGTATGCCAAACAAATAGGTATCCAGGCATCTACCGGTTTCTTTTTCACCTTTTATGGCATTGGGAATGGCAGTTTCCCGTCTTTTTCTCCGGACGCCTGGTAGACCGGGGAATGGTTACTCAAGTTATTGAAGCCGGCCTGTATCTGGTCTGCTTCTGTTTCTTCGGTTTGAGTTCATGCGGATGGCTGACAACATGGAGTCTGCAATGGACCACTTATTTTCTGTTCACCATAGCTCTTTTACTAGGTATTGGGTTTGGAACCATGTTCCCTGCCTATAACACGCTGTTTGTGAACTTGGCCCCCAACAACCAGCGTGGTACGGCAACCAGTACCTACTTGACTTCGTGGGATGTAGGTATAGCGCCGGCATGTTATTGGGCGGATATATAGCAGAAATAGCCACCTTCAAGATGGCCTATCTATTCGGAGCCGCACTCACTGTTATTTCGTTATTTTATTTTAGAAGCAAAGTGGCTCCCCACTTCCACCGACATAAGTTGCGCTAATCCTTATATGTCAGTACCATGATATGGGAAAGCCGGTCGTTCACAACCGACAATTGGGTTGAAAGAATAAACGAATGGAATAAAGGAGCATTTTCCAACAGAAATGCCGGCAAATAAGGCTCGAAACGTTCCGGGTTGCGGGAAATCTTGTTCATGTCCGCCACAAGCATAAAGGCTGCATCACGTGAAAGATTGGCTACACATTCATTGAACAATGTCCTGCTATTTCTTTCGTAGGCCTCTTCCATATAATTTGCCATGGAATCTTTATCAGCAGAAATAATCAAACTATCTTCCCTTATATCCGGAATATTCTTCAATTTTTCGGCCATCTGGTTCACACAGCCGCATGAATCAGGCATAAAAAGTATCTCCGGTGAGGTACACCACATCACTGTTCATGTGAAAGTCAAACTCACTCCAACAGCCACTGTTATCCTGCAAGAAAGGCATAGACGGTGTACGTCCGTATAAAGTCAGGAAGTTATGCGTTTTTCTTTTTTCTGCATCGCTTTGGCAAACACGGGATCATTACTCAATGCTTTCTCTTCATCCTCACGCGCATCAATCACTTTCTCTATCAAACTCTTCTGATAACTCACCACATAGAATCCCGCCTCGCTATAGACAGCTAGAAAATCATTATTGCCCAATGGATAGACTGCTATAGTTTTTCCTCTGTATTTCTCTTTTTTAGGTGAAAAACTTCCCGGAGTTCTCTCTAACAACATATCTCCCAATGTTTCCTTATCATCAGCCCCCATACGGAAATATACCACCTGGTCACGCGGAGTACCCGGAGAATGGAAACTGACCACCACCCGGCTCATCTTACTGCTCAGACCATGAGCAGTGTTAGTGGTATATTCGTTCAAACCTCCCAACACATAATTAAACAAACCGGGAAACTGGAAATTACCCAGTTCTTCAGAATAGTTCAATTGAGGAAATTCATTCAGAAAATAATTAATATTATCACTCTCCAACACACCGATGCAATCAGCCGGTACAAGTGAGAAGAGATTGATCTCACGACTCTTATCCGTCAGGCTTAATTTAGCAAAGCCGTAAAAGCCCACAGCCGTACAAAACAATACCACTGATAGCACCATACCCAACTTGGCAACTGTCCGCAATCTCATACCCTACCTATATTTATATTTTTTGCAAATATAGCAAATTATTTAAGGAAACAAACAAAAATCTTCAAAATTCCACCTTCTTTCTTATTATCCGTAAATGGTTCCGGTAGAAAATTCCAACGCTCCCCATTTAATCATAGCGTTAAATAACCTAACAAAAGAATAAGAGGATAGTTCTTCCGGCCGGATATCTTTTTTCTTTTTATAATTCGTTGTCAATCAATGCTGTACGGAAGTCCCTCTCAACAAAAGGTAATTTTAGGTGTGAACCAATCCTTACCATCAAACAAGGCAATATTAGCTATGGAAGTATCGGTCAGCAGTCCGCGTCTGACAATTAAAATATCATCCCGTTCTCCACGGCAGGCAAAAAGCCGGTTTAAAGCTTCCCTGTCTGTACTTTTATAAGTATAATCTATATCATCCGAATAAACCAACTGCAAAGAATGTACCGGACGCATCTGATAGGCTTCATAACTAATTTCTTTTATTCCACTTCCATCATAAATCACCCTACATTTCATTCCGTTCATCTCCGGTGTCAATTTCAGGTATTCACCTAATTCTATGCCGGCACAGTCCGGCCAGAAATGATGAAGGGTATTGTTCAGTCTTTCATTATGATAAGACAAATTACACGCTTTTCCTTGTTCTATCCGTATAGTTTCAATAAATGGGTACATAAATCTTCTGTATCATTTCATTATATTCACTTTGTAAATCACTCTTTGAAGTAATTCCTCCCCCCGCCTTATAATAAAGATTCTCTCCTTCCTGTTCTAAAAAACGGATCATCACCGCACTGTCTAAAAGTCCTGCCGTCACAATAACCCATTATGCCCGTATAAAATCCACGCTCATAAATTTTCCGCTTCTTCAATAATATCCACGTCTTGGATTTGGGCGCTCCGGTTATGGAACCGCTGGTAACAAAACGAAATATAATATCTCCTATATGCGATGGGTAATCATCGGGCAAGACACCACATATTTCGGAGCTTGTCTGAAAGATAGGTCCTTATTGGTTTCAAGCCGGTCACAATAACGATAGCGGACAACCCTGACCTGTTCCGCCACCATACTCAAATCATTACGAATCAGATCTACAATGGTAGCATGTTCGGCAGTTTCCTTAGAATCATCCATCAACAGTTTTTCCGCATTAGGTAAGGTAGCGTCAATCGTTCCTTTCATGGGGAAAGATTTTATCTCGCCATCTTCTATACGAACAAAAAATTTCGGGTGAGAAACAGACCAGTTTATCTTTCAACCAAAGTCTATAAAGCGCTTTGGAGTACCGGAACACATCCTCCAAAGTAAGATTAGTACTGACAGGAACCTTGCAAGTCAAATTAGCGAGATAGCTGTTACCTGCCAGAATATTCCGTTTTACGATTTCAAAAGCCTGCCGGTAGTCTGTCAAAGACATTGGAACAAAGTTCCAGTCTATCTGCCCACTGTAACTTTCTGTTACAGTATCCACATTTTTCACTCCATTAAAGTTATAACGGCAACGGGTAGAATCAATCCGACTTATTTCCTCTATCAAGGAACACTGCTGTTTATAATCTATAATAAAAAGGAAAGGCTTCCGGCTACCCGCCAACTCATTCATACGTTTTATAGCTTCCGGTCTTTTATATTGTTGCATTTTAGCTGTTAAATTATCTTGTAACAATCATTTTTCAAGGGGAACAAAGTTAAGAATTTAAAGTAAACTGTTATCTTAACATAGAGAAATTCTTTTCTTTTACTTTTGTTTTATTTTCAATAAGAGATGTAAAGTCAGAACAATAAATGCCAGTGACGGTAAAAAAATTATGCCGGGAACATCTGTAAAGACAATCCCCGGCTTTTTAATATACTTCAGGTATCCTTCCTTAAAGAGAAAGCTGATTTTCTGAAAAAGGACATACCTTTCCCTACAAAAGAAAAGAAAATCAAGTTTTAAATGAAATGCTAATCACTTAACATCATAATAAATTATCAATTTTCAAACTATTTTTCAAGAACTTCTCGGCACGTCCCGGAGAAAATAATTCCCACAATGAAGCCACTGTCCATCCCGGAGCAAAAATATCATTATAATAGCCTTTACCATTCTTACCGTAGTCCCAGTTAGTATGCTGGACAACCTCCGGATAATATCCTGTTTTGGCAATACCACATCGATGCCCTTCATAGGGTAACAACTGACGCATTGATGTACTGATTACCTGAGAAAAATCCGAAAAACGCTTTTCATTATATTCTTTTGCCAACCAGTTCAATACGTCAGCGAAATCAAAGATAAAGACATCAATATGGTTATTTTCTACAGAAACATTTCCCCAGCCTCTAGTTTTCAACCCTAAATCACCCAACATCTGACCGGGGGCAAAAGGGACATCCCATGTATAGTACCATGACAATGCAAAATAAGCTGCCTTCCTCGCCAACCCAGCATAATGGGCTCGTTCAGCTCCTTTTGTAGCTAAAGCCAAATAGTAAGCGGCAGTTGACGCATACAAAGATGCCTCTTTATCCTCGCAATTAGCATCCAAAGTAGAAGAAAAATAATCGGACTTCGAAATCAATTCCTTTTCCAAATACTCCACCGTATGTTTTGCACTTGCCAAATACCGTTTATCCTTAAAATATTTATATCCCATAACCAATGGCAAAGTTGCCGAAGGGGTACTTCCCCCACTCTTGTCTACAATAGAAAAGTCATCTTTAAACTTACGAGGAAAACTACCGTCCTTATTTTGTAAACGCAGAAACATATCCAACATACTTTTTTATACGCTTTTCCCACTCAGGATGTTTACGACCTTGCAGTCTTTCGTAATTCAAAAAAATGAAGCAGGGCATATACCCCTTCAGACTGACGGCGGATACTATGAACAGACTCTACAAAATTACGCCTATAATGTACTACTTCATTAAAGAAACCCGTTTCCGAAAATCCATTCTGCAAATAAGAATCAAAAATTTTATAAGCATTCGTCACCAAATCCGTACGACGCTGCTGTTCTCCATATTCCAATGCATTAAAAAGCATTCAACAAAGTACGTCCCACAAAACCCACTTCGGCAACATCCGTTTGGTCACAAGTAGCTGTACGCAATTCCACCCCCGAATAATAATGAGTAGGAGTATTTCCGACAAAGCTTTCCACGAAGAAATTACTCATCACTTCCTTCATTTTCTCAGGAGAATAAGGTGTATTTACAATTTGAGGACAGTTTGTATCATAAGAATATTCCCAAAATATGCTGCACACATTCTGAAAAAATCAGCAATTTTCCGACTCATGTAATTCCCAAGTCAGAGAAAGACTCTCACCTTTACGTAATAATTGATAGGCCTCAACCGAAGGAGCCAATGTCAATTTACGAATATAAGTTTTAGGAGCTTCCTTGTAAGGAAACCCAAAAGACAAAGAAGCGATACCCGAGAGGTTTTCAAATCCTGTATAACCTATAGAGGTTTTACCAGACAATATCACTTCCCCTTCCTTATGGGTAGTCAAAGCATCCGAAGCCATATTATCCAGCCGGATAACAGAATATGTTTTCCTATTCTTTTCATCAAAAATAGCAGTCAAGGGAGTACTTAAACGGTCTTCACGAACCAACCAGCTATCCGAGGTATGAAAAGACGGCGCTTCTTGAGGAGAACGCAAGTTACGACGATACCAAAATCCAGGCATATAAAACAAACAATCATCATGATGACAACCAGTCATTACCTGCTCACCAAAATTGAAATAAACATCATCCAATGCAGTCATAAAAATGACAATACGTTGGTTGCCGTCTTTTTCTTCAACATTCTGATAAATCACCACAGGTAATTTATCGGCCGCCACCCACTGATATTCAAAATTACTATTATCCAATTGCTGCAAAGTCAGCGGATACCGCTTCGCATCATTACCAGGCACTTTTCAAAGCAATGGAAGCCGAAACAATTTTCCGGTGTATAGTTCACAGCTTCCGCACAAGTCATTCCTGCCAGACACACCACACTACATACAAAGTTTTTCCAATTCATATTTTTATGTATTTATTAATTACAATACAGGTTTTTCCGATTTCAATGAGGGAGAATCCGTAGCTACCACAGGCCATCCGTCTTTCCAACTTATTTTTATCCATCATCAAAACACGCCCTTCAGGATGCTTTGTGGCCACTGCATGATAAAATACCCAATCATTACCCACTTTATCAGTCACAATCTCCGAATTGTGTCCTGTTCCCACAAACGAACTATTCTTATGAATCAACACTTCATGTTGGTTATCCATCATTGTCCTCCCGTTCTTATCAACATAAGGTCCAAACAAAATTTTCTGAACGAGCAACTACAGTAGTGTAAGTGCTATTCAATCCTTCACAGCAAGTCCCTATGGAAGCAAAAAAATAGTAAAAACCTTCTTTTTTATGAATATAAGTTCCTTCATAAGCTGTACCAGCCACCTGCCGAGGCTTCTCCCCTTGTTTTACTGAAAGACCGTCCTCACTTAATTCAATGCCATAAATGCCCCGAAAGCTGCCCCAAAACAAAAAAATTTCTTTCCGGCATCTTCTATATAGAAAGGGTCAATAGAATTCTGTACATTAATCTCGTTACTCCGAAACATCAGACCATGGTCTTTAAATGGCCCCGAAAGTTTGTCTGCCGTAGCGCAACCGATACCACAGGTCCACTCACCTCCCCATTTAGACATAGAATAATAAAGTACATACGTATCACCTATCTTATTGATATCCGGAGCCCATAAGCCTCCACCCGGTTCAAAATCAGGACGCGTTCGATCCGTGAATGCTGTACCTACCCATTCCCAATTAATCAAATCCTTGGAACGATGGATCGGCAAATTACGAATATCTTCGGTTGCATACAAATAATAATAACCATCACCACCTTCTATAATAGTAGGATCGGGCAGACTATAATCTATCACCGGATTCCGGTAATAGCTGGTTTTATCACCATCAGGTATTTCTTCTTGCGCAGACGATGATGAGCAAGACACCAAACAAAAGCAGATAGACAGGATCAAATTTTTTCTCATTGCAGTAATTTAGGAGTTATATATTCTTTACTGATTCTCATACGGTCTGTTCCATTCACATTCTCAAAATTTACCGTACCAATATACATAGCACGCGGATGAATATTACTTTTTATCTTTGTGGGCATGGAATACAATACGAAGTTTTCCCTCTTTATCAGTGAACATGGCGCTATGCCCTACACCTACCAACCCACCAGGATTTTGCAATAATGGATTTTTCGTCGTATTTAGCCCATTCCCCCCATTATATCGGTAGCTGTAGCACAACCTACACCATAGAATGGACTTTCATAACTATTCGCAGAATAAGTCATATAATAAATTCCATTGTGTTTGAGAATATAAGAACCTTCATTGACTCGAGGCCACACTTCCTCCCAAGCCTGTGAAACATGAATACAAGGACGCATCGTTTCTTTCTTAAGGGTTATCAAATCTTTTTCCAACTCGGCTATCCATACATTATTCCCATCATTAAAACGGACAAATGACAAATAAGGAGTACCGTCATCATCCATGAAAAAAGAATTATCAATACATTTCTCCTCAACAATCATAGGTTCTTGCTTATTTTGTATAAATGGTCCTACAGGGGAATCTGCCACTGCTACACAAATATGCTCATCTGCCGAATAATACATATAAAATTTACCATTCACTTCATATACTTCCGGTGCCCAAAACCAACGGTCTGCCCATGAATCCTTCTTATTCAAAGCCAGCCCTTTTATATTTCCACGTTTTTTAAATTATCCGAGATATAAACCTCTATTCCTTCATCCGAGTGAGTACCATAAGCATAATAAGTCCCATTGTGCAACAATATAAACGGGTCACCCAGTGGAACAGGTATTTCCAGCTCTTCCACAATTATTTCATTCACATTCTTATATTCTGAGGAACATGACTGACAAGAAGTCAATGTCCCCAACATCAATAACCAAATAAAAATCATTTTTTTTTCATAATACTAGTCAGTTTCCTATATGATAATACAATATTCCTTTATATACCGGAGAATAATTTCCAGAACAAAATCCTACACAAGAAGCAGGATAATGAATATCCAATCTCCCTAATTCTCTTCCGTCAACAAAAAGATAGAGCTTATTTCCCCTTCTCACCGCACGGAAATTATAAGATTCCTTTAATTGTTCTTGAATTCCCAACTTATAAATATGCCGTTCCAAATCCTGAGCGTCTTTTATTAATAAAACGAATACCTTCCGTTTTTATCGGAGTAAAAAGACAAACGATTATAAGCCAGATGCTCTGCCACCGTCGCCCCGCTGTTATTCAATGGATACCATTTTCCCTCATTCAAAATATTCTATTGTAAATTTACTAAACATATCGTCTACAAAACTCCGCCTTATTCCCTACTTCATGACGGTTCAGGTAAAGGGCATTTATCCATGAAGGCGATATAAAAACGATAACATTTTTTCGACAAAATCAGTATACTTCACATCAGGATAAACCATTTGTAAATGTTCCAACGGATATTTTTTATCAAGTATCTGTTGTCCTTGTTTTACAACTACCACTTCCAGCATACGCGTGATACCATTAAATTGAGCTTTTACATAGTTATCTTTATCCACATAAACCGGATAGCTTCCTGACATCTTACAATCGGACAAACCTGAAAGTTGAAAACTAAATTCATAATGATCAAGAAAATCACCTTTCAATATTTCTGAATGTTCTTTTAACTGTATCCGGTCATCATCAAATCCGATAGTATAAGTCACCCCCTTCGAACAAAAGCTTTTTTTAGTCCGATCAAACACTCCGGGAACACCGGGTTCGTCACAGGAATAATCTTTGTAAACAGATGTTTTTGAGGAGATGGTATTTCATCCAACCATACTTTTAAACAATCCTGATTACGTTCAATACGTAAATGATGATAAACACCCCAACGAAAATCTTTAGGCAAAGTGAAATATTCCTCCTTTTCTTTACCATTAATAATGGTACGCAAATACCAATTGTGGTTCTTTGTATCGAAACCGATATAAGCATTATTATCCACATCTTTCCACCACGCAATGATACCAGCATCTCCATCTGTTTTGACTGCTGTTTCAAACATATAAGTTGTAGAAGGTTTCACTTGTTGCAGCACTCCAAAAGAAGGTGTTTCCCCTTTCATTGAAAAAAGTGGGCAAAGAAGGTTCCGGATGATAGCCATCTGTACAAGGACCGGTTATTCCTTCAACAAATAATGTTTTATTAAAGAAATGAACACGGTTAATATACTGCCCCCTACACTCATTATTTTTATTAGCCATATATATAAGCCACCATTCAAATCCATTGGGCCCCCTTAAAATATTAGGTTGTCCCGGGGTCATCAAAATATCATCTGCTGTTTCACTCCTCATATCAAACAAAGAAACATCAAAAAATTGGGCACGCCCTTTATTTGTTTCTACAGCAAGCAAGTTCTCTCCTTTTTTCAGAAGCTCTCGTTGCTTTTCATCAAGGTTTACCATACAATAATCCCGTCCCTGTTTTTCGTAAATCAATGTTCCATTCAAATATATTTTTGTATCTCCGTCATGAGCAACCCTGAGTGCTAAATTTCCCACCTGTTTGCCAACAAAAAGATTTACGTAACCACAATGAAGGAGATGTCCACCAAGTACCTAAATGACGAGTGGTAGATCCTTTTATCTCTTTAGATGAGAATCCACATTCTCCTTTCTTCCAATCGGAAGCCTGATATACCGGAAGCATCCAACCGACTCCAGGATTATTTTCTGTATAATCAAACAATGGCTCATAAGTGATGCCATATCGTAAAAGATCCACATAATTCTCTTCCAGTAGAATTTGATTAGAATTTACTACCGGATAGCTATATTTATTCCCATTTTGAAACTTAAAGGTGAGTCTGCCTCCGCAACCCCCAATTGATAATTCCCCCACTCAGTAGAGGTATGATTGGCATTATACATCAAATAGTATCGGTCTCTGTATTTCATCACCAAGGTCCCTCTGCACTCTGTTATCCATGGTCTCCCATGTATCCGGCAATGATGCAAACAAGCACACTGGTTCTCCGGCAAATTCCGCCGGATTCTTCATTTTACGTCCCCAAATAGTATTTCCATCAGTAAAACGCACCATATACATATATAATTGTCCGTCATCATTCTTTAAAAACCTTAGGATCAATGCGATTATCCATCCAAGTTTTTTATCAGGCTCTATATAGGGCCCCAACACATTTTTACTTTGAGCATGTACAATGTGAACAGCATGCTTATCCTTACCCCAATAATTGACAGACCAATATAAGTGAAAATCACCATTCAAACAAAACATATCATTGGCGTGAATCTGCTCATTACCGGCACCACTTCCTTTACTCCAGCCATTATCCATAGTCACGACATGAACAGGTTTACCCCAATGAACCAAGTCGTCGGAAACATAAAAATCCCCATTGGTAAATACTCCACCTATATAATACTTACCATTATATTTCATCACACCGGCATCCGCTACTCCGGGAAGCACCGGATTCTGTATGTTTTGCGCGAATAAAGTACCGCAACAAGCAAAAGCACAGAAGATCAGTATTTTTTTGCAGACAAGCATAAATGATACTAGTTAAATAAAGACTATGCCGGAAAGTATTATAAAAAAGAAAAAAACACTCCGACACAGTCTTTCTTTTTTTATTAATAATTAGGATTCTGAGTTAGTTGAGGAACATCATCAATCTTACTGATTTCAACTTCCGATGTAGGGATAGGCATACGTTTGTGTTTGCCAATCACAAAAATTGTTGAAGTCCTTGTCACGAGCTTTCAGCTCGTCAATACCAGCCTGTGAATCAAGCAATCCCCAGCGCTTCAAATCCGCCCAACGCCAGCCTTCGAAACAAAAGTTCCAAAGCACGTTCCATCTGAAGACGTTTGATAAAAGACCTCCTTTTGAACTTAAACAATCCTTCCACCGACTATCTTTCAGTTTGGATAACCCTGCACGTTCTCTTACCTTATCAACATAAACAGCCGCATCAGAAGCCGAAGTTCCAGTTTCAACCAAACACTCCGCATAACTCAATAAAACATCAGCATACCGCATAATACGATAATTATTACGTGCGAAATAGTCTTCACGTTCACGATAGTAAGAAGTATTGTATTTGCGAATATAACAATCCTCTGTATCCTGTCCCCACTCATCAAACCATTGTGACGCATCTTCATTGGCATAGTATTTTTTTTGACTGATCAGGAAATCATCTCCAAAATGTTTATAAAGAATACTATTGTATAAACGCAAGTCATTTCTGCCATCAACCCTTCTCTCTTTCAAGAACTCATCTACTAGCCAACGACGCGCTTTACCATCGCCCCAACCCGTACCATGAGTGCCACCGGGTGCATAAAACTGAGTACGCTGGAAACCAAAGGCCATACTGGCATCATTGCCTGTGCCCCCCTTATTTTGATCATCAAACTGAATTTCAAATATTCCCTCCTGATTATTTTCATTCAAATCGGTAAAATTGTCTTCACGGTTATCAAGCAAACCATACAAAGAGCCTTCCCTATCAATCAGCCATTGCAACTGTTCTTTGGCCCTATCATATTTATGTTGTTGCATATAAGCCTTGCCCAACAAAGCTTTAGCAGCACCTTTTGTCGCTCTGCCTAAATCTGCCGCATCCCATGCCTCCGGCAAATTCTCCATTGCAAACGTAAGGTCTTTTTCTATCTGATCCCAAATTTCCTGTTCTGAAGCGTCCTTAGGTATGTAATCAGCATTTTGAGGTTCAAGAACTAATGTCCCTTTCTCCCACAAAAGATTTATCTGAAAATACCACAGAGCACGCAAAAAAGGAAGCCTGTGCTAAAAGTTGGTTCTTTTTGAACCTCATCCATTTTCAATCGCAGGCACATTAGCCAAAACCTGATTACAACGAAAAGATCCCTACAATAAAAAATGCTCCCAATGTACCTTATTACCCTCATAGAAATCATAATTATTATAAAGAAAACGCGTCCAGTCACCTAATTCTATCCAAGGAGACGAACTCCATCCTTCATCTGATGACAGATCGTAACGAAAAAGACAACCAACGCATCCAAGTCCCTTCTTTATATAAGAAACTGTAACAAGCATTTACTCCAGCTTTTGCATCATCCGCCGATTTCCAAAAAGTAGTATTGGTTACTTCATTCGGATTTTCTATATCCAATAAACTTGAGCTGCATCCGGTAGCACACAAAGCCAAGACACCAGCAAATAAAAATCTATATATTTTCTTCATATCAGTATACTAATTTATAAGTTAAAAGGTCAAATCCAAGCCAAACATAACAGAACGAGTATTAGGATATGAAAAACTATCCGTTCCACTATTCCAAATATTAGTGTTTATAAAATCAGGATCAAGCCCGGAATAGCCTGTAAAAGTGAGCAGATTACTACCGGTAGCATATAAACGAAGTTTGTCAATACCCAAATTCTTCAACCATTCCTTTTTAAGATTGTATCCGATAGAAATATTTTTCAGTCTGAAATAAGAACCGTTTTCAAGGAAACGATCCGCATCCCATGAATTACGTTGGTCACCATAAATTATACGTGGCGTATCAGAATTCTGATTTACCTGATAAGGTTCTTCTCCCTTCTTGAAGCGAAGATAATTGGAATTGTCCGAGAACAAACGTCCTTGCCATTTGGATACATTATAAATTTTATTACCAAATTGCCCATTCCACATCATACTGAAATCAAAGTCTTTCCATTCAGCATTCAAGACCAATGACATTTGCATCTTTGCCCACGGACTTCCGCAAAATTGACGGTCATCCGCCGTAATCTGTCCATTATTATCCGTATCAATATATTTCACATCACCTAATTGCGGACGTTCCCAGAAAATCATAATAGGTTCGCCATCAGGAGTTACATAATTATCTATTTGTTCTTGTGTTTTAAAAATCCCATCGGTTTTATACAAAAGTAAATTCTGCCAAC
>ENA-OQCD01000321-OQCD01000321.1-human-gut-metagenome-genome-assembly--contig:-NODE-321-length-13522-cov-1.620829_pt1 | contig 13522 bp, 23 predicted proteins | sample MGYA00242755_ERZ504571 | MGnify/ENA primary metagenome ERZ504571 (study PRJEB26092, sample SAMD00036274) | human gut metagenome | host: Homo sapiens | study: EMG produced TPA metagenomics assembly of...
GGAAATCTATGGGATTTTTGGATTATTTTTGTAAAAACTGTAAAGATTATGAAAACAAGCAGTTTGATGATGTGTGCGCTGGTTGCATTGACAGCCTGCGGTACCGGAGTGAAGCAGAGTGTCCGTACGCCCGTCGAAATGGGCGAGCGGATCGAATTGAAGACGCCGGATCCCAAGATGGGACTGACTATCAACGAAGCGCTTGCGGCGCGCAGCTCGTCGCGCGACTTTTCTCCGGAGATGCTCTCTCTGGAGGAACTTTCGGGTGTACTGTGGGCTGCTGCGGGGTAAACCGGGAGGATGGGCATCTTACCGCGCCTTCGGCTATGGCGCTCTATCCCATTCGGTCTATGCTTTCCTGCCTGAAGGTGTGTATCGTTACGATTCGAAAGCGAATGTATTGAATCGGGTCATCGAAGGAGATCGTCGGGAGCTTACCGCGATGCAGGATTTCGCTTACACTGCGCCGCTCAATTTGGTGTATGTGGCCGATTACAGCGTTTATGCGGACCGGAATCAGCCGGTGGACCGCATCCGTTTCTGGTGCGCGGCCGATGCGGGCGGATATACGGAGAACGTGAACCTTTATGCCGCCGGAAACGGTCTGAAGGCCATTACACGGGGCAGCTTCAAGGAAGAGGCGCTGTTGGAGTTGCTGGGGCTCGATCCCGCACAATACGGTGTGATTCTCGCCCAGACGGTTGGCCGGTAGTATTTTCGGAAAGAGTATCGACGAGGAGTTCCCGGAAACGGGTGGCTCCTCGCTGCGTTTTGTCAGGAGCGGGCAGACTGCAGGTCCGGTACCGGGTGGATTTTTCGGACGAACCGTGCTATCGTCGCTTTTTCCTGACAAATGAAAGGGGAATTTCACTATCTTTGACTTCGTTTTGGATACTCCGCCTCGGCAAAACGCAATAAAATTTGCTTTTGCATTCGGCTTATTTCGTAATCTTTTGACTTCGTCTTAGATACTTCGCCTCGGCAAAAATGCAAATAAAAATTTGCTTTTTGCACTCGGCTTATTCGTATCTTTGCCGTGGAAAAATTTTTCGTATGGGCGGCCAGCTGTTCGGCGTAGTTCGAAAAAAATTCGGCATTACGTTCGATGTGCGCTGTCTTTGTATTGTAAATAACGACGATTTTATGCTTTCAAAACCCGAACGGGAGCAGATAATTGCTCTGATAAAACGAGAGGTCGTTCCGGCGATCGGCCTGCACGGAACCCATTGCCGTTGCGTTGTGCGTGGCCAAGCCCGCGAGATACTGGGGACGGAACCGGAAAAGGTTTGGCCCGGTTGAGTGCCAACATACTGAAAAATGCGATGGGAGTGGGAATTCCCGGAACGGGCATGATCGGATTGCCGATCGCGATCGCTTTGGGCGCTTTTGGTCGGAGGTCGGAGTATCAGCTCGAAGTGCTGAAGGATTCGGATGCGAAGGCCGTCGAACGGGGTAAGCGCTTTATCGAGCAGGGGCGGATCGACATCTCCCTGAAAGAGGGCATTACCGAGAAACTCTATATCGAGATCGAAGTTTCGGGCGGCGGACACTCCGCTGTGGCGATCATCGCCGGCGGGCATACGAATTTCGTCTTCATTTCACGGGACGGCGAAACGCTTCAGGAGAGTCGTCGTACCTCCGGCAGCGAACAGGAGGCGCAGGGCGTCGAACTCAACCTGCGCAAAGTGTTTGACTTCGCCATGACCACACCGCTGGATGAAATCCGCTTCATTCTGGAAGCCAAGCGATTGAATAAGGCTGCGGCAGAGGATTCGTTCAAGAACAACTACGGGCATTGCGTGGGAAATACTTTGCGCCATGCTCCCGAATTGCGGATTATCGGGGATTGTGCCCTCTCCCGCATTCTCTCCTATACTTGCGCGGCCTGCGACGCCCGCATGGCGGGAGCATGGTTCCGGTGATGAGTAATTCGGGCAGCGGCAACCAGGGCATCGCGACTACGTTGCCTGTGGTCGTTTATGCCGAGGAGATCAAGGCGGACGAGGAACATCTGGTGCGTGCGCTCGTTTTGAGCCATCTGACCGCTATCTATATCAAGCAGAGCCTGGGACGTCTTTCGGCCTTGTGCGGTTGTGTCGTGGCGGCGACCGGTTCGAGTTGCGGCATCACCTACCTGATGGGCGGCGGGTACGAGGCCGTTTCCTTTGCCGTGAAGAATATGATCGCCAACCTGACGGGTATGATGTGCGACGGTGCGAAGCCGAGCTGTTCGCTCAAGTTGATGACGGGAGTTTCGACGGCTGTGCTTTCGGCGATGCTGGCTATGGAGAACCATTCGGTTTCGTCGGTCGAGGGCATTATCGACGACGATGTCGATAAGTCGATCCGCAACCTGACGCTGATCGGACGGGACGGCATGAACGAAACGGATCATCTGATCCTGAAGATCATGACTTCGAAATAGCCCCCTCGAAAAATAACAAGCGTGCCTGCCTTGCGGCCGGTGCGCTTTTTTTGTACAGAAAGTAAAGACGGTGCGGAGCGTTTATCCGTTCGATCGGAATATGTGCGGAACAGGGCGAATCCCGAAACCGGTATTGTCGGGAAAGGGGTGCGGAACGACCGGTCTGAACGAAGAACCTATTCCGGCTTTCCGAAAACGGTATGCAGGACGATGTTCGTCGCCCCTTGGTGGGCCGTCGTGTAGTCTTTGGCGATGCGGCTGCATTGTTGAAGCAGATGCTCGTCGTCGCGCAAGGGGGTGAACCAGGTTTTCAATTCTTCGTATGAGTGGATGGGCGTTGCCGCTCCGAGCGTTACCAGGTCGCGGGCTTCCTTGAATTTTTCGTAGTTGGGGCCGAAAGCGATCGGCAGACCGAACGTGGCGGCTTCGAGCGTGTTGTGGATGCCTACGCCGAATCCGCGCCGATATAACCCCATTCGGCATAGCCGTAGGCCGAGGAGAGAATACCTACCGTATCGAGAACGAGCAGTTGTTTGCCATCGAACGATGTTTCGGCGGTGCATTGCGTATAGCGGACAGCTCCTCCGAGGGTTTCAGCGAGCAGGCGGTTGATGCGGCTTTCGTCCATTTCGTGAGGTGCCACGATGAATTTGACCGAGGGGTTATCGTTTATCAGGCGGATCAGAAGGTCTTCGTCCGGTCCCCAGGTCGAGCCGGCGATCAACAGACGGGTGCCGCCTTTGAACCGTTCGATGAGGTCGATTTTTTTTCGCCGCAGCCGCAATTTCGGCAACCCGGTCGAAGCGGGTGTCTCCGGCGACTACGACGTTGTCGAAGCCCAGTTCTGCCAGTAATTTTTTGGAATCGTTGTTCTGAACGAAGATCGTGTCGAAACTTTCGAGTGCCATGCGCCAATAGCCTCCGTAGGGGCGGAAGAAGATCGAGTTGCGGCGGAAGATGGCCGATACGATGTAGCTGCGGATCGAGCGGCGGCGCAGCTCGGTGAGCAGGTTGATCCAGAATTCGTATTTGACGAAGATGGCGATTTCGGGGTGGGCGATGTCCAGAAAACGGCGGGCTTTGCCCGGCGTGTCGATCGGCAGGTAGAAGATGTAGTCGGCCTGATCGTAATTTTGCGGATTTCGTAGCCCGAAGGGAGAAAAACGTGAGCAGGATTTTGTATTCGGGATGTTCCTTGCGGATTTTTTCGATCAGGGGACGGCCCTGTTCGAATTCGCCCAGGGAGGCGGCATGTATCCAGATAATGCGAGCCGAGGGGTCGATGCTCTCTTTCATGCGGCGGAAGAGTCCTTTCCGGCCGTCGATCCAGAGTTTCGCCTTTCGGTGCCAGGGTGAGGCCAATGCAATGGCCCAAACGTAGAGTACCAGCCCCAAATTATAGATCCACATCCGCTTTCGTTTTTGTGCGTCTTTATATCGCGGATGCAAAGATAAGATAAATTGTCAGAACTGCCAAATTACCAGTGGAGTTCGATGGCGTCTTCGATATAGCGCACCTCCGGTGTGCCTGCGGGGGCGGTTTCGACTGCGATCAGGTCGAATTGCACCTCTCCTGCGAACGGATTTTCTGTCAGATAAGCATTTGCGGCCCGGACGAGTGCCCGGCGCTTGTGCGAGTCGAGTGCCTGTTCCGGCGGGGTGAGGCCGTCCCGCCGGCGTGTCTTGACCTCGATGAAGTGGAGGGTGCCTTTTCTGGCAGCGACGATGTCCAGCTCGTAATGTCCTTGCCGCCAGTTGCGGTGGAGCAGGGTGAATCCGTGGTCGAGGAGCCACCGGGCGGCGGTCTCTTCGCCCAGCCGCCCGGTATGCTGTGTCGTGGTCATCGGTTCGTCGGAGAAAGCTGTCCTGTTTTTTCGAAATATTTTTTCATGACCAGCAGCGAAATGAACCGTTCCCGGCGACTGTCGTAGAATTGTCGTGCGAAGTCGTTCGCATGGTCGATGATCTGTTGGGCCTGTTCGGGGTGCGCGATGTAGTAATCGATCTTCTCCTCCAGGTCGGAGTAGTCGTCCCTCACTTCGATGTAGTGGTAGCCGGGGCGCAGGCGTCCTTCCATGAACCAGGATTCGTTGCGAGGCCGGGGCATCACGGCGATCGAATTGGTGGACATGACCCACCGGATGTTGCTGGCGATGTCGTTGCCTTCGAACGTCATGATGAACTTCGAATCGAGGTGGGCGTAGAGCGTGATTTGTTTTGCTGTACCTGTTTCCTGGGCGCTGTGTCCGCTGCGGGTATCCGCCGTGTCGATGCGGGGATTGTCCCGGAATGTTTCGATGAAGCGCCGACGCTGCTCGCTACTCTTAACCGATCCCCGGAAAATCACCCGGTCGGCTTTCTCCGTAAACGGAATTTTGTCGTGCAGCCGGATATCTAAGCGGCAGCGGTCCAAGTTGAGCAATACGGAGTTATCTCCTTTGCCGGGAAGCGGCTTCTCCCCCCCCCGGTCGATTTTCGAGCCTTGATGATCGTCGGATGAAGCAGGTCGAAAACTCCGTCGCCGAAATAGGTCTGCCAACGCAGGGAATCGTCGAAAAAACGGGTGGTTTGGTAGGAGTCGAAAATATAGGCGCTGTGCCGGCCCCTGAACTTGTGTTCTTTCAGGGGTGTCGCTTCGGTCGGAGAGAGGCGCTCTGCGCCGGTCAAACGGTTGTAGTAATTGACGCGGTCGAGCACATAGTCCATGTCATAACGTTTCTCTCCGTCGCGCAGAATCTCTTCCAACCGGCTGCGGAGGAGCACCTTCGGTACGGCATAACGGGATAGCTGGGCGATGAAGTAGGGCAGCTTGATGTTCTTGCCGCCGTGCAGTCGGTTGAGAGCGGTCATTAATTCCATACTTGCGAATACGGTTTGTCAGGGATTGCGGAAAATACGGGGCATACCATAATTATAATAGGAATGACAGGTCGTCCCCGGCTTTCACCTCGTAGGGGGCGATGCCCTTCTTGAAAATACGCATCGGACGGCTGCCGATCAGTTCCAGTTTTCCGTTTTCATAATGAAGCATGCAGCCTTCGCGCAGGCCGACGACGTAGCGGCGCGGATTGGCCGTGATGTACTCCAGAATACGCTGCTCGCGGGTCTCTCCGGCGTGACCTTCGGGGTTGGCGTCCAGGTAGTGGGGGTTGATCTGGAACTTCACGGCCCCGATAGCCTTGAACGATTCCGGTTCGACGATGGGCATGTCGTTGGTGGTGCAGATCGTCGGGCAGCAGACGTTGCTGCCGGCCGACCAGCCGATGTAGGGCGTGCCGGCCTTGATCTTGCCGAGGATGGCTTTCAACAGCCCCTGCTCCTGCATTTTCTTGGTCAGGGCGAAGGTGTTGCCGCCGCCTACGCAGATGGCCTGTGCCTCGCGGATCATACGCCGGGGATCTTTCGAACGGTGTACGGAACGTACCTTGATGCCGTATTCCGCAAAACGGGCCTGCACTTTCGCTTCGTATTCGGCGTAGGAAAAGGTGATGCCTGCATAAGGGACGAAAACCACTTCGCGGACACTTCCGAGGAACTCGTCGATGCGGGGCATCGGGGTATTTCAGATAGGGTTCTCCGGCGTTCGTGGAGTTGGAAATTAACAGTAGTTTCATAAAGTATTGATTTATATTGTGTTATATTGAATACGCGACCGAAGAACGGCAATTTTCTTTGGTTGTAATGTCAAAAGTAATAAAAAAAAGTGTTATTTTTGTTGCGATTGTTTGATAGAAAAGAATTTCAATTTTTTAATAAATGATTGTTTAACTAAAAAAATTAAAATTATGTCAGAAGTACAGTCAAAAGTTGTCGAGATCATCGTTGACAAATTGGGTGTTAAAGAGTCTGAGGTTACTCCGGAAGCGAGCTTCACCAACCACCTGGGAGCCGATTCACTCGACACCGTTGAGCTGATCATGGAATTTGAGAAGGCTTTCGATATCCAGATCCCTGACGAGGATGCAGAGAAGATCGCTACCGTTGGCGACGCTATCTCCTATATCGAGGCACACAAGAAATAATTTACGATTTTTCCAACCGGCAAACCTTAAAGCCTTAAATTTATGACAGAAAGACGAGTAGTCGTGACGGGTATCGGTACCATCAACCCGCTCGGCAATAATATTGCAGAGTTTTTTTCCAATCTCGAAAAGGAGTTAGCGGCGCCGCGCCGATTACTCATTTTGATGCCGAGAAATTTAAGACGAAGTTCGCTTGTGAAGTAAAAAATTACGACTGGACGCAGCATTTCGACCGTAAGGAGGTGCGTAAATACGACCTCTTCACCCAGTATGCCCTCATCGCGGCCACGCAGGCTGTCGAGGATTCGGGACTCGATCTCGAGAAGGAGGACTTGGAGCAGATCGGTGTGATCTGGAGTTCCGGTATCGGAGGACTTAAGACGTTCTTCGATGAGTGTTTGGGCTACGCCGCAGGAGATGGAACTCCTCGGTTTAGCCCATTCTTATTCCGCGCATGATCGCCGACATCGCGGCGGGCTACATCTCCATCAAATATGGTTTCATGGGCCCCAACTACTGTACGGTTTCGGCGTGCGCTTCGTCGAATCACGGTCTGATCGATTCGTTCAACGCCATCCGTTTCGGTGTGGCCGACGTGATGGTCGCCGGCGGTTCGGAGGCTGCCGTCAATGAACCCAGCGTGGGCGGTTTCAACTCCATGCAGCTCTCTCGACGCGCAACGACGATCCGGTGCACGCTTCGCGTCCGTTCGATAAGGATCGTGACGGTTTCGTCATCGGCGAAGGCGCCGGTGCGCTGATTCTCGAAGAGTACGAGCACGCCAAGGCACGCGGTGCGAAGATTTACTGCGAAATGGTCGGCGGCGGCCGTTCGGCGGACGCTTATCACTTTACGGCCCCCCATCCCGAAGGCAAAGGCGCCATGAAATCCATGCGCGACGCGATCAAGGATGCGGGTATCAAACCCGAAGATATCGACTATGTGAACGTACACGGCACTTCGACACCTGCGGGCGATCTGCCCGAGCTCAAAGCTCTGCACGGCGTGTTGGGCGATCACATCTACGATGTCAATATTTCATCGACCAAATCCATGACGGGGCACCTGTTGGGGCTGCCGGTGCTGTCGAGGCGCTGGCCTGCATCTTTGCGATCAACAACGGTGTGATTCCCCCGACGATCAACAACGAAAACCTCGATCCCGAAATCGACCCCCGACTCAATCTGACGCTCAACAAGGCGCAGAAGCGCGATGTGAAGTGTGCGATGAGCAATACGTTCGGTTTCGGCGGTCATAACTCGACGGTTATTTTCCGTAAGATTTAACACCTCGTCCGTGCCGTGTGGAATTTCGTACGCCGTGCCGTAAGAAGAAATTACGGGCAGGATAAGGAGTATTACAGAATTATCGATGAGCTGTTCGGATTCGTTCCGCACAACATCGAACTTTACAAGCTGGCTTTGATTCACAAGTCAGCTTCTTTAGTTTTAGCCGACGGACGGCAGATCAACAATGAACGGCTCGAGTTTTTTGGGCGATGCCGTGATCGAAGCCGTGACATCGGACTATCTTTATATCGAATTTCCCGACCGGCAGGAGGGATTTCTTACGCAGTTGCGCTCGAAGATCGTTTTCGCGCCAGTCGCTCAATACGATCGCCCGGAGATCGGGTTGGACCGGTACGTGATCGCCAACCCGACCGGAAGCACCAACCAGAAACATATCTACGGGGGATGCTTTCGAAGCGATGATCGGGGCGATCTACCTCGATCAGGGGTATGAGTTTGCCAATCGATTGCTTATCAACAATATATATTACCGTTATCTGAATCTTGACAACCTGACGGACGAGGAGACGGATTTCAAAAGTCGGTTAATCGAATGGTGTCAGAAGACGCATCATACTATTGCTTTCGAAACGGTGCACGGCCGAATTATTCGTCGAATCATCCGATATTCGACGCTACGGTCGTGATCGACGGTATCCGTGTGGGACATGGGCAGGGCGAGTCGAAGAAGGAGGCCGAACAATGTGCGGCCCACTCCGTGTCGTGTGCCATGAGCGACGAGGCATGCGGGGATATTTTGGATAAAATCGACCGGCTCTACCAGCCGAAAGGAACCGGGGGTGTCATGAGTGAAGCGTCTGTAAAACTACTTTCCCGGGGCGTGAAACGCTGACCGATCAGGAGTTGGTTGGAACTGTTGCTGGACGACGGTGATTCGGAGCGGCTTGGCCGGGGCGCTGCGTGTCCAGTTTCGAAGGGCGACTCGCCGCATTGGGATATGCCGACATCGCGCGGTTGCGTATGGCTGCCGGAATCGGCCTCAAACGCGCCGCTCGGATTCAGGCGGCTGTCGAATTGGGCCGCCGGGTGCTTGCTGCCAGGGGAGTTGGGACCCGATCCGATCGGTTCGAGCAACGATGTGGTCCGAATATTCAGACCCCTGCTGACGGAGATGAAGCACGAGGAGTGCTGGTGCCTGTACCTCAATACGGGCAACCGGATCGTCGAGCGGCAGCGGGTAAGCCAGGGCGGGGTGCAGGCGACGGTGGTGGATCACCGGTTGGTCATCAAACGGGCCCTCGAACTGCTGGCCACGCAGATTATCCTGGTTCACAACCATCCTTCCGGTGCTGCCTTGCCCAGCGAGCAGGATAAGATTCTCACGAAGAAAAATTGCCGAGGCGGCCGCGCTGTTCGATATTCGGCTGCTCGATCACCTGATTATCGCACGGGGCGGTGAGTACAGTTTCCGACAGAACGGGTTGCTGCAATAGTCCTGGCTGTGACGAGGCTGTCTGCCCAATCCCCGAAATGAAAGTTGCCCCTGCCGGATAAACTCCGACAGGGGCGAAAACATTAAAAATCGGACGTGTTAGACAGCTTTTTGTTCTGCCGCTGCGGTCCATCGTTGCGCAGGTTGTGGGCAGGAAGAGACGGGACCATCGTAACGGGGCGTGCGACTCTTTAATCGTTGCGGGAAGAGTTGGCTGTGGATTATCGTCTTCCGGGTTCACTTTGTTTTGTCGTAGAAAGGTTTTTCTTCCGAAGGGAGAACGTAAGTTTAGACTGCCGGGAAATTTTTTGCCGATCTGTGCCGTATTTCTTTTTTTGAGGAAGAGCATAAGGTGAATCTTTTTTCGAATGATCGGAAACTCTGAAATAAGACTGCAAGTCGAACGAATGGACGATTATCCCGGAGATGGGAGCGAAATGACCGGACCGGGCATCGGTAACGAAAAGCGAGGAATGGCAAGAACCTTTCCTCGCTTTTCGTTGCCGGGTGCGCACAGCTGGCCGCAAAGTACGAATTTCTAATTTTGGAGGTCGAAGCGGCGGAATTGAATCTCGAATCGACAGACGCTCTCCCGCTCGTCGCTTCGGGTCGTGCGGGTAATGATGAGCGGTGTCGCAATTTCAGCATCGTGTGCGACTGTCTGACGCGTGTATTCGAAGGTCTGGGTCGTAACCGCGTCGTCGGAACGGGTCGTGACCGTTCGGAAAAGATCGTTGTTGAGACTGCTGAAGAAACCCAGTCCGCGCAGGATATCCGGTTCGGCAACCAGCAGCAGGACCGGGTCGCTGTTGAGGAGGGGAGTGCCTTCCAATTCGTAGATGAAATCGACTCCAAGCCGTCGTTTCATCGTAGTCGTAACCGTACTCTTGCCGGAATGTTTCCGTATTTGGCTCGTTCTCGAGCGTTCGGATGACAGCACTGCAATTATCCCAAGCCTCCAGCGGACCCCAGGGATCTTTTTCCCATTCGTATTTTTCGCAGATGGGTTCCAAAGTCAGGGAATTGTAACGCGATATGGAGGTGAGTTTGTCGGAGTTGAAGGTGCCGGTGCCGTATGTGCAATCGAAGCCGTACGTTTCTATTTCACTGCCGGAAAGTGTCGAGGTGAGTTCGTATCCTCCGCTTCGTACATCGCAGAAGTAGCCGTATAGGGTTCCGTCTGCAGTTTGCGTATAAGGTTGCTCGCCATCGATTTCCCGGGTGAAGGAGAATCGGATGCAATCGTCTCCCTCGTAGGTGAACTGCCATGTTTCGACGGGACGGAGCGTGCCGTTCTTGTCCGCTGCGGATATTTTGAAACCCGTGATACGGCACTCCTTGCTGAATTCCGCCGGAAGTCATAAGTATATTCCATTTCAGCAATCAGACTTCCCGAAGCGTCGCGCCCGACGATCTTGTGCAGTTGCCAATACCGAACCTGTTCTCCGATGTTGGGTTCGTCCGGTTCATTGGTATCCTCTCCATCGGTTCCCGACTGGGTGATGGTGATGAGAATCGAGTTCGTGCCGCAGGTGATTTCGATAAAGGCCGTGCGGGATTCTTCGGCGGTGTTGGGATCCGTTTCGACGCGGATGTCGTAATCGCCTGCCGCATCTCCGTGATCGGGATTTATGCGTACCCACGTCGGGGCTTCGGCGCGGGATTCGTCCGTGATGGCGGAATTCCAGGCATCGTTCGTCGAAAAGAAAATTTCCGAATTCCCTGCGGTTTGTCCTGCGGGGATCTTCTGGGAGAGCTGTCGTGTATCGGGGACCTGAATGGAGCCGAAATCTCCATGCCATTCATCCGTTGTGTCGTCGCTGCAAGCCGTAATCGCGAGGGTTGCAAACGTGAGAAGAAGAAGTTCAATCCTTTCATTTGTGTATTTTTGATGGTTATTCGTTCGGGTACGATGAATATGAAACAGATGTATTTGTCTTCCGCTCCGGATATTTCCGAATTTTGGCGTAAAGATAGAAAAAACGGTTCGGAGTACCTTACATTCCCATTTATTTTGTACTTTTGTTTTTCAGAAAATAGTAAATGCAAAATACGATGACTCAGGAAGAACTTTTCAAAAAAAAAACTGGTAGCCCACTGCAAGGAGTACGGCTTCATCTTTCCTTCCAGCGAAATATACGACGGACTGGGTGCCGTGTACGATTACGGGCAGAACGGCGTCGAGTTGAAGAACAATATCAAGCGTTACTGGTGGGATTCGATGGTGCGTCTTCATGAGAACATCGTCGGCCTCGATTCGGCGATCTTCATGCATCCCCGCACGTGGGAGGCTTCGGGCCATGTCGGGGCGTTCAACGACCCGTTGATCGACAACAAGGATTCGAAGAAGCGTTACCGCGCCGACGTGTTGATCGAAGAGTGGCTGGCCAAGCAGGACGACAAGATTCAGAAAGAGGTCGATAAGGCGAAGAAGCGCTTCAAGGAGAACTTCAACGAGGAGCAGTACCGCTCGACTTCGCCCCGTGTGCTGGAGATCGCCGCAGCGCGGGACTCCGTGCACAAGCGCTTTGCCGACGCGTTGAACGCCAACGATCTGGAAGAGCTGCGGCGGATCATCCTCGACTGCGAGATCGTCTGCCCGATTTCGGGTACGCGCAACTGGACCGAGGTGCGGCAGTTCAACCTGATGTTTTCGACCCAGATGGGTTCGACGGCCGAGGGGCCAATACGATTTACCTGCGGCCCGAAACGGCGCAGGGTATCTTCGTCAATTTCCTGAACGTGCAGAAGACCGGCCGCATGAAGCTGCCGTTCGGTATCGCCCAGATCGGCAAGGCGTTCCGCAACGAGATCGTGCGCGTCAGTTCATCTTCCGCATGCGCGAGTTCGAACAGATGGAGATGCAGTTCTTCGTCCGCCGGCGAGGAGATGCGGTGGTGGGCCGAATGGCGCGATACGCGTATGAAATGGCATCGGGCGCTCGGCTTCGGGGCGGATAACTACCGTTTCCACGACCACGACAAGCTGGCCCATTACGCCAATGCCGCGACCGATATCGAGTACAATTTCCCGTTCGGGTTCAAGGAGGTGGAGGGCATCCACTCCCGTACGGATTTCGACCTGTCTAACCACCAGAAATTCTCGGGCAAGAAGATCCAGTATTTCGACTCCGAAACAGGCGAAAGTTATGTGCCTTACGTCGTGGAAACCTCGATCGGCGTGGATCGTATGTTCCTGCAGGTGATGTCGGCGGCTTATACCGAGGAGAAGCTCGAAAACGGCGAAGAGCGCGTCGTGCTGCGGATTCCGGCGGCTCTTGCTCCGACGAAGGTGGCCGTGTTGCCTTGGTGAAGAAGGACGGCAGTGCCCGAAGTGGCGCAGCGGATCGTCGATCTGTTGAAGTATGATTCAACGTCGTGTATGACGAGAAGGATTCGGTGGGCAAGCGTTACCGCCGGCAGGATGCGATCGGTACGCCGCTGTGCGTGACCGTCGATGGCCAGACCCTCGAGGATAATACCGTGACGGTGCGCCACCGCGATACGATGCAGCAGGAGCGCGTGGCGATCGATGCCCTCTTCGGACTGGTCGATGCGGAGTGTTCGCTGCGCAGCCTCCTCAAGAAATTGAATGTCTGACAGGGCTGTCGCGGGTTTCGCGCCGGGTGCGTCGGACGGCGAGTACAGTGTGTTTCGTATCGGGAATGTTCGTGAGGGTGTGTGGGCGGTGTTGTTCGAGCTATTGGATAAGGTAAGATCGTGGGACGTATTTTGGCCATAGATTATGGAACGAAGCGCACGGGAATCGCCGTGAGCGATCCCTTTGCGGATCATTGCCGGAGGACTCGAAACCGTTGAAACAAAGGGTTGGAACGCTGGTTTGGCGCAATATTTCGCGGCGAACGACGTTTTCGACCATAGTGATCGGAAAGCCGATGCAAATGAGTGGCGCTCCGTCCGAAACGTGGCGTTACGTGGAACCGTTGGCGGCCGCCTGCGCAGGGCTTATCCCGACAAGGAGGTGGTGTTTTACGACGAGCGTTTCACCTCGGTCATCGCTCACCGCACGATGCTCGAGAGCGGTATTGGCAAGATGGCCCGCCGGGACAAGGCGCTTGTGGACAAGATATCGGCGACCATTATCCTGCAGGGATATATGGAGAGCCGGAGTTAGTTTTCCGGCTGCGGCCGGGTTAAAAATGGAGAAAAGTTATGATTTATCCGATAGTTGTTTTCGGGTCGCCGGTATTGCGCGAAAAATGCCGGGAGATCGGACCCGACTATCCCGAAGTTAAAAAGTTGATCGAGGATATGTTCCTCACGCTCGAGGAGGCCGAGGGCGTAGGTCTCGCGGCTCCCCAGATCGGTAAAAG
>ENA-OQCD01000322-OQCD01000322.1-human-gut-metagenome-genome-assembly--contig:-NODE-322-length-13512-cov-1.391931_pt1 | contig 13512 bp, 19 predicted proteins | sample MGYA00242755_ERZ504571 | MGnify/ENA primary metagenome ERZ504571 (study PRJEB26092, sample SAMD00036274) | human gut metagenome | host: Homo sapiens | study: EMG produced TPA metagenomics assembly of...
CCAAGCTGAAGATAAATGGTAATGAAATTTGAGTTTGCATTACACCAGATAAATCTTTCTTAGCTTTTTCTGCAGCTTCTTTAATACGTTGCATTGCCATTTTATCGTTAGATAAATCAATACCATTTTCTTTCTTGAATTCATCTACGATGTAGTCCATGATTTTCTTATCGAAATTCATCCCCACCTAATTTATTGTTACCAGCAGTAGCTAGTACTTCAAATGTACCATCAGCTAAGTCTAAGATAGATACGTCGAAAAGTACCACCACCTAAGTCATAAAACTAATACTTTTTGTTCTTGGTCTAATTTATCAAGACCGAATGCTAATGCAGCGGCAGTTGGTTCGTTGATGATACGTTCAACATCTAAACCAGCGATTTTTACCAGCATCTTTTTGTTTGCTTGTCTTTGAGCATCATTGAAATATGCAGGTACAGTGATAACTGCTTTTGTTACTGTTTCACCTAAATAAGCTCAGCAGTTGCTTTTAAGTTTTGTAAGATCATTGCTGAAATTTCTTGTGGTGTATAAGATTTACCATTTACATTTTCTTTTATGATCAGTACCCATATAACGTTTAACTGACATTACTGTATCAGGGTTTGTTACTGCTTGTCTTTTTGCAGCTTCCCCAACAATAATTTCTCCATTTTTGAAAGAAACAACTGAAGGAGTTGTACGGTTACCTTCTGGATTTGCAATAATTTTTGATTCAGTTCCTTCAAGAACTGCAACGGCTGAGTTTGTTGTACCTAAGTCAATACCAATAATTTTAGACATATTTTATCCCTCTTTTATGATTTATCTTTTTACTTTCAGTTATAGTTTACGACATTGCGGTCAAGTCTTTGCTAACGATTAGCTGTAAACAACAACCATAGCTGGACGCAATAGACGTTCATGAAGTTTGTAACCCTTTTGAAGCACTTGAGCAATGCTATCTGCAGGATGTTCTTCATCAGCTGGAAGAGTTTGAACTGCCATATGTAAGTTGTGGTCAAAATTTTCAACAACCACTTCTTCAACACCTTCTTCGTTAAGCGCACGAATCAAGCTGTCACGTGTCATTTCAAGACCTTTTTTCACATCATCTGTCAATCCTTCAACAGCAAGTGCTCTTTCCAAATTATCCAAACTTGGTAAGATTGCTTTGGCTAAATCTTGTGAACGATATTTTTGCAATTGCTGACGTTCTTCATTAGCGCGACGTTGAATGTTTTGCATTTCAGCATGAGCACGAAGGTATTTATTTTCAAAATCTTCCGCACGCTCAAGTGCTTTTTGCAATTCTTCATTTTGAGCATCTTCTTGAGGCTGCTCTTCTACTTTTTCTTCAGTCACAACATCAGTGGCTTCAACTTCTTCTTGAAGTTCTTCGTTTTTAGTTTCTTCTGACACTGTGTCCCTCCCCTATCTTTTTTATCAATTTATTAAGTCCTTCAAATCTACCTGCAATATCTCTGCAATCTGTTGTAGAATATCCAAATTAGGCTGAATCCGATTACAGGCATAGGCATTGACCATACTGAAACTCTTATCTAGCTGTTTAGCTAACCACGTTTGAGAAATACCTTTTTCGGATAAACAGTCTTTATTCTATTCAGTTTCATTACTTGATATGATTTTATTAGACAAATATAGGGAATTATATTCGATAATAGTGTATATTTGCATTAAGAAAAGTCAGTTCTTAAATGAGTTATACCTCAAAGTAATTGAATTTAGACATATTTATGGGAAAGACAGTAACAACATATCTCATTGATGGAAGACCCAAAAGGAACTCAATACGCATTCATTAGCAACAAAATTTGCCAAATGTTTGTCGTACCACGTTCTAATCTCTCTTATTTGAATACACAAAGAGAAGTTACAAAAACCTGCATTCTATATATTGCTGGGGGAAGATGAATCAACCAAGCCGCAGGCGTATATAGGTGAAACGGAGAACTTTAAAGAACGTGTAAAAGACCACGATAGCAAAAAATCGTTTTGGCAAAAAGCACTCATATTTGTATCGAAAGACGCCGATATGACTAAAGTTGATGTGCAATACCTAGAACATAAAGCTATAGCCGAAGCCAAGAAAGCAAACGCTTTTGTTTTAAGCGATAATAAACAAATTCCTAAAGCCCCTAACCTACCGGAGCATCAACAGGACTCAATGAATGAATTTTTCGAAGATGTGAAGTTTTTGGCATCATTTATCGGTTGCAATATTTTGAAGTATCACAACCCAAAGAAGAACATCTATTCTACACCAAAGGTAGAGGATGCAATGCAAAAGGTTTCTACAGTTCCGATGGATTCACAGTCCTAAAAGGAAGTACTGTTGCCAAAACAATGGTTCCGTCTTTCAACTGGAAAGAAAAACGAGAAAAGATGCTTCAAGATTACACTTCTACTGAGAACGGAATATTGGTATTGACATCAGATAAAACTTTTTCAAGTCCCAGTACTGCCGCAGATTTCTGTATTGGTAGCAGTAATAATGGCTGGTTGATATGGAAAGACAAAGATGGAAACACATTGGATTCAGTTTATAGAAAACAGCTGGATTAATAACATATCAATTGGAAGCATATATGGAAGAAAAAGGATTGTTTGGAAATTAGCAGGAATGTAAAATACACAATCAATTGAAAATCAATCTATGTCAAAAGCAAAGCTAAAAAAACACTTGTTGTCACTTACAAAAGAACAGATAACCGACATTGTTCTTGAACTATACGATGCACGTAAAGAGGCAAAAGATTATCTGGAGTTTTATCTTGCCCCAGATTGCAACGCTGAATTAGAAAAGAGCAAGAAAGCTATCAGAAACGAGTTCTTCCCAACTCGTGGATTTTCCGAAAGCCGTCATTTGCCAAATGTCGAAAAGTCATTTCCGATTTCAAAGCTAAACCGGAGCCGACCACTGTTGCCGATTTAATGTTGTTCTATATCGAACAAGGATGCGAATACACACTTGAATTTGGCGATATGTGGGAACAGTTCTATACAACACTGGAGGGAAATTTCGACAAAGCTATGCGCTTTATCTTTCTCAACGGATTGTTAGCCTGTTATTACGAACGGATTGAAAAGCTTATTGATAGCGTATCGGATTGTGGTTGGGGATTTTATGATACATTACAAGATATTTTATTCTGAATATCGGTAGTGTTTTTAATCTTTGATAAAGCCTTGCCCTACACAAAAAAGTAAGGAACTGAACCTGTGCGCATAATGGCACAGATTTAGTTCCTATCCTGTCCCTTTAAACTACTCCATTGATTCCCGAATAATACGCAAAGTTTCTTTCTTATACTCCTTGCGGTCATATTCAAATCCTCTACACATCCAACAACTACAGGGAGTACCTGTAGTTTTCATTTGTCTTTTGCCAACTCAAACCAATGAGGATGTTCATAATAGTTTCCATCCTCACGGATAACACAATGCCCATAAGCGGCATATAGAATCATACGAGCCTTAAACACACGAGCCATTTGTTGGCATCTCCACAATTTTGTTTTCTTTTTGTCCATCGTCTTTTTCTATTAAAATTAGGATGAACAAATGATGTTATTGGGGTGAGATTTAATATATCCATAGCATTTGTGTATTTTACCATTTTATAGCTTTTGTGAAAGCCTCGCAAGCCGTTCCTTCAACAATTCGCCATACTTTTCTTTTAATTCAGCACTTAGGAAAGAGCTTGAATGACAGTCTCAAACTTGGGCAATAGTTTGATATACTTATTTATCAGCCGTTCTACAATCACATTCTCTATACCCAACGTAGCTGCTGACCTGATAAAATCTTCTCTTTGAAGCTTTTTCTTCCGACCATTCAAGGTTAATGCCAACTCTTCGTCATCTTTAGGATTGATGATAGCCGCATTTAACAAATCGTAAGCAGGGGTCAAACGTATCATATCTGCCACCTCATACAAAGAGAAGTTTTTCAAGTGCATGTCGTTATTTCCTGTCAACCAAGAGAAAAGCACCAACTCAAAGAAATTGGTAACATCCATTTTAGGTAAAGACGAGTATTTTAAAACAGCCTTGCCGATACGTTCATAGCTACTCTTGTATTTATGCTCTGTTTGCCTTTCGGTCAGTTGACACATATCTTCCATCGCAATCTTCTCTCCGGCAGAAGTCCTGTCAATTCGACGGGTAAGATAGCATAGCGTATCATCTGCCATCCGCATCAGCGTATGAGGAACTACCTCAATACGAGCCACCTCTGCAAGGTGCATGGTTAAGTCCTCGACCTCAGGCATCATTTCATATTGCGAGGTCTGAGGCTTACAGATATAACCGCCCCATAGCCCGACAATAGTCAATCGTTTGCTTCCCTCATGCTCATTCAAATGCAAGGATAATTTCGGCTGAACACCAGTCAAAGATGTTTTGGTCTTGGATGATTTGCAGAGCAAGCTGATCAAGTTGCTCTGTCGTATAATCAAGAACTGGCAATGTTGTTGTTCCGAAGAACTTCTTTATGCAAGCCGTATGCATATCCTTTTCCCCTTTTAAGAGCGGACGATAACAATATAAGCAATTACACATGGCTTCCCTCCTTTTCTTCCAAAGGAATAACACTTACTGCTCCGATACAATCTTTGCAGCATGTCAGCAACAACGCCATCCGGTCAAGAATACTGATGTCTGTATTCCGCAATGCAACATCCAACAACCATCCTTCAGGAATCAGACCGTCGAAAAATGGGAATAGCACAGGACTTGTATATGCTTCCTCCTGCAAAGGCAATGTCATGCTAACCGCCTTTGCCTTTTCAAGAGAAAGATATTCCGGCAAATAGCAGAACTCATATCCTGCATCGTTTTCTGTCAGAATCCCCGCCAATTGGTCTTTGTAAAATATATGGCTTGTCTCATTGATTATCAATTTTAGAAGTTGCTACCATTCATAATTGAAAAAGTACAAGGAGCTGATTCACTTTATCAAGACGCAGCGTTTCCTTTCCCTGTTCGAGGTCTCGCACAAAGCGCAATCCTACCCCCGACTCAACGAAAGTTCTTCTTGCGTCAGGTTATACTGCTTTCGCAACAGCTTGACCGTAGTAGAGAGATTATTCATAAGCATTTAATTTTATACCTTTTCGGGTACAAAGTTTAATATAAATATCTCACATTATACCACAAGGGGTATAATTTATTTCATTGTCAGCATTATTATATCAGATAAGGTATAATATAGTAAGATTCAAAACTACAAATTAAAGTACACAAGCACTACTCTACACTTTTTCAAGCGAATAATTCAGTTTCGCTACACTTTTTCCAACGAATCAAATATTTCATTGCACCAGACTAATAAAAAATTCCACCGCAAACCACAGAAATTCCAAGAAAACCACTACCTTTGTATTCAACAAGCGTTCTGTAACATACCTGCGGAAATGCCCTATCATTCAACACCTTGTATCTGATAGTGGACATTCCATAAAAGAGCTGAAAAGAAGCGGTACAACACGTATATGCAAAGCAATGAAATACAACGGTTTGCATTTGTCCCTACATTCTGTGTATTTGTCAAAACAGAGGTTGTACCGATTAAAATGAATGGTCACTGATAATCAGTGATGTAAATATGCTGCATCGAAAAAGCGTACAAAGAGAAGAAGCGGAAGCAGAGGTTACAGGAATACGAGGAACGGCAAAATGAGCAGCCTATGCAGGAAGTCGGTATCGTGGGGAGCAAGTTGTACCTCTCCCCTGCCGAAACCGCAACCCTTTTAGGTATCAGCCGTGCGACCATCTACCGTCACATGGCTGTCGGAATCATCCGGGCCTTACAACTTCGTGGACGTACCATCATCCGCAAGTCGGACATGAAAAGATGTTCGACAACACACCCACTACAAGAAGCGCAGCTATGGACGGAAGCAGACTGCACTCTATTACACCACGAATGAGGTATTGGAGAAAATACCAAAACCAGAAGAAAAACCCTCTACCGCAGATGCAAGCTGTATAACATTCCGAAGATTGAGGAGGGCAATCGGGTATTTTACAACCGCAGTCTTATAGATAAGTATTTTGCAGACCTTGCAGAGGAAATCAATCCAGCGAGTTACTATACTCCGGAGCAGGTTATGGACAAATACGGTATGAGCCGTAATGCAGTTGTCACCTTTGCCATGCGGCACAATATCCCCCGAATCAACCGCCATCACGAGGTGTATTATTCCCGTGCCCATATAGACGCGATTAAGGAAAAGCAGGAGAAGCTGAATCCCGACTATTATACCTACGATGAAATCACCAAGAAATACGGACTTACCAAGATTAATATCAGCTACTATGTCAACAAGTACGACATCAAGCGATTCAAGCAAGGTAGCCGGACAATGGTGCTGCGTTCGGAGTTTGACAAAGTCTATATTGAGCATCGTGATGGAACATATACACCCAAGAAACGGGAAAAGAAAAAGCGACCGGCCGAAAGAGACTTTTGTAATCCCCGAAGGCTATTACTCATCCGAGCAAAATTGCAACGACCTATCAGATGAACAGGAAAACCATTTGCAAGCTGTGCCGTGAAAAACGACATTCCTAAAATCAGTCATGGTGGGTTCAACTATTACGAACAACTGTCAGTTGACCGATTCTTCGCCAAATACAAAGCGGCTGACAATATCAAGGAATGGATTGGTGCGGAGCAAATGGAAGAAATCTACGGCATGAGCAAAGATGCCCGATGTTCGTTTGTGCATCGCCATAAAAATCCCCCTCCCGTGTCGTTTATGGCAAAGTCCAATATTCCAAAGGCCATATCGACATCATCAAAAACGGTGGCTTTGACCAACGGGGAAAAGTATTACAGCGTAACCGAAGCGATGGAAAAATACGGCATTCGCAGGGATGATGTCTACAATTATGCGAGATACAACAGCATACGGAAGATGCACCACGCAAGTCGATGTTCCTGCTGAAAGAGGATTTTGACAAGGTTATGGCTGAAAATCGGCATCTGAGAATATTCCGCACAGACAAGAATCATTTTCAGCAATGGCAGTCATCAGCATTGTTTCATTGTATTGGTTTGCAACAGATTATTCACCAAATATAATATTTATCATTATGCACGAATGTAAAACTGTAACATTGAGGACAAGACCTCTAAAGAAAAACATGTTGTCGTTCTATCTGGATTATTATCCCGGTTATCGCGACAAAGAGAGTATGAAGGTAATCCGTCATGAATCTTTGGGCATCTACATCTATGCCAATCCAAAGAACCAACGGGAACAGAACTTCAATGCCGTCATGTCGGAGAAGGCGGAAGCCATCCGATGCCGACGTTGAATCCATCGTCAATGAACGGTATGATTTCTTTGACAAGAGCAAGATGAAAGGAGATTTCCTTGCCTATTATAAAAAGACACTCCGCAAACACGACCAGAAATGGGAGTTTGTCTATCTGCATTTCTGCAATTTCGTGGGTGGTAAATGCTCATTCGAGGAGATTGATGTGGACTTATGCAACAAGTTCAGGGAGTATCTGCTCAATGCGAAGCAACTGAGACGTCCGAAGCATCCCATATCACGCAATTCAGCCGTGGGCTATTGGTCCACATTCAGAGGATTCCTCAAAATACTCTATCGCAATAAACTGATTCATTCCAAATGTAAACGATTTCTTGGAGAAAATAGAACCGGAAGATGTGGTCAAAGACTATCTCAGCGTAGAAGAACTGTACAGATTGGCAGAAACGCCTGCAAGATACCGTTCTGAAAACCGCCTCGTTGTTCTCTTGCCTGACAAGTTTGAGAATAAGCGATATTCTCACATTGCGGTGGGAAGAAATCGTTGACTTTGCAGCCGGAGGAAAATGCGTATATACTGTCACTCAAAAGACAAAGACAGAAGATATTATCCCCATCAGTGATGAAGCCTTGCAATTAATCGGCTATTCCCCGGAAAAGACAGGGCTGGTATTCAAAGGATTGAAAAGATGCTGGACGCAATACCCCATGAAAGAGTGGATTCGAACTGCCGGTATCACCAAAACATCACGTTCCACTCGTACCGGAGAACATTTGCCACTTTGCAGGCTGCTGCCGGAACTGACATCCGGGACCATTCAAAAGTATCATGGCGCACAAGAGCATCACCACTACCCAACGATACATGAAAGTAGTGGATAGCAACAAGCGAAAAGCCAGCAATAAAATCTCCCTGATTCGTAAGAGCTAACGGGCATAAATACCGTTTATTATATGATTGATGAGTAGTGTATTTCTGAGTATGATTCATATTCTAACCATAAATTATTTATAAATATCTGTCCAACAACCATTAGTATTTATGGTTATATGGAAATTAGTGCTGAACTTTGTGGCATAGAACTGTAAACAATCACAACTATATGGAGAATAATGTACAGGTTCAGAAAACAGCGGACATCAGTAGTCTGGTATGTGTGGTAATCGTTTCACTCTCGGCACTCACTGCATACAATCTTGGTGAAAAGTTCAATCACTACATCCTGTTTGATGCCACCATTTTTATTATTTCTTTGGTAATGCTCATTTTGACCTTTGCCGTATTCCGCAAAGTAATGGCAGGACTTTATAAGAGTATTTCAAATAGTGCTATAAATGAGCACGTACAAAGTAATTGTTCGCAAAAGGTTATCTTAAACAATTCTATAACAGAAACTCAACCGGTTATACTGGAACAAATGCCTGACAGTTTGGAAAAATACGAGAGTATTCTCGTGGAAGAGCAGCTGAAAGAGGTGAAGCGGAAAAGGGATACCATGATAGCCATCCGTGAATATGTGGTGGAAAAGGCCTCGAAATATCTGTCAAAGGAGAATATCAGCACGTTATTCCACAATATCGAGTGTCTTGCCGAAAATCGGGTGACAGACTGCCAGCCAATCCATTCAACGAAAGAAGCGAAGCTCAGTTCTCCCTCTTTAAGACATTTGGCTTGGAATATCGGAGAACGGCTTGGAGTCTCCCGTCGCGACAGGGCTGTATTCATCAAATTATCTTTCCCATACGAAATTGCGAAACGCTGATATAGAATATCTGGAAGCCAATTTGCGTGTTAATGCCCAATGCGACATCCCTATTGACGTGCCGGACAAAGGGGATTTCCGTTTTCATAACAATACTTGAGAATTAAACCGTGCAGACGGTAATCATTCTCCTGGCTGACGAATTTCTGCAAGATTTCATTCTGTTGGTTTGCAGCATATTAATTTAAATTTTTGATAATATGACTGCAACTGAGTTAACTTTTAACGACCTGCCGAAAGTGGTAGGCGAACTATGCGAGCGAATCGCAAGTATGGAAAATTTTGCTTAGAGACACTCTTAACCGTCAAAGTGAACCAAAAGGAGAATCTGCACGTACCTATGACGGTACAGGAAGCCTGTGCATATCTGAAAATGCCGGTCTCCACCTTTTTATTACAAGATAAAGAAGGACAGCATTCCGGTAATCAAGCAAGGAAAGCACCTTTATATCTATCGTGACGAGCTCGACAAATGGCTGGAAGCATCACGCAAAAACGTCAGTACCTCTCACCTATGAGGAAGAAAACGAAGCGATGTATTCCTCACATCATCGCAAGCCTAACCCTAAAAACTGGTGAGTATGGAAACAGCAACACCCATTGAAGATCTTGCTCAGGTCGCTACAAGATGGCAAGATACCATGCTCAGCTTGGGAAAGGAGTACAAACAGGAGCCGGAAGTTCTGAAAATAGGCGGAGTGCCTGTCGGGACATTGGGAAATTTCAGTGCATCCATTGGCAAGGCAAAAAGCAAAAAGACTTTCAATGTTTCCGCTATGGTGGCAGCTGCTTTGTCCGGAAAGGAAGTCCTTAACTACACAACGGACTTCCCAGAAGGAAAGGACCGCATCCTTTACATTGACACAGAGCAGAGTCAGAACCATTGTATGATTGTGATGCATCGTATCATGAAACTGGCAGAGTTGCCGGCCAATGAGGATTGCGGCCGTTTCTATTTTCTCGCTCTACGCAAGTTCAATCCCAAGGAGCGTTTGGCTATCATAGACGATGCCATCAGTCAGATTGAGGGTCTCGGCCTCGTGGTGATTGACGGAATACGCGACCTGGTTTATGACATCAATTCTCCGAGTGAAGCCACATGTGTAATATCCAAACTTATGCAGTGGACTGACGAGCACCAGATTCATCTTCATACCATCCTTCACCAGAACAAAAAGCGATGAAAACGCACGAGGCACATTGGTACGGAAATCAACAACAAGGCAGAAACGGTCATTCAAATTGAGAAAGACAAGGACGACAGTAACATCAGCAAAGTGGAAAGTGTGCATACCCGTTCCAAAGACTTTCTGCCATTTGCCTTTTGCATCAATGACCAATCACTTCCCGAACTTCTGCCGGACTATGTGCCGACAAAGAAGAGCGCAGGTCGTCCCAAGCAGGAACCGTTCTCCCCTTATAAAGACATCCATGAAGCCGTCCACCGCAAGGCTCTCGAACTTGCTTTTGACGGAAAAGAGACTATTTCGGGATATAAGGCTCTGGAAGAAGAACTGACCACTGCCTACGAACTGGCAGGAACGAAATTGAATCACAACAAGATTGTAGAGCTGATTAAGTTCCTCACGAACAAACGGATGGTGGTTCAGGAAAACCGTGGCATTTATCGGTTCATGCCGGATTACCACTACTAATCCCCCACTTGACTTTATTCTAAAAGTGTCTATTCGGGATAAGTCAAAGTTCAAGCGCAACGACTGGTTTCATGATAATTCACGGAACTGGTCGCTGCCATTGATTGGGCTTGCCCGTTGTACGGACATTATCTTATATGGGTAGCCTAAATCCCCCAAGCAACCAATCGGTCGTTTGAGATTGCCAAATCCTTCAGCAAGCTGATTGATGAGAAAAAGGCGTTATTTGGACATTTTTTCTTTTTGCCAGCTCTGGTATTACTTTCTCGACAAAATACGAATTTCGCCTACTTAAATGCATCTAGGGCTTGCCCATTATACAAACCTTATTGAGTTAGGGTAACTCAATACCCCAAGCGATAAATCGCTCGTGAGATGTTGCCAATCTCCAGCAAGCAGGATTGAGCTTTATAGCGATTATGGAGTTCGTTTTTACTCCATATGCATCGTATTTTGAAGTGTTGTCCAACATCTTTGTAGGCTCTGTTTGACAGCTACCATAGACAAGCGTATTTCAGTAGTTCTTTTACGAACTCTTTTATGAACCCTACTGGTTCTTTTATGAACTCTTTTGTGAACTCAGCAGTTTCTTTCAGGAACACTTCATCACCTTTAGGAACTTATTTCCGTCTTTCAGGAACTGTTTTTTTGCTCTTTTACGAACCCTTTTAGGAATCGTTTTTGACTTTTAGTTGCCACCAACTCCTATCAGTTAAGCGAAACGAATTTGCCACATCTCCAAGGCTGATTTAGCCAACCTCCATATGGCATCATAATTATTCCACATCCAATGGAGGAAGGCTATTATCCTCAAATCTATCAAAATCAGATTGGAAAAGACGGTCTTGAATGACTCTGTATTTTTCAAACTCAGATTCAGCAAACTCTTTGGCATATTCGGCAGAAACTTTTCCGCTATCCTGTAATATCGAGCCATCAAATAAATTAATGAATTTGTCTATTCGCTTTGCCCAATCTTCCATTGTCATAGGGATATGACGCTTAGCCATACTTTCTGCCATATCAAGGAATGCATTGACCATTCTGCCCATTTCATCCAATTCTTTCTCTCGCAAATAGTTCTTTGCTACAGACACGTCAGTTTTGACAATTTTTCCATTCGGAGCATTCTCCCATGTGGTCAATCCCATGTGTTCTTTATCTGCATTGGCCCGTTCTACAATCAGTTCCGCAGCGGTATGTCCATGCACAGCATAGTGCATTTTGTTCTGTACCTTCTTGAAGAAAAGACGTGTTCTCGGAGCATCCTTGTTATAGTCTATTGCCGTAGCATAAATGTCGGTCAGTTTCTGATAAAAACGACGTTCACTCAGCCTGATCTCCCTTATTTCGGCAAGCAAATGTTCAAAGTAATCTACACCTAAGAAAGCCCCGTTCTCCATTCTCTTGTGATCAAGCACATAACCACGGATAGCAAACTGACGAAGCACAAACGTACACCACTGTCGGAACTGGGTGGCACGAACAGAATTGACTCTATATCCAACACTGATAATGGCATCAAGATTATAGAACATCGTTTGATAATTCTTCCCGTCTGCGGCAGTTGCCGAGTTTTTCTCGGTAACTGAACCTTTGACAAGTTCCCCGGATGCAAATATATTTTTTAAGTGCAGTCCAATATTGTCAGTAGAGCAATCAAAAAGCTGCGCCATAGCCTTTTGGGTAGCCCAAATGGTCTCATTCTTATACATCACCTGAATCCCATCCTCCTTGCCTTCAAGCATGAAGATGAGGAACTCAGCTGTACTATTTCGTATTTCTATATTCTTTTGGCATAAAATGCTACGATGGCTATATCGGTTGGTTATCATCATCTACAATTTCAACAATTTCTCTGCAAAAGGCTTCTTGTGAAATTAGAAGACTCAAAACACGTGTGAAGTTATTCAATTCTCTTTCTTCTGTAAGTTGTTGTTCTTGTGTTTTACCAATATGGCCTACTCTGAAATACATGTCAATTGCCTTGTCAATACCACTCAGGATAGTTGGCATGTCTGCAATAATTGCTTCATCCTTAACATTACCTTCAGAGGTGGATTCGACATAAATCGGATAACTACGGTGAACAGTTGTGATTGGGCATGATTCAAAATGTTATTTTTCGGAAATATATTGTTGCTTGCCTTTTCATATCAGCATCAAGAGTCCTTGGAATAACAATTCTAATCTTCGCGGATTTGTATACTTTATCCCCAATTGAATTTATCACCTTGTCTAATTATCTCATCTGCCAACAATTTGATGAAATTTTCAAAATAAGAAATTGCTATAACAGTAGAAGGCAAAAGCCCCAGGTGTCCTAAGGCAACTTTTTCATCAATTTTCTTTTTAAGATTTGACAGTTGCATTTCAAGTCCTGATTTGGTATTTTGATCCCATCTGGGTTAGAAGTTGTCGTGTAAGATAATAATGTAACACCTAAATATATCAGATGGAATTTTTAACCGTATCTTCTTTTAATGATATAGGCTCTGTCAATTCCAACTCTTCCCAAAAAGAGTCCATATTCAAAAAGCACATTATCTCTTGCTGTATTATATTCTTGATTTCGGATTCTGCTAATATCGTCAGCGGCAAATATCATAAAACCAAAGTCAAACAAAACTTGCAGACTTAAGTAAGGTTTCCAAAAAGCCTTCATTAAATTGAAATATACCGTCATTCCAAATATAACAATCATACTCTGGCTCAAAAAATGTTTAATTCTTTGAGCAACAGCTAATCCCTCTGCAGAAGATCCTATAAAATATCCTTGGTTTCATTTATTGTAATTCTTTATATAT
>ENA-OQCD01000324-OQCD01000324.1-human-gut-metagenome-genome-assembly--contig:-NODE-324-length-13436-cov-2.083252_pt1 | contig 13436 bp, 22 predicted proteins | sample MGYA00242755_ERZ504571 | MGnify/ENA primary metagenome ERZ504571 (study PRJEB26092, sample SAMD00036274) | human gut metagenome | host: Homo sapiens | study: EMG produced TPA metagenomics assembly of...
CTTTATTTTTCGTTGTCGGAGCCTTTCAAACGTGTGGCAACGGAAACAAGTGGCTGACGGGATGACCTCAACTATACCATCGGTTATTACTCCTGCCACAGGAAACAAACAACGTAACAGGCGTTTCTCTTTTGGTGGTGCTGATTTCATTTATTATAAACCGTCTGAACAAAGCACTTTCTTTACTGCATATCCTGAATGCAATGGCTATAACCATTCAAGGTTGTAACGTCATAACTGATACCATCCGGTTGCCTGATATATCGCATCGTATCGGCTTCATTCAGTTCATTGTTCTTATAGATTACCCGTATCGTCTTGCGGACATTGCACGAGAACACCCCGAACAGGTCGGCAATCTCAAATTGCATCATCCATACGGGGTGCGGTCGGCATAGTGACTGCACCCGTTTCACTGATTGTTATTATGCCTCTGCTCATAATTCCTTTATTTTATGATGATTATTTGCTATTTCTTCTTTTCGCCAGCCGATATTTCCTTTCTTCGTTCCATCAGTTTGTCCATATCTTTGGAAATTTTATCATCGGTTATCCGTGCATATCCCTGTGTCGTTCTAATATTGGAGTGTCCCATCATCTTGCGATACTTTCAATGGGTATATCTGCCGAAATCAAAAAAGTGCCGAAGCTGTGCCGACTTTGGTGATAGGTCAAGTTTTCCTCTTTCCCTATGGTTATTCCCAATTCGTGAACCTCAAACCATAGGGCATCACGGTTGGGAAGAGGAAACACGGGCTTCTCGTCATCGGTCGTGTTGTACAGCGACAATATCCGTTCCGCTATGGGATGTAAGGGTATGAACGCCTCCACCTTTGTCTTTTTGCGGTTGATGCGGATGTACCGTCTGCCATCAGCGTTTGTTCCGATATGGTGGGGATGAAGAAGTTTGATGTCCACATACGCCAGTCCTGTCATGGTGGAAAATATGAAAGCCCGCTCTTGCCAGTCTCACGCTTGTCATACATCGGTATGGAAAGTATCTTCTTGAACTCCTCACGGCTGATGTACCTGTGCCTTGCTTCCGGCTTTGTCTCATACTCCAGGTCCTCACAGGGATTTACACGGAGAATCTCCTTGTCTACGGCAAGATACAACAGGCGGTTCAGCCAACGCAGGCAATGGTTGGTCTGGGAAACCCCGAAGTTCTTGCATTTCTTCAAGTGGCTTTGTAGGACTTGCCGAAATCCTCCGTCACTTCTTCAAGGGGAATGTCCTTTTTACCGATGGACGTAAGAAAATCCGTCAGGTACTTCTGATAATACATTGAACTTCGATAGGAAGAAGTCGAGTCTATTTCTTCGGAATGCTTCTTCAACCGCTCACGTTCCCATTCACCCATCTGTAGAAGAGTGGTCGGATGGATGTTGTTCAAGGATATGTGGTTCTTCAAAATTTCGGCACTGACCACACTTTGTGATTTCAGTATCTCATTGTAGGCTTCCTCTGTCAGGCGTAAATATTCTTGTAAGCGGTTATTCTCCCTTACGGATTTAATCTCGTTTTTCTTGCTGTTCCATTCTTCCGGTCGGCAATAAAATTCCCGTACTGATGGCAGTCTGTTTGCCGTCAATGGTTATACGGCAGAGTATGGCGGTCGTACCGTCAGCCTTTACTTTGTGCGGTTAATGTAGGGCAAAAGTGAAAATGTGCTTCGCATATTCGTTTTCTGTATTAAAGGATTAAAAGAACTAATTGAAAATCTTTGGTGGCTTCTATGAACTTGTCCATGTCCTCGAAAAGTTTCTTAGGGCTGACACGGGCATAGACCTGTGTTGTGGAAATATCGGAATGTCCCAGCATCCTGCTGATGGTTTCTATCGGCACACCAGCTTCAAGCGTAATCAGCGAGGCGAAGCTGTGCCTCGCCTGATGGTAGCACAAATCATCCTTGATGCCTGCCAGTGCCGCCAACGCTTTCATGTGTCGTCTGAGATTTGACCAATGCAGCAAAGGGAACAGGGTGTCCCTATCCTCACTATGATATTTTTTCAATCAGCGCAATCGCTTCCGGTAACAGTTTCACACTGGCACGAAGTTCGTTTTTCTTTCTTCGATACTTCAACCACAAAGCACCGCCCTCATCAGTATATAGGTTCTCGTGGGTAATCGAGACAACATCCGCATAACAGACCCCGGTGTAGCACCCGAAGAGAAACATATCCCTTGCCAGTATATGGGATTTGCGGTAAGCGGGTATTTCCACATCACGGATTTTCTCAAACGATTCACGACTCAATGCCCGTGGTGTCGTTTCCGTCTTCTTTGGTAAGGTAAAATGCTGGAAGTGGATTCTGTCGGCATATCCCTCCTTATATGCCAGACGGCATATCTTCTTCAGGATGGCAAGATGATGGCGGACGGTATCAATCGCATAGCCTTTCTCTTCCGTGGCAAAAGACTGATAGTCGTGGATGAATTGTTCCGTCAGTTGTCCGAAAGCCAAATCCTTGACCTTGTACTTGCTCTCGATGAACTCCCCGAGCGTCAGACGCATATAGTGATAGCCGGGATAAGTCCCTTTCGCACGGTCTATGCCAATACGTGCCTTGATGTCGTCACAGACTGCATCTGTCATTTTCATGAGGGTCATCTGTGTTTCCATGCTTCCTTGAAAATGATTCTTCACATCGGTGGCATCAAAATCCACTTTACGGCTTACAAGGTTATCGAAGGCGTTGTTCACCGCCAACAGCAACTTCTCAATCTTGGCATTTGTTTCCACCGCTTCCTTGCTCTTGCCGTTCAGACGGCTTTCACGGGGATTCCACAGTTCCGGTGTGCAGGACAGCTTGCAACCGAACTGCGCCATTGTCCTGTTTACCGTGATGCGTCCCATAATGGGAGCTTTACCTGACTTGTCCGGTCCGCTCTTTTTGAGGTAAAGCAACACCTTGAATTTTTCTACTTTCATACGCTTATATTTTTTTAGTTGCAAAGTAACTTGCCATATAAGCGCTCTTTGATACGCAAAACACTGTGTATGAGCGCAAACAAAACGGTGAGGTTTTCTTTTCATCGCTTTGTGTTACCTATTCCCGTTTCGGTAACTACCCGGCTAACGGTTTGGTAACTGAACAACCTCAATATTCCGTTGTCGTTGCATTTTCCACATTTTGCAGAATACAGAAATACAGCTCATTTCAAACGACTTACGTTTAATCTTTACCTATTCACTATTGCTTGCTTCGCCTTGTATATTCCACCTTGCCCGGCACACGTTCGCCACGACCACCACGCTGTCAAAGGGCGTACCCATTGAAACGGTGTCCAAGATGCTGGGACACACAAACATAGAAACTACGCAAATCTACGCCCGCATCACCAACAGCAAGATAGGCAGCGATATGCAGGGGCTTGACAAGAAGTTTATCGGCATCGAGAAGATTTACAAGGAAGTCGCCATGTAATCTTGATTATTGGGAACTGGTCACAATTTGTGACCAGTCCTTACTATTATTCCAACATTGCTAAATCTCCTAAAATATACGATTATGGATTTGCAGATTATCCAAAACAAGATTTTTGAGGTCAGAGGTTGCCGGGTGATGCTCGATTATCATTGGCAGAACTCTACCAAGTGGAAACACGAGCCTTGAAGCAGGCGGTCAAGCGCAATATCGAGCGTTTTCCGGGTGATTTTATGTTTGTACTCACCCAAGAGGAAGCTAACTTGCTGTTATCCATAGGGGTATCACAAAAATGTGATACCCCCTGCTTACAACTTCGGCGTTGCTATGCCTATGGCTTTCACCGAGCAGGGCGTAGCCATGCTTTCTTCGGTTCTCCGCTCCAAAGTAGCCATAGAAGTAAACATTTCAATCATGCGGGCTTTTGTCCTCATGCGCCAAATGGCAATCGGTTACGAGGAACTGTCAAGGCGCATCGAGGAACTGGAGGTAAGCACCGATGCGCAGTTCAACGAACTGTACCAAGCCCTTACCCAGCTTTTGAGCCAGTCGAAACAACAGAAAGAACGCCGTCCGGTAGGTTTCGTTACCTATAACCGTGACAAAAACGAAATAGGTAACGATTTCGGTAACGAAATTCCGCCTAACAAACTATATCCCAATGAAGTACATTCTTCCACCTTGCGGGCAGTCCACCGACTACCCGCATTTTTTATATCCTTTTCCAACTGGCACATTCCCCGAAACGCCAGCCGTGCGTGGCATGGCTGACTGTATTCCGTGAAAAGAGCGTTGAAACCCGCACAAGCGTATTGCAAGCAAGCTCACAACACCCTTGCCTTTCCCGCCCGCATGGAGTGTTCCCTAAAAGATGAAAGAGAACAGGCACTTTTCCCCGGTTTCCCTATCTGTAAATCTTCCTCTTACGCAGTCCCCCAGCCGGGACAGTCGTTTTAATCATTTCAATAGGCAAAGGTAGTTACGTGTTCTTCACGATTTTGCAAGGTCGAGCCGTTCCGGTTTGGCGAAAAAATCTTCCCTGCCTTGCGAGGTATTTTTGCCCAAAACCTTGCAAACTCTAAACACTACCCTTTTACGCCTATGTGAAACGAAAAACGACCGACCCGACCGGAAGACGCATAAAAAAAAAAAAGTCGGATTTACGGGAAACAGGAAAAAAGTTCAGTGAAACTTCAACTCCCTCACCTCTCAAATCCGCATAAAATTAAAAACTTAAAAATTACAGCAATATGGAAGCAAAGGTATTATCGGAAGCAAAAGTTTATGTAGGCACTTATGCCAAGTACAACAACGGTTCATTGTCCGGCGCATGGCTCGACCTTTCGGACTATTCGGACAAGGAAGAATTTTATGAAGCCTGCCGGGAACTTCACAAGGACGAGGAAGATGCGGAATACATGTTTCAGGACTGGGAGAACGTGCCGGAGGGCTTAATCGACGAAAGCTGGATTTCTGAAAACTTCTTCGCCCTGCGTGATGCGGTGGAGGATTTGAGCGACACCGAGCAGGAAGCCTTTTTTCGTGTGGTGCAACTATAAAAGCCATGATTTGGGCGAGGAAGATGCGGACGACCTTGTACGTGATTTCCGGGATGAATATCAAGGGGAATATGACGATGAAGAAGATTTCGCCTATGAAATTGTAGAGGAATGTTACGACCTGCCGGAGTTCGCAAAGACCTATTTCGATTACAAACAGTTTGCCCGTGACCTGTTCATGTGCGATTACTGGTTTGATGACGGCTTTGTGTTCCGGGCGGCATAACAACCAATCCGGGCGGGGTGTCAAAGCCCTGCCCGCTTAAAACAACCAAGTTATAACCATAAAAAAATAAGACATCATGCAGTCACTTAACAAAAACGGGGTAAGCATCACCCAAACACCGGGAGAAGAAAAGTTCGTGAAATGCCGTTTAGGGGCTTTCAGGGGACAAATTTATTATCAATATGACTACCGCCACACGGACGGCGAACTTTTCAGCACGGTAGCCAAAACGCTGGACGAGTGCCGCCGCAGGCGTGACGAATGGGTAGTGAAGAAGAACGGAGTAATAAACAAGTAAATTTCAGGGACATGAAAACAACAGAAGTAAACAAGAAGCTTATCGGCAGGCGTTGCGAGTTGTATTTTTACGGGCTTAATGGTAACGGGCGTTATCGAGGACACAGAAGAAAACGAACACACCATAGAGGTAAAAGTCCGTTTCGACCACCCGCACCAGTGGGGCGATGATTTGTATAATGATGTGTGGGCGTGGGGGCGCAAAATAGACGAGTTCGGCACGCTGCACCATTTGCAACTGTTGGAGGACAAACCGGACTTTCAGATAATGACGGTAGTTTTCGGCGAGCCAATCAGCCGGATAGACCGCAGTGTTTTTGAAGATGTGGAAACGTGGGGCGTCTGTTCCCTGCAAGGCTGGGTAAACAGCTATGAAAGTGTCCGGTTTGTAGCCATAGACGACCATACGGCAATCATCACGGGCGAATATAACATGGAGCAGGTAAAGGTGTGGTTAGAGAAATACACGTCCATAAAGAGCCTTAAAACCAGTTGATAGAGGACGGCGGCTGCTTGCCGCCGTTACTTTCTTCCGTGAGCCTGCCAGCGGGTGAAGAAAGTAACAAGAAGCCTTTCGTTTTCCCTATCATGGAAACAGCCCGCCGATGCTTCCCGGCGGGCTGTCTGCCCGATATTTACGCTTTGCGTATCATTCCATACCCGGTTTCCCAAGAGGATGATAAAAAACGGATGTCGCAACTATAAATCCTCATAGTGAATAAATTTTTACACCAAGTATGCACACGGTTTCTTCTTCCTCGATGTCATATTTCCATGTCCGTTTAGTGACAAGCATTTCCGTTTCGCAATCGAACCATACCATTACGGGCGCATCATCTTCTTCGTCCGCCCATTTGAAAACCTGATTGGACGGCGTTTTCCATAATTCAGCACTGTCACGTTCGGAAATACAGTCCTTGTCCACAATGATGATGTCACCTACTGCCGGAACTGTATCTGTTTCCAACGTGGTTTCTATGTACCACGAGATACCTTTTATATCCAATTCTATTTTTACCATGTCGTTTTGTTATTAGGGGGTTATTGTTTCCGTTCCTTCTTCGCTGTTGTCATTATTGAATGATAGTGTAAGTTGCTGCATCTGCCCGAAGCTATCGATGATATAAATGTCAATCGTCTGCTGGTCGGTCGATGCCGAGGTGTAGTAGAGCCTGAACGTTTTCTTTCTCCAGCGGGTAAAGGTCGTTGGGCAGGAACACCGTGCCGTTATCCATTTCCAGCTTTCCTTTGCCGTCCGGCTGGAAATACCTTATCTGATAGGTAGTCGGCTGGTAATAGCCGCCACGCACCAGTCGGCAGCGTATTTCGGCGGTTTCCCCGACTTTCAGCCTTTTGGGTACTGGCAGTGTTTCGATGCTGAACGGGTACGCCTGCTGAATATCCAAGTTGTCATTACAGGCGGTGACAAGCACGAGGCGGCCACGATGTAGCAGCCCATGATGATTTATACATTACATTCTTCATATACATTATTATATAGCGGTCAGTTGATAATGAATTTCAGTCCCAAAGATACCTGCGTGTGGAACTTGCCTATGTCCGAGCCGAACAACGCCCGTTCCCTTGCGTTCAACAGCAGAGCCACCCGGTCGGTCAGGTAGGTTTCCAGTTCCAGCGTCAGCGCACCGCCGTAAATGAAGCAGTCCTTATCCAGCAAGGTAGAGCCGTCCGGCAGCAGCTTTTCGCTTCGGTTGCTTGTTTCGTACCCGGCGAGAGCCGACAAGCCCAATGAAAGGAAAAAGGTCTTTCGTCTGTCCGATAGGAATTTCAGGTAATAGCCGCCCTCTGCGGTGAACTGTTCTACGGGTATCTGCATATCCTTGTAGTCATACTTCTTGTGCAGGTATTCGCCGCCAATCACCCAGCGGTTGGCGTTCTTGGTGTAAACGCTGTACGCCGCCCCGATGTGGTAGGCGAAATCACTGCCAGCGTTCCAATGCACCCCGTCCGTCATGCCCGCCGTGACCTGCAAGCCTTTCATGCCCGGCAGGTATCTTTGTGCGTGTGCCTGAAACGAGGTCAGGCACAGCGCAAAGAGCATCATTATAAAGATGTGTCTTTTCATTCCCTATTTGATTTTTAGTTCGTCAATCACTTCTGCGTTCACGATGTCGGCGTTTTTCCACCCGTATGGTCTGATGCCGCCCGCCGTTCTTCTCGTAGAGTTCCACGACCAGCAGCTTGTCGTCAGGAATGGTAACTTCGGCAGGGCGTACACCGTGCGCACGGTCGATTTCCCGGCAATCTCTATCACCTCGTTGTAGCTGCGTACCGCATCCAGTACCGTTTCCTGAATAGCCGTGCGTTTTGGGGCACTTTTTTATCGGTTATCTTTAAACCTGATGAAGTCCGTGTCGAAAGGCACGTTGGAACTGTTCTTTGTCTGCGTGTGCACGTAGAGCATCCCGTTATATGTGTAAATCCCCTTGATTAAGAACTGTATGCCGAAACGCTTGCTACCCAAGTGGCGCACTTTCCGGTCATTGTTCTTGTAGATGCTCTGCATTATCAGCTTCACTAATAGCGGGCTTTCACCCGCCAGTTCCCGGAAATGGATGTTCATCCGGGTATGCGAGAAGTCGGACGTATCTTCATTCTCCAAGAAGTCCTTCATTTCGATGTTGAGCATTTCCGGTTCACGGGCGTACTTGGCGTTGAACGAAAAGAAACTGCCGTCCTCGCAGATAACGGAGAAGTTCGTTTCTCCCGGAAAGCCCTCTGTCGTGGCTTTCACCCTGATTACGTTCTCCGCACCGTCCGCTTGCCCGCTATGATGTGGTTGCTTCCCAAATCGACATAGCGGACGGCGGCGGGGAAGATGATATGCACCGTCTTGGCAAAGGTCACTTCCACGCCGTAGGGCGTAACCATTTGGCGGTACGGGAGTTTCCGGGTAATACCCCGGTACAAGTCGTTGCCAGCCGCATACTTCACGGTGTCAGCGGTTTGTGCGTTTGCCGCACACACGCCCAGCAAGAGGGCGAACAATCCAAAAATCTGTTTCATTGTCAATTGAAATTTTAACGGTTGATAAAATGGTTATTGTTGTTTGGCGTAAAGCATGACTTTATAGCCTGCTTTCAGCTTCACTTTCACGGTTCGGAACTTCTTGGCGAGGTAGCCGGACGTTCCTTGCAGCAATCCCCTTGTCACGTCCATAGCCACCTGCTGCCCGGCACTTTGGGCAAAGGAAATGCTTGTACCCAGCCCGCTTCCGATATTCGCCATAGCTTCGTTGAACGCTTCCTGCTCCATAGAGGACGGGACGGAAAGCCCCTTTTGCCCGTCCGTGTCGAACACGGCGAGTTCCACCGGGATGATGTTGCCAGCGTACTCAATCGAGGACACCAGTATGTCGAGCCGTTCGCCCTGCACTTTTGCCGTTCCCGCCACGAGGGTATTCTTCGGCACAACGATATTTCCCGCCTGCATGGGTTCGAGCAGCCGTAGTTTCACCGCCTGCCCGTCCACCAGCGTTTTGGTCTTGGTGTATGCAGGCGGCTACCGTGTTCTTTCCCACAGCGTACCCCGTGCTACCGCCGTGTTGAAGCCGTAGTTTCGTGGCTGGCTGTAAGCCCGGATGAAGTCGGCATCGCTCATGGGCTGCTGCAATCCCGAAACGGTCGTTTCCCGGATAGCCTGCACCGGAATAGCCGGAGTGCCGATACCGCCGCCGTTCTGCCCGGCTGTCGGTATTTGGGCAATCTGCCCCCTTTGTCCGTCCTGCCCGTTCATGTACTTTGCCGCCAGCTCGTAGGACTTTTCCAAGAGTGCCATTTGGTCGTCAGCCGTAGCGTGGCGTTCTGCTGCTGTTTCAGTCGGTCGGTCAGTTCCGCCACCTGCCGTTTCAATTCCTCTTTTTCCTCGTCCACAGGGGGCGTTTCGTAGAACGTGCTTAACTGGCGGTTGATGTCCCGGTAAGCCGCCCTTGAAGAAGCACCGCCGCCCCTTTGTGGCTTCGGATCTTCTTCCGGCATCAGATTGATTTCCGCTTGCGGTTCTTCCGTTTCATCGTCCAGCGTGAAACCGAAGTCCTGCAAGGATTGTATCTTGTCCTGCTGTTTGCGGTTTGTCACCGCCTGCTCGTAAGCCTTTTGCTTGTCGGCTATAATCCCGTCCTCTGCGGGCAAGGGTATGTCGGCATTGAAGCCGCCCACGCTTTCCACATTCACGTCCTCTTTGCCGGAGGGTGCGAATATCAGGTACATGCACCCTGCAAAGGCAAGGAACATCAGCGGGAAGACTATCATTTTCCTGCGCTGCTGCACCTGCTGCGGGGTAAGTTCCCGTTTGGGTTTATCTTCCTTTTTCGGCTTCCCGTCCGCCTGCGGTACGGTCGTGCCGTTCTCATTCTTCTGTACTTCTTCCATATTCCGGTCTGTTTAAGGGGTTGATACTGTTGATTGTGTCATTGCCTTGCAATGGCAGTTGTTTGATATGTTCTATTTGCAGCCGCCTGCCGTCCCGTTTCCCGATATTGTAGATTGATGAAACGGTGATGTAGATAGACAAGCCGCCGAAAAAGAAGAACATCACGAGGATAACCGCCAGCCTTTTGCCCGGCGTAATCCGTCCGCACATCCGGCGCAGGCGGTCGTCCGCCCAGTCCGCACCTTTTCGATGTAATTTCGTTTTCTCTCCATAAGGCTATCTTTTAATGGTCTGCAAATCCTTGTTCTCGGTAATGGTGAACGCTTCGATGATAAAGCCGTGCGGGTTGTTGTCGCTCCGGGTGGCGTTAAGCAACCGGCACGAGGTCACAAGGCTTCGCACCGTCAGGCTGCTTTCCCGGACAATCAACTGGCGGGCATACGTGTTCACCTTGTAGGGGTACTGGTCGAAGTCGCACTTCACGCTGTCAATCTCCACCGTCTGCGTGACGTTTCCGGAAATCACCCGGTTGTAGTAGCCCTTTTCCGCCAAGTCCTTGTAATAGTTGAAAGCGGTCTTGTCGGCGAGAAACAACGAGCGTTTGATGTTGCTTTCGATAGCCCCCTTTTCGGGTGATAAGGTGAAGAAAAGTTCGTGGAACGCCGCACGTGCGACTTCGCTTCCACGGGTCTGTTCTGTGCCATGTCCTGCGAGAGTGCCAGCATCAGGCTTTTGCCGTTGTCGAGGACGTATATCTTCTGCCGCTGCTTTTCGGCGAAGCTGTACGAGTTCCACACGGCAAAGCCCGTCACCAGTGCGCACAGGCAGATGAATACCAGCGCAAAGAGCCGGATTTGCCGGAAACTCGTTTCGATGTTCGTTAATGACTTAAATTCCATATCCTATAAATTGATGTTGTTTATTTGAGTAGTTTTCCCGAAACCTTTCCGCCAGCCGCACCGACCGCCGCCCCGGCGATTGACCCAGCCCGTGCCACGTTGCGGTTATAGGCAGACGTACCGCCAGCCGACACTATCCAGCTTGCCACCGTTGGAATGGTGAAGTAGCCCACGATGCCGATAATCATGAAGATTATATACACGGTGCTGCTCCCGTCAGGAATGAAATCGGGTCTGAAAGCTGCTCGATGTCTTTTTTGGAGCATCAGGGTTTGTATGCGTGCCAGCACGCTGCTGAACAAGTCCGACACGGGCAGCCACAGGTAAATGGAGATATAGCGTGAAATCCACCGGGTCAGCGTGCTTTGGAAACCGTCATAGACGGAAATCGCAAACGCCAGCGGACCCAGTATGCTTAACACGATTAGGAAGAACGTGCGCAGCGTGTCTATAATCAGCCCCGCCGCCTGAAAGAGCATTTCCAATAACTCCCTGAACCAGTCCCGGACGGACTTCTTTATATTATAAGCCGTCCTGTCCATGTACATGCCCGTCATAGTCACCATGTCGGAGGGCGACCAGCCCAGTTCTTCCAGTTGTCGGTCAAATTCCTCGTCCGATGCGAGGTAAGCCGTTTCGGGGCTTCGCATCAGGGCTTCATATTCCAGTCGGTCTTTCTGCGCCCGGTACTCGTTCATGTCGAAAGTCTGCGTTTCCATAAGCTGGTTGCACCCTTTTACCACTGGCGACAGCACCGTGTTGATAGTCCCCAGCACGAAAGTTGGAAAAAACATGATGCACAGCCCCAACGCAAAAGGGCGCAGGAGCGGGTACACGTCTATGGCTTCCGCCCTTGCGAGCGACTGCCACACTTTGGCGGCTACATAGAACAAAGCTCCCAGCCCGGCTATCCCTTTCGCTACCCCCGTCATGTTGCTGCACAAGGGCATCATTTCATCGTACAGCACCCGCAACACTTGGTGCAGGTTGTCAAAATCCACCGCTGCTAATAACATAGGCATACCGATTTATATGTTACCAGTAGCGTTCATCCGCCGAGCCGTAGAGAGCCAGCACCCGGTCGGTGTCGTTCTTCTTCTTCGCCCGCAGGTAGGACACGGATATGTTCTTTCGGGTGTAGTAGTTCACGAGGTTGCGGTAGTTGAGCAGGCTTTTATAGGCGTTGTTGATTACCGCCAGCCTTTCGGCATCCGTCAGCGACATGCCCGTCACGTTCACTACATTCTTCAAGTCCTGCAACACGTCCGCACTTTCGGAGAGCAGCTTGGCGTACCCGGCTGAAATGGCGGTGAGTTCATCCGGCGTGTAGTTCGGGTCTGCCAGCATGTTCTGATAGTTTCGCACGTAGATTTCGGATATTTCCGCCACCAGCTCAATGGACTTCTTCACCTTGACACCGCCCTTAACCACGTCATGCACCGCTTTGAGCGCATCGTAATATTTTTTACCCTGCTGGAAAATCTTCTGCGCTTCCATGAAGCCGTCCAGCGTGTTCTTGGCAGTGGTGGAAGTCTGCACTATCTGCTTGGTGGTGTTGATGATGCCCTGCGCCAAGTTGCCGGGGTCTGACACCACCCACTGTGCGGATGCCTTGCCGATGAAGCAAAGGCATACCGCCATAAGGAGAATTGTTCTTTTCATTATCTTTTGTTTTCAGGGTTTGTAACTCGTTTGTATTCGCCGCCGGGCATGAGCGTTATCCGGTCGGTCTTTTTGTCATAGGTGAACTGTATGCGGAAGCCCGTTTCGATGAACAGGCAGCCGTTCCGTTCTGTTACCGGGTAAGCCGTTTCCAGTATTCTGCCCCTGACATTCGCTTTCCGGGTGACGGTGTATCTGCCGCCCGTTTCCGAGAGTGTGAAAGCCGGGTGTCCCCTGACGTGTACCCAATAGCCCTGCATCCTTTCCAGCTCCTTACTTCCGCTGTCCTCGCAGCCCGCCAGCAGGCAGGCGGACAATAGCGTGTATATCAGATTGTCAATCCATTTCATGTTCCTAATTTTTAAGTTGTTGATGATTGGGGATTTCTTTTGCTTTCTGCAAGCCGCTTGATAGCCAGTTCAAGGTTGCCGTCCAGCTTCTCGGCAAGAGCGAACAGTTCCATTTTCTCGCTTTCCTCTGTTGTGAAGGTGTAATATTCTTCCAACGAAACTTCCGTGGCATATACCGCCGATTGTGTGCCGCCCAGCGAGAAGAAAACTTCCTTGTACTTCCGTCCGGGGTGGTTCGCCATGTTGATAGACAATATCTGCGAACGCTCCTTGTCGGTCAGTCCCAAGAGGTTCTGTATGCTGTCGAACTTGTTGAGATATTTTCTTTGGTCTAACAGTATTTTGCAGTCCGAGTTATTGATGATACTCTCTTTCACGATAGGGGAAGAAATAATATCTTCCACTTCCTGCGTTACCACAATCGCTTCCCCGAAATACTTTCGGACAGTCTTGTGTAGGCTAAGCACCCGGCGCCTTACCGTATTTCTACGGCAGGTTCCAAGAACTCGCCCCCGAACCGGACTTACACCTCTCGGCGTATCCGGCTCTCCACTAATTTTTTTCAGTCTAAACTTTTCCCAGATGCCGCAGCCTGTGGCAACTCGGACACAACGCAATGGTCT
>ENA-OQCD01000325-OQCD01000325.1-human-gut-metagenome-genome-assembly--contig:-NODE-325-length-13427-cov-2.434586_pt1 | contig 13427 bp, 18 predicted proteins | sample MGYA00242755_ERZ504571 | MGnify/ENA primary metagenome ERZ504571 (study PRJEB26092, sample SAMD00036274) | human gut metagenome | host: Homo sapiens | study: EMG produced TPA metagenomics assembly of...
CCGAAAATGAAAATGTAAGGTTTCGAGAAGGAGTTTTTCTCATGAGCGATACTCTTTATCTTCAGCTGGATCAGAATATCGAAGTTACCAATCCCCATGTATACCTCCAGGACATTGCCGCCCTTTCCATGAGTGATCCAAAGATTCTCAACCGTCTCCGGGTCATGCCGGTAATGGTTCTGGACGAGACAAAGCCCGGACGCTATGTCATGTCTGTGTCAGATCTTCTGAAAAAGATCCAGAAGCTGGAACCATCTATTGATATTTCTCCCATGGGAGAAACGGATTTCATCATCACCTACCGCATCAGTTCCGCCACAGGAAAGCTTTTCCGGTATGTAAAAATCTTTTTTTGTATGCCTGGTTTCCTTTTTCGGCGCCGCTTTTTCTATTATGACTTTTAACAATGACGTGGATCTTGGGAGCCTTTTTGACCAGTTTTACACCCTTGTCATGGGAAAAAGCTCCGACGGTTTTACCATTCTGGAGTTCTCCTACTCTGTCGGGATCGGCCTTGGTGTACTGCTCTTTTTTTAATCATTTCGGACATCTGAAACTGAGCGATGATCCCACACCCATGCAGGTACAGATGCGTACCTATGAAGATGATGTAAACCAGACACTGATCGAACAGGCAGAACGGACCGAAAATCCGGAAAAAGAAGCATGAGCCTTAATCCAGGATTCAACGACCTATCCGTACAGATCAGCCGCTTGTCGCACAAAAAGCTCCTTACAGATTTCTCTGCAAAGAGCTTTTTTTATATAATATGGGTTTACTTTTTTTCTGAAATGATATTTACAGAAGTCCTCCGATGGATAAGAACAGAGGAGCAAATACCAGTGATACAATAGTCATAAGCTTGATCAGGATGTTAATGGAAGGCCCTGATGTATCTTTGAACGGATCGCCGACTGTATCGCCGACAACGGCTGCTTTGTGCGCCTCGCTGCCTTTTCCGCCATGATGACCTGTCTCGATGTATTTTTTTGCATTATCCCATGCACCACCTGCGTTGGACATGAAGATCGCCATCAGTACACCTGTTACAAGAGCACCGGAAAGAAGTCCTCCAAGAGCCTCAACGCCAAGAACAACACCTACGATAACCGGAACAACGACCGCCATGATTCCAGGAAGCATCATCTCGTGAAGAGCTGCTGTTGTGGAGATCGCAACGCATGATTTGTAATCCGGTTTCTCAGTCCCCTTCATGATACCCGGTTTCTCACGGAACTGGCGTCTTACTTCCTCGATCATCTTGTAAGCAGCCTTGGAAACGGATTCCATTGTGAAGGCCGAGAAGAGGAATGTAAGCATACCACCGATAAAGATACCGATCGTAACACGAGGAGCAAGGATATTGATTGCATCCAGATTTACTGCATTCGCATAAGATACAAACAGAGCAAGCGCTGTAAGAGCTGCGGAACCGATTGCGAAGCCTTTACCCATAGCTGCTGTTGTGTTACCTACAGAATCAAGCTTATCTGTGATCTCACGAACTGGCTCATCCAGACCTGACATCTCTGCAATACCACCGGCATTGTCAGCGATGGGTCCATACGCGTCAACGGCAACTGTGATTCCTGTTGTGGAAAGCATACCAACTGCTGCAAGAGCGATTCCGTATAATCCATCCACACCGTATGCTACAAAAATACCAACACAGATCAGAAGGATCGGGAATGCTGTAGATTTCATACCTACTGCGATACCACTGATGATAGTTGTAGCTGCACCTGTCTCAGACTGCTCGCCGATTCCCTGAACCGGTTTATAATCTGCAGATGTGTAATACTCTGTAATGTTTCCGATGATGACACCGACAACAAGACCTGCGATCACAGCAATGGCTGCCTTCATGTCTCCGAAGAGAGTCTTGCTGAGGATCAGGGACACGATGATAACAAGTGCTGCAGATACATAGCTTCCTCTTGTGAGGGCTTTCTGCGGATTGGAATTATCATCACCTTTTACAAAGAATGTTGCAATGATGGATGCGATCAGTCCACAGCCTGCAATAGCCAGCGGATAGAGAACACCGGAAACTGCTCCGGCTACCGCACCAAGTGTAAGGGCAGATACCAGAGATCCTACATAGGACTCAAAAAGGTCTGCACCCATACCGGCAACATCACCTACGTTATCACCTACGTTATCCGCGATAACAGCCGGATTACGAGGGTCATCCTCCGGGATTCCTGCCTCAACCTTACCTACAAGGTCAGCTCCTACGTCAGCTGCCTTTGTATAGATTCCACCACCAACACGTGCAAACAGTGCGATGGAAGAAGCACCAAGGCTGAATCCAGAAAGTACGTCAACGTTCTTTGTGATGATATACACAACGCTGACACCCAGTGCACCAAGACCTGCAACACACATACCCATAACAGCACCGCCGGAGAATGCAATGGAAAGAGCCTTGTTCATTCCTCCCTCTTTTGCTGCATTTGCTGTTCTTACATTAGCCTTTGTTGCAACGGTCATACCGCAGTATCCTGCGATTGTTGAAAACAGAGCACCTACTACGAAGCAGATTGCTGTTACCCAGCTTCCAACTCCGATTCCGATCAGTACAAAAAGTACGGCTACAAAAATAACCAGGATCTTGTACTCTGCTGTTAAGAAGGCGCGGGCACCTTCTGCGATCGCACCTGCGATCTCCTTCATTCTGTCTGTTCCTGCATCCTGCTTGCTGACCTTCGCTGCAAGGTATGCTGCGAACAGAAGTGCCAGTACTGCTGCCACCGGCACCAAATACATGTAGTTTTCCACTCTTTTTACCTCCGTTCATGTATTGTTAATACTTTATCACATTATTTTGCATATTTCAAATAGAATTTTCACTTAGTTTTTTGTTAATATTGTGATATAATAAAAATTTATATAAATGGGATAAAAATTTTTTTTATATTATTGCTCGCATTTTTTCAGTTTTCAGACAGCTTATATAATAGGAAGTTTTTTATATCTCTATTTGGACAAAATTTCCATTTTTCTTTCCAGAAGATTTTTTTCCAATAATTGTTTTTCTGCATTTTCGAACCCAATTCGTTCTATAGTCTCGGCAAAACGTTCTCCCTTTAATCCCTGGTCCTTAAAAAGCAGGATTGCCTTCTCAATAACATCAAGTGCCTCTTCCTCCGACGTAAAGATCCGGTTCAGGGCCTTTCCATGAGAAATTTTCTTTCCCCAGCGTCCACCGATATAGATCTTGAATCCGTAAATACCGTCCGGAATGGAGTGGAACGGACATTTTCCCACACATCTTCCGCAGTGTCTGCAAAGCTCCTCATCGATGTGCAGCTTCCCGTCAACGACCTTCACCACTTTATTCGGACATGCAGCTTCAATGGCACATTTTTTGCAGCCCTTGCATGCCTCGCTGTCAAAGTGCGGGATCCTCTGTCCGATGATCCCCACATCATTCAGATTTGGTTTCACACAGTTATTCGGGCATCCGCCTACTGCGATCTTAAATTTATGCGGCAGTGCAACCTGACGGTAGCCTTTATAGAATCTCCGGAAAATCTCTTCTGAAATTGCATAGGAATCCAGAAGTCCATACTGACAGGTGGTTCCCTTGCAGGATACTACCGGTCGGACCTTTGCTCCTGTTCCTCCTGTCTCCAGACCTTCCTTCGCAATAAATTCCTGAAACTCTTCGATCTTTTCATAGGGGATTCCCTGGATCTCCACGGAGAGCCTGGTCGTGTAGGTAAGATTTCCGTTGCCGAATTTCTCTGCTGCTTCCGCCATACATCTGTGCTGTGCCGCTGTCACCTTTCCGTTTACAGTGATCACCCGTGCAGAAAATTCATCGGTTCCCCGGTTATTTAAAAAACCCTGCCCCTTCAGTCTTTTCTCTTCCTCTTTGCTTACAGTTAATGCTGACATATTTCCTCCTCCTGGTCTCACCGGTATTCCGATACTTTCCCATGGTATCGTTGCCCTGTATTTTGCAATGTTGAAATCGTTTTCACGTACTTCCTACTATACCACTTGAAGATGTATTTGAGAAATGATATTATTTTATAAAAATGATAGGTTTTACCTATATACCAATTTACAATAAAAGGAGATTCCATATGACCATCCGCCATCTCACTGTTTTTGCGGCCGTTGCGGAACAGGGCTCCATGAGTGCTGCTGCCAAACATCTTTATCTTTCCCAGCCAACAGTCAGTCAGGCCGTCCGTGAGCTGGAAGCTCATTATAACGGCCTTCTCTTTGAACGTCTTGGAAAAAAGCTTTATCTCACAGAACGGGGAAAGCTTCTTCTTCCCCATGCCCGTGAAATGATCCGCCAGTTTCAGCAGCTGGAAGAGCTGATGCAGAACCAGGGACAGTCTTCCACCCTGAAGCTTGGCTCCACCCTCACTGTGGGAACCTGCCTGACCCCATCCATTATCCTGGATCTGCAGAAAAAAATCCCGGACCTTGACGTTTACTCCTTTGTCACCAACACGCAAAATATCGAACAGAAGCTTCTCCGTTCTGAGCTGGACGCTGCTGTGGTAGAAGGTGAGATTCATTCCCCGGACCTTGTCGTTCTTCCCATCATCGACGACTGTCTGGTCCTTGCCGCCGGAAAAAAGCATCCGTTTTACCGCAGAGGACGCATCCATGTCCAGGAGCTGAACAACCAGAAATTTGCAGTCCGGGAATATGGAAGCGGTACCAGACAGCTTTTTGAGGATTACACCCTTCGCCATGATCTGAAGATCCGAACTGCCTGGGAAGCCAACAGTCCGCGGGCACTGCTGAACGCAGTGCTGTATAACCAGATGCTCTCTGTTATGTCCATCCGTCTTATGCATCATGAGATCCGTCACCGTTCAGTCCGGGTCTTCTGCAACGAAGCAGGGGAATGGAACCGGAAATTCAAGCTGGTCTATCACAAGAATAAGTTTCTTACCCCTGCTATCTTTGAGCTGGAAAAGATCCTTCACACCTATCAGCAGCTGGAACTACCCTCTGTCATGGGTGTTCTGGAGCAGGAATAAGCAGGGGACTCACCTGATTTCGTTAAAAAACGGCCGCACATATCGTTCTTACGATATGTACAGCCGTTTTTCGTTTTTTATCTCACCCGAAAGGGTCGGATCTTTTTCTGAACCGGATATTTAGTTTGATTCGTTGAACACTTTTCTATCCAGTGCATTGTTCTGGTGTGCAACGATGGTTGTGCAGACTGCATCACCGGTAATGTTAACTGCTGTTCTGGTCATATCCAGGATACGGTCAATACCCATGATCAGACCAATGGCCTCAACCGGAAGACCTACAGAGTTAAATACCATAGTCAGGGTAACAAGACCAACACTTGGTACACCGGCAGTTCCTACGGAAGCAAGGGTTGCAGTTCCGATAACTGTCACATAATCCATCGGACTTAAGTGGATACCAAAAGCCTGTGCCGCAAATACTACGGCAACACCCTGCATGATAGAGGTACCGTCCATGTTGATAGTAGCTCCAAGAGGAATGGTAAATGAAGAGATCTTCTTGGAAACACCCACTTTCTTGGACAGGGTATCAATGGACATCGGGATCGTGGCATTGGATGTAGCTGTTGAGAATGCAAATGCCATAACCGGGAAAAATTTCTTGATGAATTTTATCGGATTCAGTCCTGTGAAGATCTTCAGCAGGATCTGGTATACGCCGAAGCACTGGATCGCCAGCGCAAGGAGAACACCGATCATATATTTTGCCAGCGGGATAAATGCGCTGAAACCGATGTTTGCAAAGGTTCTGCTGATGAGGCAGAATACACCGATCGGTGCCAGTGCCATGATCATCATGGTCATCTCCATCATGATATCATTGAACTGGCTGAAAAAGTTCGCTACTGTCTCTGCGCGCTCTCCCATTTTCGCAAGGATCACACCCACGATCAGGCAAATACGATAACCTGAAGCATGGTTCCGCTTGCCAGGGAATTGATCGGATTGTCCGGGATGATATTCAGGATAGTATCTGTAAGAGAGGTAGCCTCCATAGTCTCCACAGAGGAAGCAGAGGACTGGATAGAGCTCATATCGAGTCCCACACCCGGATTGATCAGATTACCTACAGTCAGAGCAACAGAAACAGCCAGAGCTGTAGTCGCCAGATAAAATACCAGTGTTCTCACACCTACGGTTCCAAGCTTCTTGGTATCACCGATGGACATACTTCCGCAGACAAGTGAACAGAATACCAGCGGTACAACCAGCATTTTCATCAGACGGATAAATCCCTGTCCGATCACATAAAGGATTCCCTCCACGATCACATCTTTCTTGAAGCTGCTGTCAGGAACCAGGTAACAGAGAATGATTCCCAGTATCGCACCTGCGATCAGCGCCACAAAGATCTTCGTGGTAAGACCCATTTTCTTTTTTCTGCTGTTGTTTTCTCTTTTATATTTTTTTCTTTCATCCTAATCCTCCGTTCTTTCATCCATATATTCTTTCAGTGATGCTTTCCAGTCCGGCATATCATACACTTCAATGATACGGAGGATAAAATTATCAAGGACGGCATAAGGCGGTCTGACAGAAGAAAGATCTGACTGCTCTGTCGGCACGGATCTCAGTTCGATCTCCTTTCCTGCAAGGCGAAGGATCTCTGTTGCAAACTCATAACGGTTGCATACACCGCTGCAGGTTACGTGATAAGTTCCATATTCGTTGGTATCGATAAGATACAGGATCATTCTTGCCAGATCCTTGGCACTGGTCGGTGATCCGAACTGATCCGAAGCAACGGAAAGCGCCTGGCCTTTTTCTGCGGTCTCCAGCACACGGTTTACAAAATTGTTTCCGCCTTTTCCGTATACCCAGTTGCTTCGGATAATGAAATGTTTGTGTGTGAACTCTTTTACATAGTTCTCTCCGGCTCTCTTGGAACGGCCGTAAACAGTCAGCGGATTGGTATCGTCAAACTCTGTATACGGTTTTTGCTCTTTCCGTCGAAAACATCATCTGTGGAAAGCTGGACGATCTTTGCCCCGCATTTTCTTGCCACGATGCTTAAGTTTCTTGCTCCCAGTGCGTTGACACGGTATGCATGTTCCGGATTCTTCTCACACTCATCGGTATCTGTGATACCGGTGCAGTTGATGATCACATCCGGACGGTTAATGGAACCGAAGTTGATCACTTCATCTGTGTCTGTGATATCCAGCTCATCAAGATCTGTGTTCAGAGTCTCGATCTGCATTGGATCCAGAACATCATTCAGTGCCCGTCCGATCTGTCCGTTGGCACCTGCGATCCATACTTTTAACATCTTTCTACCTCCCTGGTATAATGTGTGTGATACATAAATAAAGAGACATCGATTTAGATCAAAACCAATGCCCCTTTAACCTATATACTGAAATATATTTTATCAATATCACAAAAAAGCTGTCAAGAAAAAAGCCCCTGTTTCCATAAGGTTCCTGCTGCTTTTGCTTCTGTCTGGCCTGCTTCAGAGCCAGGGTCTGTCCACACAGGCCAGGGTTATCAAATAGTCAGGATCGTACCTTGCATTTCCACGCCCCTTATGCTATACTCAGTTTCGCTGCAAAAGCCCGCAAAAACCAAGGTCGTACAGGGCTTACAAGGCGGTCACCGCCTATAAATGTGCCGAGTGTTCGTGACCTTCCACTCGTAAAACAAAACTAAAGGAGAATAAAAAACATGAAAAACAAAGGTACTCATTTTCTGGTACAGGGAGCTGCCATTGCAGCTGTATATGTTGTCCTGACACTGGTATTCGCGCCACTTAGCTTCGGTGAAGTTCAGATCCGGTTTTCCGAGGCGCTGACTGTGCTTCCGTTCTTCACACCGGCTGCCATCCCGGGACTTTTTGTGGGATGTATCATCGCCAATCTTCTGGGCGGTGCGATTCCGGTTGACATCATTTTCGGAAGCATTGCCACACTCATTGGTGCATTCTTCACCTACAAGCTTCGCAATACAGGTAAATGGACAGCCCCGATTCCACCGATCATTTCCAACATTGTGATCGTTCCTCTTGTGCTTCGTTACGGATATGGCATTAACCTTCCTATCCCGTTTATGATGCTCACAGTAGGAGCCGGCGAATTTATCTCAGCCGGTGTGATCGGTATGATCCTTCTTGGAGCACTTTCCAAATACAAAAATGTACTTTTTCATAAAAAAGACAGCAGTCTGATCGAACCTGCTGCCCACAAAAGGGAGCCATGAGAAAACAGCAGCATTTCTCATGGCTCCCTTTTATTTTTTCTCTGCGGATTCCTGCAGACTGCGCAGGATCCTCTTTTCCATTCTGGATACCTGTACCTGGGATACGCCAAGCTCATGGGCAATCTCCATCTGGGTCATGTTCTGAAAATACCGCATATAGATCAGCCTCCGCTCCTTTGCCTCCAGAGTCCCCAGTATCTCTTCCAAAAAAATCCTGTCCAGTGCTTTTTCCTGCCGGTTTTCTTTTTTCCGGGAGCTTGTCCATCAGAGAAATCTCCGTTCCCTCACCCTGATAGATCGTTTTGTGAAGAGATTCCACCTCTGCACCGGATTCCATGGTCATTACCAGTCTTCTATGGAAATTCCCATTTCCGCTGCCATTTCTCCCGTCGTAGGTTCCCGCTCCAGCCGTCGTGTCAGTGCTTCTCTCACCTGATAGATCCGGTAGTGATTTTCCTTCAGAGAACGGCTTACCTTCAGTATCCCCGTCGTCCCTGAGATACGTTTGATCTCTCCGATGATCATGGGAACTGCATAGGTGGAAAATTTCACATCATAGGACATGTCAAACTTATCCACTGCTTTCAGAAGTCCGATGCTGCCGATCTGGAACAGATCCTCCATCTCCACCCCACGTCCCAAAAAACGCTTTGCCACACTGTATATCAGCCCTGTATTTTCCTCAAACAAAAGATCTCTTGCCGCTTTATCCCCCTGGTGTGCACGCCCGATGAGGACAAGAGTACGATCCATAGTTACCTCCTGATGATCTTTTTCATGTGCACAGTAGTTCCACGACCAACCTCCGATTCCACCTGAAGCTCATCCATAAATGCCTCCATGAATGTAAACCCCATACCGGAGCGGTCTTTATCAGCCTTTGTGGTAAACAGTGGCTCCATGGCTTTTTTGATATCCGGGATCCCGGCTCCGTGATCCGTTACATCTACCTGAAGCTCCTGCCCTCGGAGACGACATTCTACCCGGATCTTATGTATCTCCCCTTCATACCCGTGTATGATGCAGTTGGTCACTGCCTCCGATACTGCGGTCTTCAGATCCGAAATTTCTTCCAGCGTAGGATTCAGCTGTGTGCAGAATGAAGCCACAGCCACTCTTGCCAGTGCTTCATTTACCGGTCTGCTGTCAAAAATGATCGTCATTTCATTTGTGTTTCCATCATAAACACCCTCCTGTTCGCCTGCCGATTTTTCACTTCCACAGATTTCAATATATTTTCCCACTCCGGATAGCCGCAGAAGCTTTGCAATATGACTGTTCACATTGATAACCTGCACACATTTCCCCCTCATGCCAAGTGCCCGATATCTCCCCATCAGCAGACCGATTCCGGAACTGTCCATAAAAACGGTCTCTGAGAAATCAAAGATCATATTTTTTATATAGTCATGTCCAATAATTCGGTCTGAATCTCTCCGAATCTCATCAGAAGCCGGATGATCCAGTTCCGCCGGAAGATGTACAGTCAGCACGGTTCCGGATTTTTCAAAACCTGATGTCATTTTATCATTCCCCCATTTTTGATTTTTTATTCCATTTTTTATGACCAAAGGGGTAAAAAAGAGGAATGCGCCAACGCACATTCCCCCTTATCCGAGGTTTCTCCTCTGTATGAGTTATGATCTTTTTTATTCTGTATAACCGTCATCGTAAGAGGAATCCTCATATCCTCCGTCACTGTAGCTGCTGTCTTCTCCGGTATCTCCGTCAGAGCTCTGTGTATCCTCTCCATCCGAAGCAGCGGCATCAGCTCCTGCTTCAGATGTTCCATCTGTGCTGCTGTCAGCACTTGCCGTTCCGTCAGAAGCTCCGCTCTCGATCCCGCTTACACCGGTCTTTCCGCTGATAGTACTGTAGATCCCCTTTGCAGAATCTGACAGTGTATCCACATATACCTTCTGGAGCTCCAGCGCTGCTGTATCCAGATCATCCTGCTGCATGGCAGTATATGCATTAAACAAAGCCTCATAGCTCTGACTGCGTTTCTGCTCTTCCTCTGCCTGCTTGGCAACTGCATCTGCCGTATCACTGGACTGGGCAGCTTCTCCCTGAGCTTTGGTGAGCTCCACGCTCTGGCTGGAAAGAGAATCACTGTACTGTATGATCTGCTGATTGGCCTGCCTGTAATATCCTGTTTCACAGCCGGCAGTACAAGGAGCCAGAATGCTGCCGCCCCTGCCGCAAATCCAAAGTACCGTGGTAAAGAAAAGTGATATCTTTGATCTTTCTTTATAAGCGACGGCCTTTACAACGATTTCTCCTGAAATATTATCATTCTCATTTTTTCATTTCCAAACAAGCCCTTACGCCCTTTTTCCATCTTTGTGGTAACACCCGTCTGCTCGTCAACTTCACGCAGGAAACGAAGTGTGGTGGTATTGGTCTTGTCGATCCTGGCTGCTTTTTCAGGGTTCTTCTCGCCTTATTCCACTCCTGATTCTTCATCTGGATCAGAGCAAGAAGATGATACCCCTTGATCAGCTTGGGATTCTGGGACAGGATCTTTTTCAGGCGGATGGCCGCCATATCCTCATGGCCTTCCCTGCACATGGCGAGGGCATTGTTATATTTCTTGATGCTTTCGTTGATTGTTTCCAGTTTGTTCTGGTTTGCCTGAAGCCTGGCAATATATTCTGAAGCCAGATTTCGGTTCTTCTGGATATTCTTGCTGATGACCCACTCACTCAGTGCGGCAACCACCTCACCGGTCTCAAAATATACAAGACCAAGAAGATTTCTTGCACGGATATTCCGTTTGTCATAAGCAAGACTTTGCTTCAGACAGCTGATCGCCCCGGACAGATCCCGGATGCTGGCTTTTTCCAGCCCCTGATTATAATAAAGCTTGGAAAGATAATCCACCTTCTTCTGGATCAGTACATTGGCTCCACAGTGCGGACAATAATCCAGATCTGTATCCGTCAGGAACGCTCCACAGTTTATGCAGTTCATCCACTTCTCCTTATCTTACACGTCTGTTGCTCTTGACCTCACGCAGCATCTCCTGGAGTACATCCATGATATCTGTGATCTCCCGGTCATAAATGACACCTTCTACATCTGCCACATCCAGACATGGTTCAAATTTCTTCAGTTCCTCTTCGTAATCGATCATAATTTTTTTCCTCCTGATCACAGCCTTGATCTCACCGACCAGATAAAGGGATCCTACACAGAACAGCATTCCATCCTCACCTTTTTCCTTTACTGCCCGTTCAAAAGCTGCTGGAACATCCTCTATTGCTTCCACTTCCGGTACTCCGTCTTCACGGAAGATCTCCGCAAGCTCTTCTACCGGAACTTTACGGTATCCGCCTACCTGTGTGACGATCACATGTCGAAAACGGATCCTGCTACAGATCGTGCGGATCATATCCGTATAGTCCTTGTCATCCACTGCGGAAAACAGTAGAGTCAGAGGAAATTCCTTCTGGAAATGTTCTGCTGTCTCTACAAACTTCTCAACACCGTCTTCGTTATGTGCGCCATCCACGATCACACCCGGAAGAACCGTTTCCATCCTTCCCTGCCAGCGTGTTTTTGCCATACCAGCCTTCAGAGCCTCCAGAGATACCGGAATCTGATCTTCCAGTACCTGAATGGTTTTCACCGCAAGAGCTGCATTCATAACCTGATAACGGGCGATAAACGGTATATCAAATACGGTATCGCCATATGTCTCGTCCTTAAGAGAAAACCGGATTCCATCCTTTGTGATCTTATGGATCTCTGTGTCTTCCCGTTTCAGCTCATAATATGGACATCCCAGCTTCTCTGCATGCTCACGCATCACTCCGGCCGCATCCGGATCATTTCCATCGTAGATCACCGGAACCCCCGGCACCATGATCCCTGCCTTCTCTCCTGCGATCTCGGAAACTGTATTTCCAAGATACTGCATATGATCGAGGCTGATGGATGTGATCACACAGCTGCCGGATTCTCCACAGCAGTGGTTGCATCCAGCGTCCGCCAAGACCGGTCTCCAGTGTTACATAATCCACGCCGGCTTCTGCAAAGATCACCATTCCCATCAGAAGGAGTGTCTCAAAAATAGGGTGGGATGATAGCTACCCTCCGCAACCAGCTCATCGGAAAGCTTTTTTAACTTTTTCAAAAGCACAAAGGAAGGTATCGTCATCGATCACTTCCTCGTTGATCTGAAAAACGCTCGTTGATCTCCACCAGATGAGGAGATGTAAAAAAAGTCCGCAGGAATATCCTGTTCCCGAGGACCGATGTGATAAAAGCACAGGTACTTCCCTTTCCGTTGGTTCCTGCCACATGGATCACACGGAATTTCCTCTGCGGATCTCCAAGTCTTCTTAAACATTCTCTGGTATGGTCCAGGCTGTTCTTAGTAGTAAATCTCGGTATATCTTCAATATACGCAACTGCTTCTTCGTAATTCATAAAAACCATCACTTATCTATAATGTATTCGTAAAGAACTTTTGGGGAGAAAAGCTTCTCCCCTTCTGTTCGTTACGATACCATTATATAATAGTGGTGGAAGATGTCCAGTCCTAATCGTAATATTTTATCCGACATTTTTTGTATCGGAGTATCTTTTCTATGCCATTTACTGGTTGTCTGTACTGTTTTCTTCACCGGAATCTTCTGTGGATTCCGTTTCTGACGCTGTATCCGTTTCCTCCATTGACCCTGTATCAGAACTGCTCTTTTCACTGTCAAGCTTCCACTTGCTGTCAGCGAGCAGCGCATAGACCGCCCGGTCATGGCTCTTTGTCATGGCCTTTCTTGTGGAACTGTTGCTTCGCTGCACTACCGAGAGCCGGTCAAAATCATCCAGTTCCTTTCCGGTAATGATCAGCTTGGTAGGATTCACGTAAACCGTATCGTACCATTCTCCGTTGATCTTCACCTGGCTGGACGGCGTAAAGTTTGTTCCCTGGATATAATAGGTGTGATCCGTCTCAGACACAACCTGAATGGAATCCAGTGTGGTATCATAGATTCCCATACGCATCTTTGTCCGCTCAAAAGGATTCTCTCCGTCATATGTATACTGCTTTCCGTAAAGAAGATCGTACTGCAGGGTCTCCAGATCCACCTGATAATTTCTGGTATTTCTTTCTTGCCTGATGATACTTGAAAGTATTTCCCTCATGGATACCTACACGGTCCATAACCTCTGCTGCCATCTGGTATGCCGCAAGATTTTCTTTCTTTTTC
>ENA-OQCD01000326-OQCD01000326.1-human-gut-metagenome-genome-assembly--contig:-NODE-326-length-13414-cov-1.852713_pt1 | contig 13414 bp, 24 predicted proteins | sample MGYA00242755_ERZ504571 | MGnify/ENA primary metagenome ERZ504571 (study PRJEB26092, sample SAMD00036274) | human gut metagenome | host: Homo sapiens | study: EMG produced TPA metagenomics assembly of...
CGTGACAGGCGGTGATATTTATATCTCTGTCATGACTATTATATCCAGTGTTCGCCAGATGGTGGAGACGCTATCCATGCGATCAATGAGGGAACCTCTCCTGTTCTCAGCTACAATTACGGAGCCAGACGTCCTGACAGGGTAAAGAAAGCAGGGGTTGTTCTGATCATTATGGTTCTGATCTATACAGGTATCATGTGGAGCGTCATTCTCATTGCCCCTGAATTTCTGATTGGAATCTTCAGTTCAGATAAATTGTTATTGAAGGATGCCGTTCCTGCGCTGAAGCTTTACTTTGCAGCCTTTATTTTTATGGATCTGCAGTATATTGGTCAGACTGTATTTAAATCATTAAATAAAAAAAAGCAGGCGATTTTTTTCTCCCTGCTTCGTAAAGTATTTATTGTGGTTCCGCTAACTTATTTCCTTCCCTATGGATTACATATGGGCACAGATGGCGTGTTTATGGCTGAACCGGTATCCAATGTGATCGGTGGTTCTCTGTGTTTTTATTACCATGCTGATTACCATATTGCCTGAATTAAACAAAATGGGAACTACATATTTCCCAGAATAATATTAATCAGGTTCTTATCCAACATGATCGTGCGATTCCATGGGTTAAGGATGATTCCCTCAATCTCATTTACCTGTAATGCTGAATTGAAAAGCTGATCTATGTCTGTCAGAAAAGTGGATTGTACGCTTCCGCCGCCTTTCAGTTCTTCCTCAAAGCCGGTAAATGCTGCCCACCAGACTTTTCCATCTCCGGTTTTCACTGTGCCGATCCGGAGCTGGTTGTCTCCTGTGGGCGGTTCTACTGAAAGGATAAACTGGCCGTTTTCTCTCATTCGTCTACGGATTACAGTCAGTGTATGTGCCAGCATTTCCTGAGTGGCTTCCTGCTGCAGAGCAGCGATCGCCTGCTCTATTTTTCATTTCCCTGAAGACCTTTATCCTGATTTACATTCTTATTATCGCTCATATTAATATCTCTTTTATGCCTTTCATCGTTTTATTTCCAGTGTATTTTCTAAATTTTTCAGCTTTTTGATGGCTTTCTCAGGATCTCATGCGGTGCCTCTATCTCATTTGCCAGCGTATGTTCTGTCAGCTCTGATAACAGTTTCAGCTTCTTATTGAGCAGAGGCCGCATACAGTTCGGAACATGTTCCTGGTGTGCTCTGTGGATTGCCACACATTCCTTGCAGTTTCCGTGATAACGACAGGCCTTCTGGCAGGAACAGTGATCCTTCTCCTTGTATTCTTCACGAAATTCTGCCGCGAATTCCTCCTGCAGACGCAAACCCTCTGCACGGTTTCCTTTATGAAACTCAGCCATTGCGTCTAATTCCTTCTGATTTCCTTCAATCTTCATATATTGAATTTCCTTTCCCAGCCTTCATTACGGATTTTCTGCTTTACTTAAGATCTCTTTTTGCGTTCTCTGCTCTTGTTCTTAATTTTAATCCTGTTTATATTTCACAGCAGTTCCATATGCGATCACTTCTGCTGCCCCTGACATTACCTGGGAGGAGCCATATTTCACACCGATCACAGCATCCGCATTCATCTCTTTGGCTTCATCCACCATACGCTTGGTGGCAATCTGTCTTGCCTCATTGAGCATTTCCGTATAACCTGTGATCTCTCCGCCTACCAGAGTCTTCATCCCTGCCATGAAATCTTTTCCTACATTTTTTGTCTGTACAACTGTTCCCTTTACAATTCCCCAGTGCCTCAAAACTCTACACCCGGAATGTATTCAATACTTAGAAGCTTCATCCTCTTCTCCTCCTTCAATCTCTTTCATGCGTCCTGCAAGTGCTGCCAGAATTCCTCCGATGATCACAACCGGTAGTAGCGATCAGAAATATCAGCAGTCCGGTCGGTATGGGATCTTGTGTATTTGCCCACAGCATAAGCCCTATGGTAAATCCCATAAGCAAGATCATAACTACTGCTCCAATGATCGCTCCTGTTCCTTTCTTTTCTTACGGATATCTGTTTTCTTTATATCCATAAACCTTGCACCCTCTTTCTCCATCTGCTCGATTTCTTCCAGACAGTTCTCGGCATTCAAGGTATCCAGGGACTGATGCTCTGCGATCAGGCGCTCACACATTTCCTGCATTTTCACAAGGCCCTCCCTGCGGCGTTCCAGTTCTCCCAGGTGCTGTTCCAGACAGAACTGCAGGCTTTTCCTCTTTTCAAAAAGAGCTCTCATCTCTTCTATTGAAATATCCATCTTCCGGAATAATTTGATTTCCTGAAGCCTGGCAATGTCTGCCCTATGATATTCCCGGTATCCGTTCTCTGCGCGCTCCACATTCAGGAGACCCTGTTCTTCATAAAAACGGATATTCTTTCTGGTGATGCCTACCAGCTCTTCCACCTGTTTGATCTTCATTCTGTTACCTCTTGCTTTCCTGACAGCAGATATAGCTGATCCGCTGCTCTACTGCCCTGTCTGTGCTTCCTTTATACTGCTTCCACAAGGAGGAAGGTCAAGTATTTTTTTTTGAAAGAAAATTGAAAAAAATATAGCTTCCGGCAGGGGGGAATCTTTTTAAGCTCCTGTACGGTCTGAGCCTCTCATAATTGTGATCAGAGAACTGAACAGCAATAACATGGGATAAAATAATTTCGGCATGATCTGAAATGCAGAAATCTCACCACCCAGTTCATTCACTGCTGAGATCGCAACCAGCATCTGTGCACCATATGGAATCACTCCCTGAAAAACACAGGAAAAAGTATCCAGTATGGAAGCTGTCTTTCTCGGTGTAATCCCATACTCCTCTGCCATTTCCTTTGCGATAGGGTTTGCCATTACGATCGCCACTGTATTATTGGCAGTGGCAATATCCATAGTTCCTACCAGAAGTCCCATTCCAAGCTGTCCGCCCTTCTTTCCGCGGAAATTTTATGGATCCAGCCAAGAAGTGCATCGAATCCACCATACTCACGTATCAGCGCACACATGGCAGCTACCAGAATCGCCACCATACAGGTCTCAAACATTCCGGATACACCGGATCCCATATTTTTCAGGATCTCTACAGGTGTGGTATGTCCTCCGATCAGCATAATAAATGCTCCGGATACGATTCCTGTCAGCAATACCACAAACACATTGATCCCAACAATTCCTCCGATCAATACCAGCACATACGGTATTACCTGTGTCAGATGATAGGGCTGGATCACACGGCCCTGGATTTCTGTCTGAAATGACAGGATCAGGATTAAAATCAGTGTAGCAACGGCTGCCGGAAGAGCAATCCAGAAGTTCTCCCTGAATTTGTCTTTCATCTCACATCCCTGACCATTACATGCAGCAATCGTCGTATCTGAAATAAAAGAAAGATTGTCTCCAAACATGGCTCCACCCATAACAGAAGCCACACAAAATGCCAGATCAAATCCTGATGCTGTGGAAACTGCTGCTGCAATCGGTGTCAGAAGGGTAATGGTTCCCACAGAGGTTCCCATAGCCACAGACACAAAACAGGCAACTATAAACAGCACAGACACTGAAAATCTGGCAGGTATCAGACTCAGCATACAATATGCAACACTCTCAGCACTGCTTCTTCCCACAACTCCTACAAAAAGATCCAGCTGCAAGGAAGATCAGAAGCATGGTGATGATATTTTTGTCCCCAACTCCCTGTGCCATGATTTCCAGTTTCTTATCAAAATCCAGTGCTCTGTTCTGCAGACAGGCAACCAGGATCGCAGCAAGAAATGCTACTACAATAGGCACATTATAAAATCCCATGGGGATTTCCATCACATACTCAAACAAAATGCCCAGTCCAAGGTATAATACAAGAAATACACCAATGGGAAGCAGGGCAATTCCTTTTCCTTTTTTCATCTTTCATCCTCTTTCTACCATAATCTCTTTATGGTTATATAATCACTCTGCTATTTTAGCATACCCACAGCTTCTCGCCATAATATTTCTTACAGTTTTGGCTGATAGCGCATATCCGATACATTGTAAACCGTCACAAAAGCCTTTGGATCTTCATGATTGATGTAAGCCATCAGCTTCTGATATTCTGTTTTGTCTACGATCGTGATGATCTCATTGCGTTTCTTCATATTATAGGCACCTGTCGCTTCATAGATCGTCGCTCCGCTGTGCAGATCTTCGATAATGAATTTACGCAGTTCTTCCTCTTTCTGAGTGATGACGCAGACACGACGTTTAATATTATGGTCAAAGATAAAGTGATCCAGAACTATTCCATTAAAGTATGTTCCCAGAATACTCAGCACCACTGTTTTCTTATCATATACAAGCGCTGCGGAAAGAGCCACACACATACCGGAAAGAGACATTGCTTTTCCCAGTTCCATGTGGAGATATTTGTTCATAATCTTTGCCACAATATCCAGACCACCGGAGGATGCATTTCTGTTAAAAAGAATGCTCAGTCCTACACTGACTACCAGGATATAGCACAGTACATCCAGCTCCTGACTGTTGGTCATAGAGCCAAAATCCGGAAATACTTTCTCAAATAATCCGAGAAATAAAGGCAAAACGATGCTGGTGTAAACTGTTTTTACGCCAAATTCGCGTCCGCAGGTGATGAAGCCAATGATTAGAAGTACCACATTCAAAATCATGGTGATTGCAGACAATGATAAAGGTACAAAGTTTGATAACACGATACCAAGACCGGAGATACTGCTTACAGAGGTATGGCTCGGCACCAGGAAGAAATAAACTGCTGCCGCAATGATTGCTACCGCACCTGTCAGGATCAGCGCTTCCTTTATGATATCTGCATAATTTAGTTGTTTTTTCATTGTTAATTTTCCTGTCTTTCTTTCCATATTCTTGTTCTATTGTAACATATGGGAAGAGAATGTCCATCAGCAATTACAAAAAGAGGCTGCCTTCCATGACAACCCCTTTGTAAATCCTTATAACCTATAGGACTGCTTTAAAATTCGCTTTCATATTTTAGAGCGTGTTTGAAAAATACTCTAATATTTTATCCTAACGGCTCTGTATGTTCTTCAGATAAATAAGCCCTCTGTTCTTCCTCCGGAGCTTCCCAGATTGTTGTTGTAGTTCCATCCTTATCTACATATACTTCTTTATCTCATCTTTCTTCAGAATATCATGAATATGATCATATGGATAAAAAATACAGCTTACATATTTTTCCCACAAACTCTGTTCAAAATGGATAGTCATTACACCTGTTTTCCTGTCCAAAGATGTGCTCCAGCGATAATTTCCTTTTATATTTGTTCTATATGTTACTTCATCTTTATTATCCTCAATAATAGTTATCCCTGCATCTTTGTAGCTGATATATGTGACATGTTTATTCATGAACGTGAACACTGCCACAAAGCAAATTACGGTTGCTGCTATGGAAAGCAGGATTGTTTTTATCTTTCTTTTCTTTAAAAATTTCCTGAAGCTTTTCAAGTCATTTGCTTCATTGCTACTTTCTTTTGTCTGCGCAGAGATCTTCATATCATTTTCAAGGTCTGTCTTTGTCTCATGGTATACCCGCTGGCAGATTTCGCAGTTTTGCAGGTGTTCTTCTACAAGTTCTTTTGTGTCATCACTTACCACATCATCAATGTATAATGGCAGAATATCCTGGATCACATTACAGTTTATTTTTTCCATGTTACTTTCCTCCTGACTTATCTGTGCTCTTATCATCTGTCGTGCACGATGGCAGGTTACTCTTGCCCACCCTGCACTTTTCTGATAGCATTTTCCGATCTGCTCAAAGGAGAGCTCACCGTATATCCGCAGGTGAAATACTTCCCTGTAGGGTTCCGGTATCAGTTCTGCATAGCGTTTGAGATTCCGAACTGTCTCATCCTGCACGATCTGATCCAGTACTGCCGGGGATGTATCCTGCATGGAATCCTGCATTATTTCTGAAAATTCTTCGCCTACATAGATTTTATTTCGTCTGCAATAGCGGAAATATGTATTCTTCGCAATTACAAATAGCCATGCGCGGATATCCTTCCGGCCATCAAATTCTCAATATTATTCATTGCCTTTAGGAATGTTTCCTGGGTGACTCTCCTCTGCCAGACTTTCATTTTCGGAAAGTGCCCGGATATAGAGAAAGACATCATGGAAATACTTACGGTAGATTGTTTCGATTTCTGATTTCTCCATTCCCACTCCTTGTATTTTTATTATCCTACTGCATCTTTCGGGATTTTTAATGGCCCTGTCTGGCCGATTGTGGTGCCATCCTTATCCAGAATATAACCATCTTTATCCTGATATGACCCTGCCGGCGGTGTCCACATAGATCCATCTGACGACCTGATCTGTCTTCTTCCATTGAATGTCTGAACACGGTTCTGATTTTGTTGTATCTGCATTGAATATGCACGGCTGCTCACCTGAGTATCACTGTCTGTATCAGATGCACAACCTGATAAACCAACCATAACTGTCAGAATGAATATTCCTAAATATCGTTTCATGATAATCCTCCTGTCTGCTGTATCATTATTTTTATCTGATGTCTTTCTATATAACTAAGTCACAGACAGAAGAAACGTTACAGGAAAATTTTATATTTTGATATTTTTAACCGAAGCAAGTAAGTTTCTTCTTACACTACCTGTTTGACTTTATAATGCAATATTCCTTTGGTCAGAGACACTGCCAACATACCCACAGCTATTACAGCTACAACGTACCAGATACTGTATATATCATTCAGATTCACCTGCATAATCAGAAACATCGGCATCGAGTCCACCAAAATCCATACAAATCCACCAAAAAAAATCGTACAAGTAATGGAATTGCCCAGCATATTGCAGTTACAACTACAGCTCCAAACATACTGTCCTGATATGCTGAAATGCACAATGTAATGGCATTTAATGATAAAAATGCCAACATCCCCAATATCAAAAGCACTGACAAATAACTGAAAAATGGAACTTTATCCACTGTCTTCCACATACTTCCCGAAATGACTACTCCTGTCAGATTGTATCCTCCCTTTAAGTCATACACGATTTTGCATAATCCCCATGCACTTCCTGTAATTCCTGCATATAACAGAACTGTTATCGTAAAAGAAGCCAGAACTTTGGCTGAAGTATCCTTCCTTTTCCCCTCCACTGTTGTAAAGATTAATGGTAGCATCTTTGTCTGGCTTTCCTCTGCAAAAATACCTGAAATCACACAGATGATCATAATACTTCCCAAAATCAGTCCAAACTGCAGCAGTTCTCCAAAAACTTTCCAGCCTGTGGTATATTCCAGTGTTGGTTTAAATTTCCACACTGACAGTATCTCTGTTTTCATCTGTTTTTTATCGTTTTTTTCTGATTTACTGTCTATATTTTCATTGTATTCTTTATAAGCCTTCCATAAACCAGTATCCTTAAGCCTATATCGCACTGTAGGTTTTACTCCATTCTCCCAGCTTCCATTTGTAAAAAATCTTGTTACAAAATCATTCAGATAATTGCCATCCTTCCAGCCAGGCATACTTTCATTTAATTCCGAAGGAAGTCCATATTTATCGACAATCTGATTATTTTTTCATCTGTGACAGTACCCGCATACTCTTCTGTAATTTTTTTTATTCATCTGTACTGCTTCATATCCTGAATGGCTCCGACCATCTATTACACATCTCTCATCTCCCACTTCCGCAAACCAGAAATACACAAACATCAGTCCCAAGATTGCTAATATTCCTATCCAGAAAATCTTTCTGTGAAAGATTTTATAAAGTTCCATCTTATACAACTGCATTCTCATCTCTTCTGCTCCTTATTCTGTCAATATCCTGTGTTTGATAAAGATATGCATCCTCCAGTGTTTCCTCTGCAAGCTCAGCAGCGGGAAATGGGCATTTTTCTGAAATAATCCTCAGTTCTGCCTGGTTTCCCTCACTGCTGTTTCTCAGGTTACTTACCATATACTGGTTACAAAGTTTTTGTGCCACATCAGTCGAAACATTACATTTCCAGACATATCCTTTTACACTTGCAGTAATCCCCTGTTCTGTTCCACTACAGATCAGTTCGCCATCCTTCATGATTAAAATCTGATCAGCAATGTATTCAATGTCGGATACAATATGTGTCGAAAGCAATACTGTCTTTTCTTTTCCCAGTGAACTGATAATATTTCTAAATTTTACCCTTTCTTTCGGATCCAGTCCTGCAGTCGGTTCATCCAGAACCAGAATTTCCGGATTATTGAGCAACGCCTGGGCTATTCCTACTCTCCGAAGCATTCCCCCCTGAAAAAAAGTTCTAAGCTTTTTTCTTTTTTATCCTTCTGAAGTTCTACCAGTTCCAGCAGTTCCTGAATCCTCTGCTCGGAACACTCCGCTGACATAGCTTTTCAATGCAGCTATGTATCTCAGGAATCTTTTCTGCTGTAAAAATTGTCATAATATCCCAGTTCCTGTGCAGATATCCCAGAAGTCTGCGATATTCTGCTCCCATCTGAGCAATTTCCATTCCATCATAATAAATATTTCCTGTGGTTGGCTGCAAAACTCCACAGATCAGACGCATCAGAGTTGTTTTTCCGGCCCCGTTTTCTCCGAGCAGACCATAAACTCCATGTTTAAATGTATAACTTACCTGTTTCACCGCTGTTTTGTCCTTATATTTTTTCTGAACCTCGTATAACTTTAATTCATGCATATTATGCCTCCTCAAACACCATTTCTTCTGCCGAGAACAATCTTTTTACCTGCACAAATGTCAATCCTCCTGCCACCGCACACACACCTGCCCATATGCTGATTGAAGCAGAAAATAATGCACCGGAAAATGTTTGATACCACTATATAGACGCCTGAACAGATAAGAATTCCTGCTGCCATTGCCACTGATGCTTTTTCTCCTGTTTTAAAAAGTAAAATCCCGAAATCTAATGAACCTGACACGAAATATGCTGTCAAAATATATATCACTGTCTGCAGATTCGATACTTCCCATGTATTTCCTGAATATAATGCCAATAACATAATAATTATAAAATTAACACTTCCGATAGCTACCAACCCTGCTGCCGCACACATTCTGGTATCAAAATAACAGGTTGCTCCCAACTCTGCCATTTTTCCAAAATATAACTTGTTAATCCCCAAGACAGAAAGCGTGCTCAGACAACCAGAAATTATCATACTTACCATTATCGCATCATTTTTACCTGTTCCTGCATACTGCAAAAATATCATCAGAGCAAAACCTGCAAAAGCTGCCATAATATACACAATTACATATGTTTTATCTATAAGTCTGAATTGCTGCCACAAAATATCCCTCAATAAAATCTCTGTTCTTTTTCTCTGCTTTTATTTTTATATTCATTTTTGTCTATCTCATTTTGAAGATGTTCATACATTTTTAATATCCGCTTCTGTTCCGGACAAACTTGTATTTCCGCTTTTGAAAAAGCCTTCTGATATCTTTATCCTGCATTCTCATTAATCTCCTTCCTTTATCATATTTTTCATCTGCTGAATTCCAATACGATATCTCGACTTTGCAGTAGAGAGACTACAATTCATCATCTTTGCAATATCTTTAAATTTCAATTCCTCATATACACGCAAAATGATTACCTCCCTTACTTCCTGGGAAAGTCTGTTCAGTAGTCCTTTCAGATAAAAATAATCTTCCATTTCTTTCATTTTATCTGTTCCGCAAATATCCGGATATTGATGGATATTTTGCGTATTTGCACTTATTTTCAGGCTTCCGTTTTCATTCTCAGCTTCATAACTGCGGAGATTTTTTCCTGCCTCTTTTTTTCTCTGCTGATAATCAAAGCAGCAGTTTCTGGCAATAGTAAGAAGATATCCTTTCAGATTGTTTCTTTGATAAGATGTCCCATATTTCATAAACTTCAGGAAAGTTTCCTGCGTAATATCATAGGAATCTTCTTCGTTCTGTATCATGTAAAGACAGAAACGGAAAATGTCCGCATAATATTGTTTTATAATGTCAGATAATGCCTCTTTATCTCCGTCCCGTACTTCTTCAGCAGCTTTCTGTCACTCATTATATATTCTCCTGTTGTAAAACGTCTTACATATTATATAACCATAAATGATGTAAAAAAAGTTTCACAAAAACTTATTACATTTTATAAAAATTTCTCATGGAAAAGCTGCATTGAATTTGATATGAGTGTCCACAAGTGTCTACAGATATTCTGACACAAAATCTTAAAAGAGTTCTTCCGCTTTATATTGCATAACTACATATTTCTGATAAATTACCCGATATGGGTATAGAAGTTATAGATGTGTACAATCAATTACAAAAAGATTCCGAACGTACATTAGAAAAACAGGGAGATAAATTTCTTATCTCCCCAAACTAACGATTCGCATTTTTAAGTTGCGAAGCACTTATAGCAATTCCATAAATTAAAGGTTTATACTCATGTAGTTCTTATGATATTCCAAGCACCTGATCTATAGCAAGTATGGTTTTTATATCAGTGGATTTCGTAATATATTTCTGACCAATCGATATAGTTCAGCTTTACCGTTTCATAGGAAATATTGTCAGAAATCAATTTCATAGTTGAATCAGCATAATCATCAGCATAAAAATCTTCTCGTATAAGTTCTTCTGCTACAGCCAGCAAATCAACATCCTCCCTGGCAGACGGGGTTATTTTAATATCCATGCCTGATCTGTGCTTTCTAATATCTGCAAAGAGCCTTTTGAAATCATCATCTATTGAAATATAATTTTTCAGCTTAAAGATGTCATATAAATGTCTGGAATTTCTCGTTGCTCTTCCTACCATATAATAATCACATACAGCAAAAAATTTTTATCTATAATTGTTCTGGATAGTGCCTGTGTCTTCATTTTAAATGGTTTTAACTCATAGTCTCTCAAAAATCTCTGATTCTTCTGTTGCAAGACAATCAAATATTATACTATAAATGAGCAAATTTGAAAAAATGCACAAAATTATCCTGCTAATTTCATAAATGCTTCAAAATCATCACTTGCTTTTGCACATAGGAATAGATACTGATACTTTTCCTGATGAACGGCACTACAGATTCGATGATATCCATCTTGAAAAGACCGATATCCGCCAGTTCCTGTGACACAAATATAATGTGTCAGTGACATCAACAGCCAGTACCTCTGTATTCCCTTTGAGGAGCGTATCTGGTATGTATCCAGGGCCAGATGGTTTTTGCATTGCCTGAAAAATATCTCAATCGGCCATCGACAAACATAACAGGAAAGGATCTCCTGTGTAGATAAGGATACATTTGTGCTAATGAAAGCACGTAGTGCTTTAGGATTACCAAATGCTTTTTCAGGATAGCTTAAAAGAACAACTGCATTTTCTATGCCGCTGAGGTTTCCCTCATACCGGTACACATAATAGTTGCGTTTTTTGACTGTGACGAGGTCAAATCCTTTATGTGTTGTGGATCGTTCAGCAGCCAGTTCACTGAGTTTCTTTTTCATTCCTGATGGATACAGCAGACGGTTTGTTTTCAAAGCACCAATGGTATGGAACCCTTTCTGTACAAAAGTATTGATTATTTTTCAGAAACATACCAGCAGTCACAAAGGAAATAAGACATTACTGGTGGAACAGGCAGTTCCTTTGCAATATTTTGTACAATATCAATCTTGGAAATTGATTTATTGTACATTACAAAAGCATAGTTCAGGACAATGCCGTTACAGGAAAGCATAACAGCTACTGCCTGATGTCCGTAGTCCTGTTTCCCCTTTAAATGGGATTGGTGAAAGTACGCATCTTCAATCGGATGCAGAGCCTGTGACGAAGGCTTTGTCTTTGAAGCTATCGTATCGTCTACAATGCAGAAAACAGGCTTTCCGGTGCGTGCTGCTTCTGAATAAATAATCTCTATAACAGAACGTTTTTAACGTATCTGAAAGTAGAGAATCATCCCATTTCCCTGAATTAAGGAAATGTGCAATCGTAGTTCTGTGACAGGAACTGTTTTTAGCAAAATCCGTGGTTTTTCCATGATATCCTGAAATGAAAATGCTGATCAGGATACTTATAAGGTGGTTTATCACCCGGTTCGAATAAAAATTTGCATAAATTTAATTTCTTAAGCTGGTTGTATATGAATGCGGAATGATGTATAGTATTTGCGAGAGACACCTTCTTTCGTAAATGTTGCAAATGTTTGTTTAGGCACTTTCATTATACAACACACGGAATCGAGGTGTCTTTCTTTTATGCAAAATCACGAACTTGCTCATTTATAGTATTATACTTGTAATTTCCCTTTCTTCTGTTGGATAAGAATATGACATCAACGCTGTCTCCAGCTTCACATATGGTCGCAGGCCTCTTTTATCTTCTGAGCAAACTGAATCATATAAGAAATCATAGTGATTATAGTCCTTATCACTTTCAATAAACTTCCAATTATCAATTGCTAAATCTAAATCTTCGCTAATTGGTTGTAGTAACTGATATTTGATTTTCTTTCTTCTGGCTTCTCCCAAATGCTCTTCAAATGTAATATCAATATCCTCTGAAAAAACGGTCTATAACATGATAAGCCTTGGAAAGGGATGTTCCACCCTTAAACACCACATCGGGATTTCTCTGTACCAGTTCTTTTTAATATCATTGTCACATAGTAATCTTTTTCCACGATACTTTCATCTATGCCCGTTCGCTCTGATACCGTTACAATAATATCCCTCAACAATTCCTTATCATCTTTATGCAAATACATCGTCCAACCTCAATTCATAATAATATTTAAATATCGCAATCGGAAACTCTCTTATATAACTATCCACGTCTTTTTTTTTTGTGATGCCATGTATCCGCACAAATTGAGATACTTTATCATGAGCCACATCATAGCTTTCATCCAGATACACATCCAGATTCTTTAATAAATCAAGTAACTGCAGCACATAAACATTTTCTTCATTTACCGGAACTACTGGTCTTCTTACAATGAATGTTCTCTTTCCAATTGGAACTTCTCTTACTTTTGCAGCCATATTGTTGCTGACAATCTCAACTTTATTGGGAACCTGCGTTGAAATTCCCAACTGATTGGCAAATGTATTACCTGAATAAAAACCATCTACTTTCCCGCCTCTGGAAACATATTTGTACCTGGCAACCGTATCTGCATTTACGCCTACATTTGTTTTTTAATCGTGATTTCTTAGGCAAATAATAAATGCCGTTCTCATATTTTTGCAGTTTTCCTTCATTGCATAACTTTTTTTAACTGTTGGTTTACTGCAGATTTTGTAATCCCCTTAATCACTATATCAGAAAAGAATATAGGCTCTGCTTCCTTATAATTGTTTTTCAAAAATTCATATAGCATAACCATCTCTCCTTTTGTCTAAACATTTGTAATCA
>ENA-OQCD01000328-OQCD01000328.1-human-gut-metagenome-genome-assembly--contig:-NODE-328-length-13327-cov-4.282500_pt1 | contig 13327 bp, 15 predicted proteins | sample MGYA00242755_ERZ504571 | MGnify/ENA primary metagenome ERZ504571 (study PRJEB26092, sample SAMD00036274) | human gut metagenome | host: Homo sapiens | study: EMG produced TPA metagenomics assembly of...
GCCCCCGAAGCACGATGCGGGTACCGCAACCCGACATTATCGAGCATTTTGGCAACGCAGATGCCGTGCCGCAGCTGCCGGAGCGGTGCTTAAGCCGCAAGGCGGGAATTGTGCGGTGTTGCCTAAGGACCCCGAGGGAGAAGAACGGTACTTTTGCACTCCGGCCACCGTTGCCAGTCCATTATATTCCACTGCCTTTTACAATGTAATGTGCGGTACCTTTGGTCAGTGCTGTAACTCCTAACTCCTCCTCCTACCTCCTACCTCCTAACTTAATGTTTTTGGCCGCCCGCATGGTTTGTGCAGTAAATCGAACGCCGGAACAAAACAACCGTTCCGCCGCTGGATTTATTGCTCAAAGCATGGGGCTGCCTGAAACGCATATTCCCACCAGGTATCAAAAATTATATCAGAAGGAGAATTACTATGGCACTGGAATTTGCATCCCGTAAGGCAACCTTCCCCAACTACCGCAAGTTTGAAACAACTTTTGCCGGCCGCCCGTTTGTGGTGGAAACCGGCAAGCTCTGCGGCCTTGCCAATGGCAGCGCAATGATCCGCTATGGCGAAACCTGCGTGCTGTGCAATGTTACCATGAGCGAAAAGCCGCGTGAAGGGGTGGATTTCTTCCCCCTGAGCGTGGAATTTGAAGAAAAGCTGTACGCCGCCGGCCGCATTCCCGGCTCCTTTATGCGCCGCGAAGGCCGCCCCGGTGAACACGCCATCCTGTCCTCCCGCGTGGTTGACCGCCCCATCCGCCCGCTGTTCCCCAAGGATATGCGCAACGATGTCTGCGTGACCATGACTGTGATGAGCCTTGACCCGGACTGCTCCCCGGAGATTGCCGGTATGAACGGCGCATCTCTCGCCATTGCCATGTCGGATATCCCCTGGAATGGCCCCATCGGCGGCGTGGCAGTCGGCTATGTGGACGGCGAGATCGTGCTGAACCCCACCAAGGAGCAGCGCGAGCGCTCTGACCTGGCCCTGACCCTGGCTGCCAGCATGGAAAAGATCGTCATGATTGAAGCCGGCGCCAACGAAGTGACCGAAGAGGTCATGATGGACGCCATCAAGGCTGGCCATGAGGAAATCAAAAAGCTGCTCACTTTTATGAACGGCATTGTTGCAGAGATCGGCAAGCCGAAGAAGAGCTTTACCCCGGTGGAACTGGACCACGCCCTGTTGGCGGATGTGTACGCCAAGCACCTGGAAGATGTCAAGGCTGCCATGAACACCGACGACAAAAACGTCCGCGATGCCGCCATGCTGCCCATCATGGATGCTATTGCCGAGGAACACCCCGAACTGAACGCCGCCGACCTGGATCTGATCAGCTATAAGCTGCAGAAGAAGGTTGTACGCACCTGGCTGCTGGAAGAAGGCAAGCGTGTTGACGGCCGCGGCATCAATGAGATCCGCCCGCTGGCCGCCGAAGTCGGTGTGCTGCCCCGTGTGCACGGCTCCGGCCTGTTCACCCGCGGCCAGACCCAGGCCCTGACCATCTGCACCTTGGGCTCCACCAAAGATGCCCAGATGATGGACGACTTGTCCGACACCCCGCTCAAGCGCTACATCCATCACTATAACATGCCGCCGTACTCCACCGGCGAAGCCGCGCACCCCGCAGCCCCGGCCGCCGCGAGATCGGCCACGGCAACCTGGCGGAGCGTGCCCTGATCCCCCGTGCTGCCCAGCATGGAAGAGTTCCCGTACACCATCCGTACCGTTTCTGAAATCATGAGCTCCAACGGCTCCACCTCTCAGGCTTCTATTTGCGCTTCCACCCTGGCCCTGATGGATGCTGGTGTGCCCATCAAGGCACCGGTTGCCGGTATCTCCTGCGGCCTGATCACCGATGGCGACCCGCTGCACGGCGGCCGCTGGATGACCATGCTGGATATCCAGGGCGTGGAGGACTTCCACGGCGATATGGACTTTAAGGTTGGCGGCACCCGCCGCGGTATTACCGCTATCCAGATGGATATTAAGGTGGACGGCCTGACCTATGATATTGTGGCCGAAGCACTGGAAAAGTGCCGCAAGGGCCGCCTGTTCATCCTGGACGAGATCATCAAGCCCTGCATTGCCGAGCCGCGCGCAGAGCTTTCCAAGTATGCACCCAAGATGTTCAGCATGCAAATCCCCGTTGACAAGATCAAGGACGTCATCGGTAAGGGCGGCAAGGTCATTCAGGAAATGTGCGCCAACTTCAACTGCAAGATCGACATTGAGGAGGACGGCCACGTCTTTATCTCCGCTGTGGATCAGGACGACGCCAAGCGCGCGATTTCCACCATCAAGACCATTGTGGAAGATCCCGAAGTGGGCGCTATCTACAAGGGCCGCGTGACCCGCCTGATGAACTTTGGCGCATTTGTTGAGATTGCTCCGGGCAAGGAAGGTCTGGTTCACATCTCCAAGCTGGACGACCACCGTGTAGAGCATGTGGAAGATGTTGTTGCCGTGGGCGATCCCATCATCGTTATGGTAACCGACATCGACCAGCAGGGTCGCATCAACTTGTCCCGCAAGGATGCCCTGGCCGCCATCGCCAAAAAGCGCGCGGAACAGCAGCAGTAAAGTTACGGGAGTTTTGTTCCTTCTTTGAAAAGAAGGGAACCGAAGAAACTTTAATAGAATAAAAACAGGCAGTGCCGCTCCCGGAAAGGGAGAAGGACACTGCCTGTTTTGGTATTGGGTAAAAAAGAAAGTGGGTACTTAAGCAGAAAAACAGCGCAGAAACGTTCGCTTCTGCGCTGTTTTTATATGGAGCGGGTGAAGGGAGTCGAACCCTCGTCCCCAGCTTGGAAGGCTGATGTACTAGCCGTTGTACGACACCCGCATTGAATACTTGTTTATTTTACCGCACGGGTGCCGGTTTGTCAATAGCGGATTGCCGGTTTTTAGCTGCTCCGGCCTGATCCGGCGTGTTTTCACTCAGCGTTTTTACCTCCGAGCAAAAAGAACCAGGAATTCCCTCAAAACTCTTTGCGCTGATAAATTTGTACGCTCAAGGCCCAGCTGCCAAGGTAGAGCAGCAGCACGGCCGCGCAGGGCAGCAACAAAAGCACCGGCTGCGCGGTGAGGGCATTGCCCAAAGCGTCCAGCTGGGAAATGACGGAAGAACGCTGCAGATAGGGCAGATGCTCCATGGCAAAAATTATGAGGAAAACACCAAAGAATGCGACCAGGTACACCCAGGTGCGGGCACGCACCGCGCCGAATTTGTAGGAAAACGGCATGTTGACGGCAAACAGCAGCAGGGAAAACGCGGCAATGAGCAGAATCGAGAATGCCGCTTCCAACACATCTGTGTATTGGCTGGTAAGGAAAATCCCCACCGCGGCGCAAACGCTGCCAAACAGGGTGAACAGTAGCCCCAGCAGGTACTTGCAGCCAACAACCTGCCCCGGTGTGACCGGCAGGGTGCGGGCATAGGTATCCCAGTGGGCGTAATCATCAAAATTCATGGTGCTGGATGCGTAAACGCCGCACACGGCAACCAGCGCATAACACAGGTAATCCATATGCAGGCAGACCGCCATGCCAAGATAAAGCACAACCATAATAAGGAAATTTTTCTTGTAGCTGTTCACCAAAATGGCCCAGTCTTTGCACAAAAGACCTTTCATTGTTAACCCTCCTTGCTGGTCAGGCGCATGATGTCATCAATGCTGGCGGCATCGCATACCACACCGGGCAATGCGCGCAGGACGCTGACCCGCGGGTGTACCAGGCTTTCGCAGCCGGCGGCGGTGCGGCAGGTGGCGGCGATCCACTCCGGCGGCAGGCGGTCAAGGTCCTGCTGGCTGCACCGCAGAATGCCGTATTCTTCCATCAGGTCATCCTTGTTTTTGGCAAACAGCAGCTGCCCGTGGTGCAGGTAGGCAATGGTATCGGCGATCTGTTCCAGGTCGGTGGTAATGTGGCTGCTCAACAGCACGCTGTGGCGCTCATCCTGGATAAAATCAAGCAGGATATCCAAAATCTCGCTGCGGGCGGCGGGGTCCAGCCCGGAGGTGGCTTCGTCCAGCACCAGCAGCCCCGGCCGGTGGGCCAAAGCGCTGGCAAGGTTCAGCTTCATCCGCATGCCGCGGCTGAGTTCTTTGATGCTCTTTTTCGGCGGTAGGTGGAACTGCTCCAGCAGAGCGGCGAAATAACCGGCATCCCACGCTGGGCCAAATATGCCGCGCAGGCTGGCACCAACCTGTGCGGGGGTCAGCGATTCATAAAAATAGGCATCCTCAAACACAACGCCAATTTTCGCGCGTACGGCGGCATCATCTGGGGTGGCGCTCAGCAGCTCCACGGTGCCGGCATCCGGGCGGTTTACACCGGTCAGCAGTTTGAGCAGGGTGGTTTTGCCCGCGCCGTTTTCACCAATCAGGCCAACAATGCTCCCGGCGGGAATTTCCAGGTTCAGCGGGCCAAGGGTAAAACCGTGGTAATGTTTTGCCACACCATGCAGTGCGGCGGCCAAAGGTTCAGCCATCATGATTCCTCCCACAAAAGGTCAAGGGTTTCGCGCACTTCGTCTTTGGTAATGCCGCCGCGCCGCGCGGCATCAATGGCGTGCTGCAGGTGCTCTTCCATCTGTTTTAAGCTTTCCTCCCGGTGCAGGGCCGGGTTTTGCGGCGCAACAAAGCTGCCGCGCCCCGGCATGGTGGTAATAAAACCATCGGCCTCCAGGTCCTCATACGCGCGCTTGGTGGTGATCACGCTGATGCGCAGCTCCTTCGCCAACAGGCGGATGCTGGGCAGTGCATCGCCCTGCTGCAATTCGCCGTTCAAAATTTTGGCTTTGATCTGCCGGGTGATCTGCGCGTAAATGGGTTCCTGGCCGGAATTGGAGATATACAGCTCCATGCCGTGTTCCTCCTTGCAATCTGAACTGTTCATATGCTATATATACAGTATATACGCAATATACACAGCTGTCAACAGGTAAAATAAAAAAAAATCCCCGCCCATATTCAGGACAGGGATGGGAAAAGGCGGGAACAGGCAGTCAGGTTTCCGCCGCCGGTTCTTCCTCCGGTTCGCTCACCGGCAGGCCGCGGTGCTCCACCGGGGTGGAAAACACGATCTGCGTGCGGGTACGGCCAAACTGTTGCAGATGGTTGATAAAGGTATCCAACTCCTGCGTGGTGCCAAACAGCACTTCAATCAGCATGCTGTAATCGCCAGTCACGCAGTTGCACTCCACAACATTGCCGCAGCTTTGGATGTAGGGGTAAAACTCCGGCTTGAGCTTGGGGTCCATATCCAGGTTGATGAACGCCTTGACCAGCTGCCCCAGCTTGAGCGGGGCAACCTGCGCCTGATAGCCGGTCAGTACGCCGTCTTTTTCCAGTTTGGCAATGCGGGCCGAAACCGCAGGGGAGGACAGGAACACCCGGTCGGCAATTTCTTTCAGCGGGGCGCGTGCGTTTGTTTGCAGAATATCAATGATTTTGCGGTCAATGCGGTCCATACCATCCACCTCCATTATAAGTAAAAAAAGGGACAATGCAGCCGCCAACAAGGGCGGACGACATTGTCCCCATAAATTACTTAAAATTCTAACACAAAAAACGGAAAAGGTAAAGTGGATTGCAAAATTTTATAAGAATGTAAAGCAGTGCTATAAAGTAGGGAACAGCAGCTGCGCGCTGAACCGCCCGCCGGGACCAAACATTTCAAAGTGGCAGTGGCAGCCGAAAGAATACCCGGTATCCCCCACATAGCCAATGATTTGGCCCTGCTGCACCACATCGCCCTGCTTGACGGCAAAAGCGCTCATGTGGGCATACAAGGTTCGGTAGCCATCCCCGTGGTCCAGAATGACATAGTTGCCATAGCTGAAAACGCTGTTGTGGTAGGTGGCCGTTACCACCGTGCCGCTTGCTGAGGCAATGATGGGGGTGCCGCGCGGCGCGGCAATATCCGCGCCCTTGTGGTTGTCACTGCCGCCCATCCAGCGGCTTACATGCTTGTACTGCGGCACCGGCCAGATGAAGGTGTGCCCGTCCAGCTCCGCTGTCATGCCCGGCGCAAGATGAGTGCCGCGGGCAGTGATCTCCGGCACTGCAGGGGTCAATATATCAATATGTACCACCTCGGCGGCAGTTTGCACACCGTTCACATAGGTGATCTCCTCGGTCAGCTGCTGGGTGCCGTCAACACCCTGCTGGATGGTTTCCACCACGCCAAAGCCAAGGTCGCTGCGTTCCACCGTCTGCTGGTCATAGGGGATCGCCTCCTGATACACGCGGGTGTACACAGTTTTGACCTGCAGCAGATCGCGGCTTTGCAGCTGCTGAACGATCTCGCCATAAGGCTGCACCGAACCCGCCAGATAGATGCCATCCACCAGCCGGAGCTCGTGCAGAAATGCGGTGCGCACATTGCTTTGCCTGGGGGCGCGCCAGGGCCGCTGCAGCTGGTTGAAAAAGCAGCGCAGGTGGTCGCCCTCTACCGTAACAAAAGCAAGGCTGCCATCCAGATACACTGCGGTGCCTTCCACAATGGAGCTGCCGCTGGCGCGCAGAATAGCATCCGTCAGCTGCAATTCCGTCATGGGGGTACCGCCGATGTGCAGGGTATAGGTTGGCTCCAGCACCGGCAGGGCGGCGGTATCGGAATCCGCCAGCTGCCGTGCGGCGGCAAGGCGGGCCTGGAGGTCTGCGCGGGCGGTATCAAAGTTCTGCTCGGTGGCAACGCTGCCAACCACGGTGCCGTTTACTTCCACCTGCAGGGTAAAGTGCAGGTTCAGCCCATGGCAACCACAGCCCAAAGTATCACCCCCGGCGGCGCAGGGGGCAAGCCATGGCACCAGCTGCCGCAGCGGGTGCGGCCCGGCCAGCGCGGTGCAGAATGCCTGCCCCAGCTCCAACACCGGGGCAAGCAGCAGCCGGATAAGATAAAGCGCAGCATCCCGCGCAGCGTGCGCCGCGGCGGCAGCTTTGCGGCCCAGGCAGATGAGCCAATATTCTGTTAAAAAGCCGACGGCATAAAAAAATCTCGCCAGTTCTGTGCCAGCCGGGCAGCCGGCGCAGGTTGGTGCGGCGGGGTTTGCGCGGTGTTTTGTGTTGCAGTTCAGCCATAGTGTGTTTGTTTTGTACGTTAGCCGGTCAATCGACATTCACCGTTCAGTGTGGGATGTATTGCAGCGGGTCGGTGCGGGTGCCGTTGATGCGCAGCTCCAAATGCAGGTGGTAGCCGCCGTTGGCACCGCGCACATCCCCGGTGTTGCCCACATAGCCGATCACATCGCCCTTATGCACCGTCTGCCCCGCGCTGACGCAAAAGCTGGACATGTGCGCATACAGGGTGGCATAGCTGCTACCGTCATCCGCGGTGCCGTGGTCGATCTGCACACAGTTGCCATAACTGGGCCGGGCGGATGCCGCGCTGACCACGCCATCCGCCACGGCGTAAATAAGGGTGCCGCTGGCGGCGGGCATGTCGGCCCCTGTGTGCGGCTTGTTGTATACAGCATCCGGCTCCCCAAAGTAGGTGCTGATGCGCCCCACGCTGGGCAGGGGACAGGTGAAATCCAAACTGCAATGGCGGGCGGGATCCTGGTATTTCTGGCTCTGCACTTTTAAGTAGGCATCCAGCGCGGCGGTGGCCTGTTCATAGGCCTTGCGTTTTTCTTCGGTCACGGCGGCCTGGGCTTTGGCGGCTGCCTGCTGGCTGTCCAGTTCCGTGCTGGCCTGCTGCAAGGCCTGTTCCAGCTGGATCTGCGTCTGGGTCAGTTCATCCTGGCGCGCTGCAGGGCTTGGGCGGCCTGTTCGGCCTGCGTTGCAGCGGCTTCGGCCTGCTGGCGTTGGGTGTCCAGAGCCTGAGCTTCCGCATCCAACTCGTCCAGCAGCTGTTTATTGTGCTCGGTCAAATCGTTCAGCACCTGCCAAAAGGTCAGCAGTTCGTACAAATCATCCGCCTGCATCAGCAGGCTGATTTCCCCGCCTTCGTTCAGCAGCTGCATGGCGGTCAGCTGCTGCTTGCAACTGTCATATCGGGCGCTGAACGCAGCCTGCTTTTCTTCCAGCGCCTTGGCCGCAGCGGTTGCTTGGTTCTGGGCTTCGGCCAGCTCGGTGCGGCTTTGCTCTAGCTGGGCCACAATGCTGCCCAGTTGGCCGCGCAGTGCGTCGGTTTGGCTTTGCAAGTTGTTGACCTGCTGGCGGGTGTCACTGGCTTGCTGCTGCATGCTGTCCAGTGTGCTGGCGGCGCTTTCATATTCGCGCTGCGCCGCGCTCACCTGGCCCTGCAAGGCAGCGGAATCCGCTGCATGGGCGGGGAATGGGTACAAAAAAAGCAGGCTGCCGCCGCAGCTGCAGCAGCCCGTACATAGAATGTTTTCAGTTTCATTTGGTTTCTCTTATTGCGGCAGCATGGCCAGCGGGTCAACGGGGGTGCCATTTACCAGCAGCTGGAAGTGCAGGTGGTTGCCGGTGGAACTGCCCGTGCTGCCCACATAGCCGATCACATCCCCCTGCGCGACCCGCTGCCCCACCTGCACGGCGGGCTTGCTTTGCAGGTGAGCATAGCTGGTGGCATAGTTGGCAGGGTAAACGCCGTCATCGTTGGCAGCAGCGTCCGCACCGTGGTAGATGGTTACAAAGTAACCGTGGTCATCATCCAGCCTGCCTGGGTTATAACGCCGCTCTGCGCAGCCTGGACCGGTGTGCCGCCCGCAGCGGCAAAATCCACGCCAAGGTGGGGCGGTGTATCGGAATCATCGGTGCGGAAGGGGGCAGAAATTGCCGTGTAGCTTTCCAACGGGCAGATAAAATCCAGCGTGGTGGTCAAATGCAGGTCTGGGGAGGTGGTGTTATCGTAAGGAATCATCGTGCGGGTATCGGTCAAGGCTCCATCCACAAACAGCTCCAGGTGCAGGTGGTTGCCGGTTGATTTGCCGGTGGAACCCACCGTGCCAAGCTGCTGGCCCTGGGTCACTGTATCGCCAGCTGCCACGCTCAGGGTATCCAGGTGGGCATACAGCGTGCGGTAACTGTGGCCGTCCGGCAGGGTGCCGTGGTCGATCACCACATAATTGCCGTAACTGGGGTGGTTGTTGGCAACCGCCACCGTGCCGTTATACACTGCCAGCACCGGCGTACCTTTGGTGGCGCTGTAATCCGCTCCGCGGTGATAGTCTGATACAAAGTGGGCAATGTAATGGAAATCCGCCACCGGCCAGCAAAAACCAGCGGCTCTGCCGTGGCCTGGGGCTGCTCCGGCTGTGCGGTGGGTTCCGCGGCGCTGTTGGTCAGCGTATCATCAGCAGGAGTGGCAGGTTCCGGCGTGGGGTCTGCCGCAGCGGAAACGGGTTCGGCCTGCGGCGCGGTAGTTTCCGCCTGGGGCCGCAGGGCGCAGGCACCGCAGCCCAGCGCAACCAGCACACAGCCAAGGGCTAACAGCAGCGGGGCAGGTTTGCGGTATTTCAGCAAGTGGGCCACCCGCTTGGCCACCTGGCCCTGCCCAAAGGCGAGGGCACCGGGCATCTGGCGCACCGTGGCAAAGCGCAGAATGTTTTCGCAGTAATCAGCGCGTTCGGCAGCGGGAGCGGTGCCGATGGCGGCTTCGTCACAGGCAAGTTCCATGTATTGCTCAAATTGGCGGAACGCCAGCCACGCCAGCGGGTTCCACCAGTGCAGGCAGGCGGCCAGATAGTACAGCGGCTTGGTAATGGGGTCACCCCGGCGGATGTGGGTGCGTTCATGCAGCAGTACCGCACGGCGTGGGGAACCCTGCAGGCTTTGCGGCATATAAATGCGGGGGCGCAGCACGCCAAGTGTGAACGGCGTGGCAACCGCGGCGCAGGTGTAGCAGCCATCCGGCGTTTTGCAGGCAAGGGTCACCATGCGGCGCAGGCGGCAATAGCCAGCCGCCGCACGCACCAGTAAAACCACTACCCCGGCAGCCCAGATCGCTGCCAGTACCACCCAGATGTTAAACATGCTGCCGGGCAGGGGAGCACTGCCTGCCGCGCCCGGCAAAGCCTGCGCCGGGAGTTCCGCGGGCACGGTGAGCGCCTGAACCACGGCACCAGCCTGTTGAATGGGGGCCGCGCTGCCCGGCTGCCGGATGGATACCGGGATGCCGCCCGGCAGCAGAAACCGCAGCCCGACCGCCAGCCAAAGCAGGCACAACAGTTTGCTGGGTGCCCGCAGCCTGCGCAGCAGCGCGCACAACGGTAGGCAGAGCAGTACCAGCAGGCCGCCGCACATACTGGTGTCAACGGCATACAGCACAAAAGAACGGATGCTGAACATCATGGCGTTTTTCCTTTCCGTTAAGCAGTAAGCAAGCAGCATTCAGGCGTCGCTGTCCTGGCGGCGGGCATCATCCAGCATGGCGCGGATGGCGGCGGCTTCTTCCTCGCTGATGGAGCTGGTGTTCAAAAAAGCGGCCACAAAGCGGGGCAGGCTGCCGCCAAAGCTTTTCTGCACGACGGCGGCGCTTTCTTCCTGTTGAACCTGGGCCTGTTTGACCAGTGCCGTTACGGTGCCGTTTGCATTGTGTAATATACCGCGCGCACACAGCTTTTTCAGCACGGTATAGGTGGTGCTTTTCTTCCAGCCAAGGGCTTCATTTGCCAGCGCTACCAGTTGGCCGCTGCCCAGCGGCTCGTTGGCCCACACCAGGCAGGCAAAGCGGTATTCGCCTTCCGCAAGGCGGTAATCCTGTTCCATTTCGGGGTGCTCCTTCTCTCATTTGGTCTATTGCTATAAACCTAGTCTATAACAATAGACCAAGCTTGTCAACCCCCTGTAAAAAATGTTTGCCTTGCGCGCACACAGATGGTATAATAAGCGCACTTATGAATATTATGCACAAGGGTGCCCCGCCCCTGCGCCAAGGCACCGTGCAGTGAAAATAAAAGGAGAACTCTAATTTATGAGAACGATCCTGCTGATTGCAACCGGCGGCACCATTGCTTCGCGCCCAACGGCGGCGGGCGGGCTTGCCCCGGCCATCACCTCGCAAGAGCTGCTTTCCTGCGTGCCGGAACTGGCGGAATTCTGCCGCATTGATGCCATCCAGCTGTATAACCTGGATTCCACCAACATGGGCCCCGAACAGTGGCAGGGCATTGCCGCCGCTGTGCAGGAAAACTATGACCGCTATGATGGTTTTGTCATCACCCATGGCACGGACACGATGGGCTATACCGCCGCAGCGCTCAGCTACATGATCCAGAAAAGCCTCAAGCCGGTGGTGCTGACCGGCAGCCAGAAATCGATTTATAACCGCGATACGGATGCCCGCAACAACCTGTGGCGCGCCGTGGCCTATGCCTGCCACCCGGATGCCTGGGGTGTGCAGATCGTGTTTGACAATCAGGTGATTTTGGGCACCCGCGCCCGCAAAACCCGAACCAAGAGTTTTAACGCGTTTTTCCAGCATTGATTACCCCGAAACCGCCATGTTCCGGGACCGCCGCCTGATCCAGTTCCTGCAGCGCCCGGCGGAGTATACCCATGCGGTGTTCAGTACCGCGCTGGACCCCAATGTGTTTGTGCTGCGGCTGGTGCCGGGCATGCGGGCGGATATCATCCCCATGTTGGAGGGCCGTTACCGCGCCTGGTGCTGGAAAGCTTTGGCGTGGGCGGCCTGCCCGGCGGGGATGATGGTGCCATGTTTGCCGCCGTGCGGGACTGGTGCGGCGCGGGGCACCTGGCTGTGTTCACCACCCAGGTACCGCATGAGGCAGCGACCTTGCCGTGTACGAAGTTGCCGCGCGGCCAAAGCCCTGCCCGGTGTGCTGGAAGCGCACGATATGACCCCCGAAGCCACCGCAGTCAAACTGATGTGGGTACTGGGCCAGACCACCGACCGTGCCGAGGCGGAAAAGCTGTTCCTGACCCCCGTGCAGTGGGATATCCTGTAAATCGTTCATTATCACATGAAAATAAAAAAACGGCGCAGAACCGGAGGAGATACGCCCGGCTCTGCGCCGCTTTTTGATGTTATTTAGAATGTGAGCTAAGGAAACTTAAAGCAGAAATAGTATCAGGGCAACACCGCACAATTCCCGCCTTGCGGCTTAAGCACCGCTCCGACGGCTGCGGCACGGCATCTGCGTTGCCAAAATGCTCGATAATGTCGGGTTGCGGTACCCGCATCGTGCTTTGGGGGCAAAAGCCCCTCGCACTCTGCGACCGCTGCCCCTGCTTCGGTTCGCTGTTTCCGCCACTGGCGGCGCTCACCTTTGCAGCATCCAGTATTATCTGCGCTTTTGGCTTAGCATCTGCCGCACCTCGCTTGCCGTGTCGGCACTTAGAATTATGCGGTGTTGCCTCAGATTACGTTGTGGTCCATCCACTTGTTGCTGACAAAGCGGATCATGAAGAATACGCTGCGGCAGATCCAGTCAATGAACATACCGAACCACACGCCGGTCAGCCCCATGTTGAGCTTGAGCACAAAGATGTAGCTCAAAATTACGCGGAACAGCCACATGCTGAAAATGCTCACCGTCATGGTGTAGCGGGCATCGCCGCCGCTGCGCAGGGCGTTGGGCAGCGTAAAACTGGTAGCCCAGCAGACAACGCTGAACAAAGAGAACCAGTGCATAACGGTAACGCACATGTTGAGCGCAGTATCCGAAAGGCTGAACAGCCGTGCAATGTAAGGAATCGTAAAAAACAGGCAGGCGTTGGTGCAGAACAAACCGAGCATTGCCATCAGGATAAACATCTTGGCGTAATGCTTGGCCTGTTTTTTGTCTCCTGCGCCAAGGCAGCGGCTGACGACGGGGATCATGGCAAGGCCCATGGTGCTGCCGGGAATGTTGGCAATGCCGCTGATGGTGTTGGCCACCGCGTTGGCCGCAATGGCGGAGGTGCCCAGGGTGGAAGTCAAGCTGCTGACGCACAGCTTGCCAATCTGGAACATGCCATTCTCCAAACCGGAGGGAATGCCAATGCCAAGGATGCGGCGAATCAGGTCACCGTCCGGCTTCATATCCGCAATATGGCGGATGCAGAGCGGTTTCAATTTGCTGCTGCTGCCAGAACACCCACGCCGCGGCAAACACGCGCCCCAGCAGGGTGGCCAGTGCAGCGCCCAGTACCCCCATGCCCAGCCCATAAATGAACAGGGCGTTGAAGCAGATATTGATGATGTTCATGACCAGGCTGGCCAGCATGGAAATGCGGCTGTTGCCCTGCGCACGGAACAAAAGCGGCCCCCGGGCGTTGTAAAACCCCGATAAAAGGGGGTAGGAGATGGGCGCTGATCAAAAAAGTAGGTCTGTGAAAAGCTCATCACATCGTCATCAATGCGGCCGAAAACAATGCGCAGGATGGGGGCGGCTGAGCACCAGAATGACCAG
>ENA-OQCD01000329-OQCD01000329.1-human-gut-metagenome-genome-assembly--contig:-NODE-329-length-13325-cov-5.193363_pt1 | contig 13325 bp, 16 predicted proteins | sample MGYA00242755_ERZ504571 | MGnify/ENA primary metagenome ERZ504571 (study PRJEB26092, sample SAMD00036274) | human gut metagenome | host: Homo sapiens | study: EMG produced TPA metagenomics assembly of...
AAAATGCTCGATAAGACATCCAGTATTATCTGCGCTTTTGGCTTGGCATCTGCCGCACCTCGCTCGCCGTATCGGCACTTAGAATTATGCGGTATTGCCTTAAGAAACGGAAAGGAGTTTTTTCAATGATTCTGAATGGTTCGCAGATTTTTGTCGAAGTGCTCGCGGAGCAGGGGGTCGATACAATTTTTGGCTATCCCGGCGGCGCAGTTCTGAACCTGTACGACGAACTATATAAAAACTCTGACCGCATCCGCCATATCCTGACCGCCCACGAGCAGGGCGCTTCCCATGCGGCAGACGGTTACGCCCGCGCAACGGGCCGCACCGGTGTGGTGCTGGCCACCAGCGGTCCGGGCGCCACCAACCTGGTCACCGGCATCGCCACCGCTTATATGGACAGCGTGCCGATGGTTGCCTTTACCGGAAACGTTGCCACCAGCCTGCTGGGCCGGGACAGCTTCCAGGAAGCTTACATTGAGGGCATCACGATGCCCATCACCAAGCACAACTTCACCGTGCGCAAGGTCGAAGACCTGGCCGACACCATGCGGGCAGCCTTCCGCATTGCACAGTCCGGCCGTAAGGGCCCCGTGCTGGTGGATATTCCCAAGGATGTCACTGCGAACTCCTGCGAGTTCACCCACAAAGAGCCAGAGCTGATCCGAACCGTGACCCGCTATAATGAGGAAGAGGTCAAGGAAGCCGCACGGCTCATCAATGAATCGGAACGCCCGATCGTCTACTTTGGCGGCGGCGTGCGCAGCGCGGCGGGCTGCCAGCCCCTGCGTGACCTGCTGGAAAAGACCGGTATGCCCGCCACCCACACCCTGATGGCCGCCGGCGTGCTGGGCTATGGCGAGCCGCACAACTTGGGTATGCTGGGAATGCACGGCTGCTATGCCGCCAACAAGGCTATTTCGGAAGCTGATCTGGTCATTGCCGTCGGCGCCCGCTTCTCGGACCGTGTGGCGTTGAACCCGAATAAGTTTGCCAGCAAGGCAAAAATCATCCAGATCGATATTGACCCCAGTGAACTGGGCAAGAATGTGGATGTGGATCTGGCACTGGCAGGCGATGCTTCCTATATCCTGCAAGCCATCCTGCCGTATGTCGAAAAGACCGAACATAAGATCTGGATGGAGCAGATCCGTGAATGGCAGCGCAATGACTACCACCCGAAGGACAGCTTCACCGAGCTGAAACCCCACCAGATCATCAACGAGATCTGTGAGCAGGCCGGCCCCGAGGCCGTGTATGTAACGGATGTCGGCCAGCACCAGATGTGGGCTGCCCAGTACCTGCACCACACCAAGAGCCGCGGCTTTTTGACCAGCGGCGGCCTGGGCACCATGGGTTTTGGCTACGGCGCGGCCATTGGCGCACAGGTTGCCCTGGGCAATGACCACCGCGTGGTCATGCTGACCGGCGATGGTTCCTTCCACATGAACCTGAACGAAGGCTGCACCGCCGTCAGCTATGAACTGCCCATCATCACCGTTATTTTTGATAACCAGGTGCTTGGCATGGTGCGCCAGTGGCAGACCAGCTTTTACGGCAAGCGCTATTCCAACACCGATCCCCAGCGCCGCACTGACTTTGTAAAGCTGGCTGAAGCGTTTGGCGCAAAGGGGTATCGTGCTACCAATATTGCCGAGTTCAAGGCAGCGTTCGCCGACGCATGAAGCAGAAAGGTCCTTCCTGGATCGACTGCCGCATCGGCAAGGATGAAAAGGTTCTGCCGATGATCCCCGGCGGCGGCGATATCAACGATATCATCATGGAGTAAGGAGGCAGCACGCAATGCAGCAAAATCAAAATCCGAACAAAGTTGCCGCAACAGAGGCACCCCGGCGGGTCATCAGTCTGCTGGTGGATAACCATAACGGTGTTTTGGCGCGCGTGTCCAGCCTGTTCTGCCGCCGCGGCTTCAACATTGACAGCCTGACGGTTTCCGCCACCAACGACCCGGCGGTCAGCCGTATTACCGTTACCCTGCATGGCGACGATGCCGCCATCAGCCAGCTGATTTTACAGACCGAGCGGCTGGAAGTGACCCGCCAGGTATTTGAACTGACCCCGGATAAGAGCCTGCAGCGGGAACTGCTGCTGCTGAAAGTGGCCTGCAATACCGCCGAGCGTGCCGAAATGCGGGAAATCGCTGCGATCTATAAATCCAAGATCATTGATCTTTCGCCGGACTCTATGGTGTTTGAACTGACCGGCCGCCCGGAAAAGATCAACGCCTTCCTGAAAATGTTCAGCGGATACGATATCCTGGAACTGTGCCGCACCGGCATTACCGCGCTGGAGCGCGGCGGCAAGCATCCCCACATGCAAAAGCCCCCGCAGGAAGTACGCGCCGCTCAGCTGCCGCTGCCTGGCACCCACTGCCCGCAGGACGAAGAATAAAGCAGCTTTTGCGATTCAACGAACTTGCATTTGGCCCGCAGCCCTTTCAGGAATCCCCGGCGGCGGGTTGAAGATAGATACGTTTTTATTTTTACAAACCATACAAACAAAACAAAGGAGAAATTATCATGGCAATCAAAAAGTATTATGATTCCGACTGCAACCTCGGCGTGCTCGATGGCAAGACCGTTGCTGTTATCGGCTTTGGCTCCCAGGGCCATGCCCATTCCGAAAACCTGGCTGAAAGCGGCGTGAACGTTGTTGTCGGCCTGCGCAAGGGCTCTGCCCACTGGGAAAAGGCATCCGAGTTTGCTGCAACCCATGAAAACTTTAAGGTGATGGAAGTTGAAGAGGCTGCCAAGGCCGGCGATGTTGTTATGATGCTGGTTCCCGATGAACTGTGCGCTGACATCTACAACAGCCAGGTTGCCCCCTACATGACCGAGGGCAAGGCACTGGCTTTTGCACACGGCTTCAACATCCATTTCAAGACCATTGTTGCCCCGAAAAATGTTGACGTTATCATGATCGCTCCCAAGGGCCCCGGCCACATTGTCCGCCGCCTGTACACTGAAGGCGAAGGCTGCCCGTCCCTGATCTGCGTAGAGCAGGATTACACCGGCAAGGCAAAGGAGATCGCCCTGGCATACGCTTCCGGCATCGGTGCCGGCCGTGCAGGCATCCTGGAGACCACCTTCAAGGAGGAAACCGAGACCGACCTGTTCGGCGAGCAGGCTGTGCTCTGCGGCGGCGTTTGCGAGCTGATCCATGCTGGCTTTGACACCCTGGTGGAAGCTGGCTACGCACCGGAAATGGCTTACTTCGAGACCTGCCACGAGATGAAGCTGATCGTTGACCTGATCAACGAGGGCGGCTTTGACAAGATGCGCTACTCCATCTCCAACACCGCTGAATACGGCGACTACCGCACCGGCAAGCGCCTGATCACCGAGGAAACCCGCAAGGAGATGAAGAAGGTCCTGACCGAGATCCAGGATGGCACCTTGCTTCCGAGTTCCTGACCGAGATGAGCCCGAAGGGCGGCCGCAAGGTCCACTTCCTGGCACAGCGCCGTATGCAGTCCGAGCACCTGATCGAAAAGGTCGGCAAGGAACTGCGCGGCATGATGAGCTGGATGAAGAAGTAATCGAATTCCGGGCATCTGACGTAATATTTGGCCTGCATCTGCGGGCATAAACATGGGGCGGCCAGCCTCTGGCAGCCGGGAACCGGATGTTCCGGGGCATGGCGCCCTGTGTTTGCTTGGTGTGACTGTCATGTTAAGGCCGCGGGCGCACGATGTGCGCCCCTACGGGGGCAGCTGCATACCATAAGCCCGATTTGCAGGGAACGGTCTTGACCGTTCCGAAACATGAATCTATTGCTAGTTTCAGGCTCTGCGCGGGGAACCACCCTCAGTCTGCATTGCAGACAGCTCCCCTCAAAGGGGAGCCAAGCACGACCTAAGGCAGGATATTGGCTCCTCTGGAGGGGAGCTGGACGCGAAGCGGCCTGAGGGGTGGTTCCTCGCGAGATAACTAAAATTTATTTATAGAGAACGGTCTATAAGAGCCGGGGTGCTGCCCTGCGGGCCTCCGAAACGTGCCTGCGGGCGTAGCGACCGTTCCGGGACATGAATTTATTTGCTTGTTTCTGGTATTTGTGCGATACTATAAACAGCAAAGATTACCCCTAAAAAGAACTATGCCCTTTTCCCGCTGCAAAGGAGAGAAAAATATGAGAAGTGATAACGTTAAAAAAAAGGCCCGGAGCGCGCCCCAAACCGCAGCCTGTTCTATGCCCTGGGCTACACCCCGGAAGAGCTGGAACGCCCGCTGATCGGCGTGGTTTCGGCTTACAGTGAGATCGTTCCCGGCCATATGAACCTGGATAAGCTGGCCGATGCCGTCAAGGCAGGCATCCGCATGGCGGGCGGCACCCCGGTGCTGGTTCCGGCCATCGGTGTTTGCGATGGCATTGCCATGGGCCATATCGGTATGAAGTACTCCCTCGCCTCCCGCGAGCTGATCTGCGACAGTGTGGAGACCATGTTTATGGCCCACCAGCTGGACGGCCTGGTTCTGGTGCCCAACTGCGATAAGATCGTTCCCGGCATGGTCATGGCCGCTGTGCGCATGGATGTGCCCGCCATTGTCTGTTCCGGCGGCCCATGCTGGCTGGCAGTTATGGCGGCGATGAAGTCAGCCTTTCCAAAATGTTTGAAGCCGTCGGCGCTTACAAGGCCGGCATGATCGATGACGCCCAGCTGGAAGATTGCACCTGCAACTGCTGCCCGTCCTGCGGTTCCTGCTCCGGCATGTACACCGCCAACAGCATGAACTGCCTGTGCGAGGCCATCGGCATTGCCCTGCCCGGCAACGGCACCATCCCGGCGGTTTACTCCAAGCGTTTGCAGCTGGGCAAAAAGGCCGGTATGGCCATCATGGATCTGGTCAAGAACAATGTGACCGCCCGCCAGATCATCAACGAACGCTCCATCCGCAACGCCCTGACCTGCGATATGGCCCTGGGCTGCTCCACCAACACGGTGCTGCACCTGCTGGCCATCGCTTACGAAGCCGGTGTGCCCATTGACCTGAAGCTCTTCAACGAGATCAGCGCTAAGACCCCGAACCTCTGCCACCTGGCTCCCGCAGGCCCCACCCACATGCCGGATCTGTATGCTGCTGGCGGCATTCCCGCTGTGCAGGCAGAGCTGGCTAAGGCCGGGCTGCTGGATCTGGATGTTCCCACCGTTACCGGCAAAACGCTGGGCGAGAACATCGCCGGTGCCCACATCATGAACGATAAGGCCATCCGCTCCATCGAGAATCCCTACAGTAAGACCGGCGGCCTGCAGATTTTGTGGGGCAATATTGCCCCGGACGGCTGTGTGGTCAAGCGCAGCGCCGTTGCACCGGAAATGCAGGTCCACTCCGGCCCGGCCCGCGTGTTTAACAGCGAGGAAACCGCCATCCAGGCCATCTATGACGGCAAGATTGTACCCGGCGATGTGGTGGTCATTCGTTACGAAGGCCCCAAGGGCGGCCCCGGTATGCGTGAGATGCTGAATCCCACCAGCGCACTGGCTGGCATGAAGCTGGACACCACCGTGGCCCTGATCACGGACGGCCGCTTCTCCGGCGCTTCCCGCGGCGCTGCTATCGGCCATGTCAGCCCGGAGGCTGCTTCCGGCGGCCCCATCGGCCTGATTGAAGAAGGAGATACCATCGAGATCAACATCCCCGAAGCATCCATCCATCTGGCCGTCAGCGATGAAGAGCTGGCACGCCGCAAGGCTGCTTACGTCCAGCCGGAGCCGAACGTCAAGTCCGGCTGGCTGGCCCGTTACGCCCGCATGGTGGCTTCCGCCAACCTGGGCGCAGTGATGCAGTAAACAACACCCTATAAAGCAATAAAAAACCCGCGCCAGCCAGCTGTGGTACAACACAGCGGAAGGGGCGCGGGTTTTGTTTTGCTTACTCTTCGTCTTTATAGGCGTCGTCAAACACGCTGAACACGCCGGTTTCACCCAGGTTCGGCTGGGCGTATTCATGTACATGCGGAGTCAGGCCGGGAATATCCGGCGCTGCGCCGGGGTCCGCATAGATGGTCACATCGGCATCGTCCACATCTACCGGCTTGGCTACGTCCAGATCTTCCAACAAGGACTGGGCCGCACCGCAGTCCGCCGGAACATCGGTCAGGCTGGCACCGTAATGGCTGAACAGCACCGTGCCGTCCTTGTCCAGCACCAGGGTCAGCGGCAGCTGCTGCTGACCGTTGGCAGGCGAGTGATAGCCGCGGCGCTTGGCATCCCGCATGATCTGCCATGCTTCCAGGCTGTAGGTGCTCAGCGCTCCGCTGCGGGTGGGAATATCCAGCAGGTCATACAGAACGCCGTCCGCATCGCACAGCAGAGGATAGGGCAGGGTATCCGGCCCCACGCTGCGGGCCAGACGGTCCGCGCGGGAACGCACCACCAGCGCCAGGCTGCCGCCGGTCAGCTCGTCATAGGTGGCGGCATACCGACCCACAAAGGTGCGGGTGATGGGGTGGCCGAAGTTGCTCATGAACACCAGTACCAGCGGTGCATGCTCCGCCAAAAGCTGGCGGAAACTGTTGGCCGCGCTGTACGGGGTATCGTATTTGAAAAACGGCAGTTTCGCCCGCTTTGATCTGCTTACCCAAAACGACAACAACCTTTCGATAAAATTAAGAAAGAATAGAGAATAAAGAATAATGCTGGTATGCGTGCCACGCACGCATATTAAAGATAGGCCCAAGCCGCATTTCTTGAGCCGAGCAACGCGAGCGGTCCACCAACATTATTCTTTATTCATTATGAATTATTCATTTTTCGCGCAGCGTAGCAGCGTGAAAAAAACAGGGGAAAGGCATTCCCTTCCCCTGTAAGGTGTACAAAAAATCCCGCGCGGCCGTCTGCAGCCAATCAAAACCTACCGTTATATGGCAGGTGGGTGCCCTGCACCCGCAATCACGCTCCCTTCTTCCGCTTGCCGTGTATACACGGGGCGGGAGGTCTGCGATCCGGCGGGGGACAAATCCGGGCTCCCAAAGATTGATTAGTAGGATTATATAAAGCTGCAACAAATCGAACCACGCAGGGTTTAGCTAAGTGCTGCGATGCGGTTAAGAGGGCTGGCCTTCCACATCGTCATCGTCGATGTCATACATGGCGCGCAGACGCTCTTCAAACACTTTGCCAACGGTCAAAAGTTCTTCGTCGTCATCCACAATGTCCATATATTCACCGGCCTCATCGGTGCCGATCCGCATCAGAATCAGTTCGGCCTCTTCGTCCAGGCTTTCGGGATCTTCCTGATAGGGGATCACGGCCAGGTAGCGGGTGCCGTTTACTTCGGTCGCGTCGATCACTTCAAAGGTGCATTCCTTGCCGTCTTCGTCCTCAAGGGTCAAAAGATCCGGCTGTGCTTCCTGAAGCATTTCGGGGGTCAGTTCATCTGCCATGGTCAGTTTCTCCTGTCATCAAAAAGGGGCATATTTTGTTGTTTCCCCTCGTTTTGTCTGTATCTAGTTTACCGTGTTTTTCCTCAAACGTCAAGCTATTCATTTCACCAAATCTGTGATATAATATTCTATGTATTGAATAAATTCGCTGAGCCGTAAAAAGATTTATTGCGGTATTTTTGTCCAAGGGGGTATGCCCATGAAAACGACTCATCCATACCGCGGTGCTGGCTGCGGTGCTGGCTTTTGCCCTGCTGTGCGGCTGTTCCGGCGCAGAAACCAGCCATAAGCCCCGCAGCGCGCCGCAGTGGAAAGCGGGGAACGCCAGTTTGCCCAGCCGTCTGACGGGGATTTTATCGCCGTCTTTTCCACTTCCCTTGGCGAGGTGCGCGCTGTGCTTTACCCGGACGCTGCCCCCATGGCGGTACAGAATTTTGTGGGCCTGGCCCGCAGCGGCTACTATGATAATACGGTGATCTGGCGCGCCCAATACGGCTTTGCCGTGCAGGGCGGTGATGCAGGCGGAACGGGCAGCGGCGGCGCGACCATCTGGTCCAATAGCCCCTACCCGCTGGAAGCGGACAGCAGCCTGCGCCACTATGCCGGTGCGCTCTGCGCGGCCTTTGCCCAGGGCGGCGAGGTGACGGGCGGCAACAGCCAGTTCTATTTTGTCACAGCCCTGCCAAACAGCGTGGATGAAACCATGCAGCAGCAACTGCGAGATAACGGCTATTCCGATGAGCAGGTCTCCGCCTATGCCGCGGCGGGCGGGTTGCCCTACCTGGATAACACCGATACCGTGTTTGGCCAGGTATACGCGGGCATGGATGTGGTGGATCAGATTGCTTGTATTCCTACGGTGAAAAATGAGGACGAAACCGATACCTACCGCCCGCAGGAAGACAGCACCGTTACCATTTACAAGGTAACCATTGATAATTACCCCGGCCCCAGCGCCGATGATACCGCCGACAGTGCGGCTTCGGATTCCAGCGCCCAGTAATAGAATATGCAGCCCAATAAAAAATATCCCACAGGTTTCATGGCATATCAGCCAAAACCTGTGGGATATTTTTGTGTGATTATTTCTTTTTGGTGTTACCGCCCATCCGGCGGTCACGGTGGGCGTATTCGGCCAGGGCTTCATCAAAGCACTGCTTGGTGAAATCCGGGAAGAGCACCGGGGTAAAATAGAACTCCGCATAGGCGCACTGCCACAGCAGGAAGTTGGAGATGCGTTCCTCGCCGCTGGTGCGGATCATAAAGTCCACAGGGGGCAGCTGGCGGTACAGGTGGCTTTCAATCGTCTGCTCGTTGATGTCAGCCGGGGCCAGAGTGCCGTTCTGCACCTCACCGGCAATGGCGCGCATGGCATCGGTCAGCTCGGCGTGGGAACCATAGTTCAGGCAGAAGTTCACAATGCCGGTCTTGTTGTCCTTCGTCAGGTCCATCATGTAGTCCATAGCGTCCAGCACGCGCTGCTGCAGCCCTTCACGGCGGCCGCTGAACAGTACCTGACAGTCGCGCTCGTTCATTTCCTCGGCAATGGTGCGGAAGTTATTGGCAAATAGGTCCATCAGGTAGCCGACTTCCTTGGCATCGCGGGCAAAATTCTCGGTGGAAAAAACATACAGGCTCAGCACCTTGATGCCGCAGTCACCCACAGCATAGCGGGTGATCTCTTTCAGGCGGTCAAAACCGGCCTTGTGGCCAAAGCTGGCGGGCAGGCCGCGGTTCTTGGCCCAGCGGCGGTTGCGTCCACAATAATGGCGGCATGGGTGGGGATGCGGGTAAGTGCTTCAGGCATGGGAAAACCTCCTTGTTATGCTTGCTCCGGGGCAGTGGGCGCGGCAACCTCCGGCGGTTCTTCGCCGGGGTGGGCTTTGCGCCATGCCAGAAAACTTTCCAAGATCACTGCGGCGGAAACCGAATCCAGCCGAGCTTTGCGGTCTGCGCCAAAGGTGCTGTTGGCCGAAAGAATACCTGCCGCCGTTACCGTGGTGCGGCGTTCATCCCACAGCACAACGGGCACCCTGCAGGCAGTGGCAAGCCGCGCGGCAAAGCGGCGGCTTTTTACGCAGCGGGAACCCTCGGTGCCGTCCATGTTGCGGGGCAGGCCGCACACAACGCCCTCAGCCCCCTGGGCCAGCCGGGCAGCGGCGGCAGCCTCCGCTACTTTGTTCAGGCTTTTTTCCTCAATCTGCGGGGTAACAGGCGTAACGATCAGCTCCGAAGCATCACATACCGCCAGCCCCGTGCGGCGCTCCCCGTAATCAACAGCGATCCATTTCATTGGCGTACCTCATGTTTTGTGTAGTGTAACCATTATACCATGTGCAGGAAGTGGGTGCAATAAAGCGCGGCAGGTAGGCAGCAAAAAAGCGCACCCTCTTATCAGTAAGGGGTGCGCAGAAAACATGGGAGAAGATAAGCTCAGATCTTCGGCACGCGCTTGTCCAGCTGGATGGTCAGCAGGCTGGCCAGGGCAATCTTGATCACATCGCCCGGCAGGTAGGGAATCACGCAGTAAGTCAGGCTGGTGGGCAGGTCAAGGCCGGTCAGCACCATAAACCAGATGGTGCCCAGCACATAGCAGGCGGCGCAGCCAACCACGCAGCCCAAGGCCAGCCAGCCGAACTTGCGGGGCAGCTTGGCGGCAAAGGCACCGGCAATCAGCGCAGCCAGCAGGTAGCCGATGGCATAGCCGCCGGTTTTGCCAAGCAGAACAGCGGGGCCGCCCTGCATACCGGCCATAACAGGAACACCCACAGCGGCCAGCAGCAGGTAAACCAGCTGGCTGGCGGCACCCCATACGGGGCCCAGCATGTGCCCGCCATGTACACGGCAAACAGTGCCAGATTGATCGGCACGCCCCACGGCATAGGGATAGCCAGCTGGCTGCAAACAGCGGTCAGGGCGGCAAACAGGGCGCAGCCACCATCTTGTGCAGGCGGGCGTTGGAAGCAGTTGTATTCATGATAACTTTCCTCACTCTCTTAGGTGTATCTAAAAAAGTCGAAAATTTAGCTTATTTCTACAAACACAGCCGGATTTTGCGTTAAAAAGCCTTGGAATCCACAAAGGATTCCTGCGGCTCTTTGCCTTAAATCCTGCTTGTGTTTGCGAAATATCCGTCATTTTCTTTGTTTTCAGATACACCTTAATATGCAATGCTGGAACGTCAGGCAAGTGCGCCCAACTCTGGAATCACGCGGATCTCATCACTGCCGAATGCTGTGGGGGCAAGGTCGCCATCACAGCGCACCAGCAGGCGGCAGTCATCGTCAATGCCAAGCACCGTGGCCCCGCGCGGCTCGCGCCGTTGGGGATCAGCGTTACATGCTGGCCGGTCAGGGCCTGGCGGCGGCGGTAATCATCCAGCCAGCTGCCGCGCAGGCCGGTGTGGTACAGCGCCCAGAACTCGTTCAAAAACGCTGCCGCCAGTGCCGCGCGGGCACCGGGGGCGGGGGCAGAATCAAACAGAGAACCCGCCACCGCGGCAAGCTCCTTGGGCCAGCCGCCGGACGGCTGAACCAGGTTGAAACCAAGCCCCAGCACGGCATAATCCAGCATGCCGGATTCCAGGTCTACGGCGGCTTCGGTCAGAATACCGCAGACCTTTTTGCCGTTCTTCCACAGGTCGTTCACCCATTTGATCTGGATGGGCGTGCCGCACAGCTGCTCCGCTGCACGGGCAGCGCAACTGCGGCCAATGCGGTGATCTGCGGGGACTGGCGGGTGCTGAATGCCGGCCGCAGCAAAATGCTCAGGTACAGCCCGCCCGGCGGGGAGAAGAAGCTGTGCCCGCGCCGCCCGCGCCCAGCGGACTGGGCCTGGGCAATCAGCACAAGGCCCTCCGGCGCGCCGTTGGCGGCCTGGGTGCGCAGCGCCGCATTGTGCCGGGCAGGCGGTCCACCACAGTGATCTGTACCGCCTGCGCAACGGCAGGGGTCAGCAGCGCTGTGATGCGTCCGCGTTCAGCAGGTCTGCCCCGTGGGGCAGAGCATAGCCACGGTTGGTAATGGCTTCAATGGGGGTGCCGTCCGCACGCAGGGCAGTGACGGCTTTCCAGATGGCGGCCCGGCTGACACCGAGCTGGTCGGCAAGTTCCTGCCCGGAGATATACCGCCCGCGCGCTGCGTCCAGCGCGCTGAGGACCTGTGCTTTGACTGACATGCCCGTAACCGCCTTCCCAAAAAGTTTGCGCAAACTGAGGTATAGTATACCGCAGGAAAAAATGAAATGTCAACGGAGATGACGGGTTGAGGTTTACAATAAGGCGTGTGGATGAGAGGGAAAAGAGATTTGCGAGTTTTGGCGGTGGGAGATATGGCAGGACCCGGCGGGCGGGACGATGGCGAGCATCGTCCCCTACAGGTAATTTGCAGCGTTTGTTGTAATGGTAAGGTTTCTCCGCGGCGGGATGAGGGCATCCCGCCCTACAGATTGATTTATAATGCACAATGGGCATTGAATACACATCCCACCCATAGGGGCGCACATTGTGCGCCCGCTGCCTGAAAAATTGCTGAAATAAAAAACATCAAAACACCCCTCCCCAAAAACAAAACCACCCAAACAAAAAAAGAGATCCGCCAAAGCGAATCTTCTTTTGTAGGAAGGTAAACCGTAAGATACGGGAAATTGTTGTGCGGAAAATTAGCGCTGGATACGGCCGGAACCGTCACCGCCAGCCAGCTTCTCGACCTCAGCAACAGTAACCATGTTGTAGTCGCCTTCGACGGAGTGCTTCAGAGCGGAAGCAGCAACAGCGAACTCAACAGCTTCCTGGGTGGTCTTGCCGTTCAGCAGGGCGTAGATCAGGCCGCCGCCGAAGGAGTCACCGCCGCCAACGCGGTCGATGATGCGCAGCTCGTACTTCTTGCTGAAGCAGTACTCGTTGGAAGCAACATCGTACAGCATGGCGCTCCAGCCGTTGTCAGAAGCGGAATGGCTTTCACGCAGGGTGATAGCAACCTTCTCAAAGCCGAACTTGTCAGCCAGCTGCTTGGCAACGCTCTTGTAGCCTTCGCGGTTGATCTCGCCAGCGTAGATATCGGTGGCCTCAGCCTCGATGCCGAACACGTCCTTAGCATCTTCCTCGTTGGAGATGCAGACGTCAACGTACTGGCACAGGTCGGTCATAGCAGCGCGGGCTTCCTCGCGGGTCCACAGCTTGCCGCGGTAGTTCAGGTCGCAGCTGATCTTAACGCCATGAGCTTGGCAGCCTTGCAGGCTTCGCGGCAGATGTCAACAACATTGGGGCCCAGGGCCGGGGTGATGCCGGTGAAGTGGAACCAATCCACGCCCTCAAAGATGGAATCCCAATCGAAGTCAGCGGTGGAAGCTTCCTGGATGGCAGAGTGTGCACGGTCATAGATGCAGACAGAACCACGCTGAGAAGCGCCCTTCTCGTTGAAGTAGATGCCAACACGGTCGCCGCCGCGGACGATCTTGCTGGTGTCAACGCCGTAACGGCGCAGGCTATTGATAGCGGCCTGACCAATGGTGTGTGCGGGCAGCTTGGTCACATAGACAGCGTCCATGCCGTAGTTTGCCAGGGAAACAGCAACGTTAGCTTCGCCGCCGCCAAAAGTGAACTCCAGGTTGTTGGCCTGGACAAAGCGCTCGTAGTTGAACGGCTGCAGACGGATCATCAGTTCGCCAAAAGTAACGACTTTCATATTGAAACTCCTTGTATTTATTGTAAATATACCGCGCCGTCAGGCGCAAACCTGCTGTACAGTGGCAACAGATTATTTCTGAACCAGGTGGATAGCAAAGCCGGCAACTTCGTCAGCAAAGTAGATGGCGATGGTCTTGCCGTCCTTAACATTCTTGCTGTCCATATCGAACTTGACGCCGCGCTGGCCCAGGTGATAGATAGCGCGGTCAACATTGTTGGTCAGGATGGCGATGTG
>ENA-OQCD01000330-OQCD01000330.1-human-gut-metagenome-genome-assembly--contig:-NODE-330-length-13311-cov-2.522907_pt1 | contig 13311 bp, 18 predicted proteins | sample MGYA00242755_ERZ504571 | MGnify/ENA primary metagenome ERZ504571 (study PRJEB26092, sample SAMD00036274) | human gut metagenome | host: Homo sapiens | study: EMG produced TPA metagenomics assembly of...
CAGTTGATGAAGGAGAATTACTCCCTGATCACCAAGACCAAGATCCAGAACCTGCTCCGCCTGGCCTGTGACGTTTACAACAACGAGAACCGCCGCACCGAGGAGCGGCTTTTGAAGGAGAGCGCCAATCAGATCAAGCTGATGCGCATCCGTCTGGCTTACGAATGCGGCCGCGACCCGAAGGTGCGCCAGCTTGTGGAAGGTGCCAACCTGTTTGAATATCTCGAAAAGCTGTCCTCTGTCGGCACCTGCACACGGCAGGACCTGCTTGATTTTTACCACTACATGGAAGCACTTGTCGCCTTCCATCGTTACTACTCTGAATCCAAAACCGGAGAGGAGAATGCATCATGACCGGCAAAATTCTGATCAAGTGTGACCTTGTTGTCCGCACGGGGCTTCATATCGGCGATTCTTCGTCTTTTTCTGCCATTGGTACCGTGGACAGCACCGTCATCCGTGACCCGTTCACCGGGCTGCCCATCGTGCCGGGCAGCAGCCTGAAGGGCAAGCTCCGCACGCTGCTTGCCCGCCGCAGCTGTGTCAATGGCGAAACGCTGCCGGATTTTTCCGCAGATGGCGAGGTGATCCTGCGGATGTTCGGCGGCTCCGAACCGGTCCGCTTTGCGCGGCTGCAGTTTGCGGACGCCTTTCTGCTCAACTACGATCAGCTGAAAGGCGTGGGCGTGACCGAGGTCAAGTCGGAGAACGTGATCAACCGCCTTACCTCCAAGGCCACCCATCGCCAGATGAGCGCGTTATTGCCGGTTCCCGGTTCGGGATCAACATCGTTTACAACCTGTCCGACCCCAAAGAGATGGAAGAGGACCTTTTGCTTCTGTCCAAGGCCATGAAGCTGCTCCAGCTGGACTACCTTGGCGGGCACGGCTCCCGCGGCAACGGCCGTGTGAGCTTCCAGAACTTCCAGGTGATCCCTTATCCGGAGACGCTGAACGTTGATCTGGACGGCATCCCGACCAAACCTTCAAAACCGAGGTCGAAGAGTATGAACTATTTTCTGCTAAAGCTGGCGTTTGATACGGCAGTCCACTTCGGTGGTTCCGACTCGGCGGTCGCTCCCAGTCCTCTGCCCTGACCCTGCGTGCCGACACGATCTTTTCGGCCCTGTGCCACACGGCGCTGGAAGTGTACGGCGAGCCCGCGCTGGAGGAGCTTCTCGTCTCTGCCGATGCGGACGCCCTGCGCATCAGCGATGCCATGCCCTGGCGGGGGAATTCCTTTTACCTGCCCAAGCCGATCGCTGCATCCACATCCCCTGCCGAGCTTTCCACCGTTGAGCGCAAGGCGGTCAAAAAGCTTGCCTGGATCCCGGCCTCCAAATTCGACCGCTACACCGCCAGCCTGCACAGCGGCACCTACCCGCTGGACGAGCTGGACCAGAGCTTTGGCCAGGCCTACGAGCAGACCAAGGCCAGCGTGACCGACGGTGCCGACGCCAAGCCGTACTTTGTCGGCCTGTACCGCCTGCACGCAGGCTGCGGCCTGTATGTCCTGTGTGCCTGTGAGGGCACCGACCAGATCAAGCTGCTGAAGGATCTCTTCACCCTTCTGGGCCTGAGCGGGATCGGCGGCCGCACCAGCGCGGTTACGGCCGGTTCCATCTGGACGGTGACCCCAGCTGGCTGAACACCGCTGAAGAAGAGTCCACCCGCTGGATGCTGCAGGCGCTGGAACGCAGCACCTCGCCCTATCTGCTGCTGACCAGCAGCCTGCCCGCAGAGGAAGAGATGGATGCTGCACTGGAAGGTGCCTCGTTCCAACTGGTCCGGCGCAGCGGCTTTGCTGCCACCAAATGGGTGGAGACCCCCATGAAAAAGCAGACCCAGTATTTCCTTGCTGCTGGTTCGGTTCTGCAGCATCCGTATCAGGGCAAGCTCTATGATGTGGGCACCGCACTGCCGCATCCTGTTTACCGCTACTCGAAACCGCTGTTTATGGGGGTGACACTATGATCCAGCAGGATCACCTGCAGGTCTTTGATCTGACACTGAAAACGCAGTCTCCTTTGTTCGTTGGCAGCGGCCGTAAGATCGGCAAACGGGAATACATCTATTCCCCGAACCAGGGCTGCGTCAAGATCCTCAACATGGAACTGTTTTTTGACTACATGCTCCGGCACGATCTGGTGCGGCAGTTCGAGAAGTTCATGCTCAGCTCCAACAGCAGTCTGCTGGACTTCTGGACCAGAGACTGTCATCTTGCAGAAGATTGGCTGGAACACCCGAAGCTGATGGGCGACAAGCCATTGATACAGTATCGCCTGGCCGTGACCGAGGATGTTGCCGGTTACAACGGCACCAAGGAGATCCATCAGTTTCAGCGCGACGCCTACGGCCGCGCCTATATCCCCCGGCAGCAGCCTGAAAGGCGCGCTGCGCACGGCGTGGCTGGTGCATCTGCTGCTGCACGAGACGCCGGTCTCCGACAAAAAAACGCACTCTGGAAGCGTTTGAGGTCAACCACGATTACGTATTTCCAGAGGGTAGCTACGCCAACAAGCTGAGATCCGGTGCTGCCGCCGACGACATCCTGGACAGCATTTTCCGTGGTGTTCAGTCTCCGACAGCGCCCCCATCGACAACGACAAGCTGATCCTGACCGGGCGCACCCTGATCTCGCCCCTTTCCGCTGCCCGGGTCGAGGACTTAACGGTGATGCCAAGGATCTGCCCCTCTATCAGGAGTGCGTGCGCCCGGGCGAGACCATCCGCTTCCGGCTGACGCTGGACCAGAGCATCCTCAACCGGCATATCCACCCCATTACAAAGGATGCTCTGCTGGAAGCCATCGCCGAGTTCAGCAGCTTTTATCAGGATACCTTCCTGTCGCACTTCCCGCAGGGCCATCCCGTTGCAAACATCCCGGACACCCCGCACCTCATCCTTGGCGGCGGCACCGGCTTCTTCTCTAAAACGGTCGGTTACCCTTACCTGAAGGACGACTATGCCGCCGCCCTGAAATGGACCCAGCGCATTCTTCAGACCCAGCACGGACGTCATCAGGCAGACATCAGCCTTGGCGTTTCGCCGCACCGCGCGCGGTACATCACCTATGCAGGCAAGCGATACCCGGCCGGGTTCTGCGAGGTGAACATCCTATGATCGAGCAACTGCAGTTCTCTCTACGCACAGCAGAGACCCCACGGCTGCCCTCCGCATGGGCCTACCGTATCTACGGCTGGCTGATGTCGCAGCTTCCTGCCGATACCGCTGCCCGGCTCCATGAGCAGGGCGAGCACCCGCTGTCGCAGTCCCTGTGCTTTGATGCCGCAGCGCAGACCTCGGTGTGGACGCTGAATCTTCTGGACGAGCCCTCGCCGCACAGGTGCGGCCGCTGCTTGCGGGTTGCACCACGCTGAAACTGCACGGCGCACCCCTGCAGATGGAGCTGCTGGGCAGCCGCTCGGTGGAAAACGGCCTGCAGCTTCTGCTGGCTGCGCGGGAGGACTCCGCCAGCCGGACAAGGCTGTGGTTCCGCACGCCCTGCGCCTTCAAGCAGGCGGGACGCTACGCCATCTACCCGCAGGAATTCCTGCTGCTGCAGAGCCTTGTGCTGCACTGGAACACCGCCTTTCCGGATTGCCAGCTGAGCGACCCGGATGCGCTGGACGCCATCCTGTGCGGGCTGCGCATCCGGGATTACAGCCTGCACACCGTCACTTATCACATCAAGAACACCTGCATCCCGGGCTTTGTGGGCAGCGCTGTCGTGGAGGCCCGGCTGGCCCTGCCGCTGCTGGAGCTCTGGAACGCCCTGCTCTCCTTTGCGCCCTACGGCGGCATCGGGATCAAAACCACCCTTGGCATGGGCGGCGTATCGGTGGAGCCGCTGGTTCTGCCGCAGAAGTTACGATAAATGTGTGTAGCCCTTTCTTCTGGCACAAAATTGTGCTGCACTTAGATCATACCCGCGAGGGGATAACAAAAAACAGCCATCACTTCAGTTGGAAAGTGATGGCTGTTTTTGTTATGACTTTTTGAGCCTTAAAATGCTTTGTTGCTGTCCAGCAGTTCTATGCCCACCGGGGCAGTGGCTTTACACTCTTTCAGTTTGAAGAGGTAGAACGCAACGTCCCCCAACGTCTGCTCAATGGCGCTTGTGCTGAGCGGCAGAAGCCCTGTGTCCTTTTGAAATTTAACCGCGCTGTCCGTGGCGTGGTTGATCTGGTTGCGGTACTGCTGCACGCTCTGGTAGTATACGATTCCCTGCGCCACAGTGTCTTTCCGGGTCAGATCCAACAGCAGTTCCCCCTGCTCCACTGCGGCTGTCAGATACTCCTGTGCTTCGGTCAGAGTCGCCACACGGAACAGAGCGTTTCCGTTCGCCTCAGTCTTGTCCTTGGTCAGGCAGAGGTTTACGGTAAAGGGCCGTGCCTCATGGAACAAAGCAGCGCGGCAGAAGTGGTAGTGGAACATTGGGAACACCCAGCTCTTGCCTTTGTTCTGGGGCTGTAGTGCCATGTAATCCAGTGCTTTGCCGGTTGGCTGCAGAAACAGGTGACCACACAAATAGGTGGGCATTTCCTCGCTCAGGAGGGTCAGTCCCTGCTGGTACATCCGGTGGTGGGCACACCACTGCACGAGTGCCGGCAGGCTGTCTGAACGGCTGCCCATGAGGTTTTGGAACTCTGCCTCAAAGCGGTCGTTCATCAGCTCATAGAGCAGGCTGCTCAGCGTTTCCCTCGAGGCAGGGCGCTGTTTGATCTGACGGGCAATGGCCTTGAGGTCGGCCTTGAGCATCTGCACGCGGCAGAGGGCCAGATCATCCGCGAAATGGTCGATCCGGTCAAGCAGGTTCAGGATGTCAGGGTCCGTCTCACCGGTCTGTTTCATATATGCTTTCAGTTTCTCGGTCGTACCGGTGGAGAAGAACGCATCCACTGCTGTAATCAGGTCCATCAGGTTGTACAGGCCCGTGCTGTCCCGCACAACGGAACTGTTGCCCTTGAGCTCCGAGTAAAGCACTTTTTTTTTGGTCTGACCATGCGGATGTCCTTGAGGTAGCGGGCTACAATGAGCAGCAGCGTCGCCGTATCGCGCATTCCACCGGACAGGTCGATGTAGAGGTTGTCATTCTCGGCCACCTGTTCCAGCACGGCAGAGATCGCACGGGTCTGGTCGGCTTCCTCCATGCTGTCGGGCACAGAGACCGCCACCAGCTGTTCCGGCTGCACGCCAAGCTGTTTCAGGAACTCATCCCTGAAATACTCCAGCGTGGGCACCTTATTGCCGGAGCCATCTGCCGCCGGGACGGTCGGCTTTGTCCGGACCGTGTCGCTGCACAGGGCCACGATCTTGTCCGGCCGGGATGCAGGGTCCTTCCACAGGGCGCTGACCGCAGCCTCGTTGGTCTGTGTACGCAGGAAGCGGTTTTTGCTGCCCTCCGGGGCAGGCTGTGCAAAATAGGCGCTCATATACAGGAGCGCAATGTTCTCCCCCATAGTGTTTACAACTCCTTCTCAGGCTTTGTGTCCTTGAAGCTCAGCATCTCCCGGAACATTTTGGCGAACTTCTGGTTATGGTAGGAAACCGTTCCCTTGTCCTTGCCCAGATACTCTGCCACGGTCTTGTCCTGCTCCGGGCGGCGAGTCGGCAGCAGCAGTGGGTCACTGCGGCGCTTTCAAGCTCCTTCGGATTTTCCGGGCCTCGCCACTATAAAGCGGTTCTTGCACGCAGAAGTGCACATAGTCCCGCAGAATCAGCTGGTCCCACAGAATGCCGTCCCTCTCCAGGGGGCGCAGGTCGTCGCTACGGCCAAGGCGTTCCGGCATGTCGGGGGCCTCATTTTTCCGCAGATAGCCCAGAATGCGCGGGGACCAGAACAGTACCATATTGGCACGGGTCTTTTCTTTTTCTTCCAGGCTCATGAGCAGCACAGCCTTGTGCAGGATAGGGAAGATGTCCTCTTTCAGTTCCAGCCCATCTTCAGGAGACAGTCCCGTGTCCACGATCTCGATCCCGGTGCCGTCGTCCCGCTCGGTGTTGATGGACACCAGCGTATCTTTGTTCAGCAGAGCCTCGTGCAGGCTCCGCTGGCCGATTCTGGCAGCCTGTGCGACCGTCTTTTCCAGATGCGGGTCGCCGGTCACCATGGCACTGGTGTAACCCATCCGGTCCATGTAGTCCAACGCCTGACGGACCTTACGGGCGGTCTCCTTGCTAACGTCCATAATGCCCAGGCTCTGCGCCTCTTTCCGGGCATCTTCGGCCTTCAGGTGCCGCATGGCCATCTGCATGTAAGCACAGAAGCTGTCCTTCTCCCGTGTCGGGTCCGGCTGGTATGCCGCCGCAGCCTGGAAAAACGCCATCGAGAGGATGGTGGCATCTTCCGTCGGGAACAGCTCAAAGCACTCGGCCCAGACCCTCTTGTAGGTTTCTTCCAGCTTCGGGTCTACCGCAGCGGCCTCAGCCGGGCCGTCCCTGGCAGGCTCTTCCCGGCCATTCAGCTTTTTCAGCATCGGCTGAAAGAGAGCCTTGCGGGTGGCCACATCCACATCCCAGAGCGGCGATGCATCGATCGTAGCCCGGAGGTTTGCACGTTCCTCGTACATCAAATTCCCCCTCCCTTACTGCTCGGCCTTGTTCTGGCTCATCCACACCAGCTGGTTGTAGACCATCTCGGCGGTATCCTTGTTGCCGTGGATGCCGCCCACGAGGCCCTGCAGGTGATAAAGCGGCGTAACATCGTGGAGAACAGACTGATTCACGCTCTGGCCGTTGACGCGCCGCATCTCGCCGTAGTAGACGCCACCTACCTCCAGTTCCTCATGGGTCGCTGCTGCGCAGGTGAGAGCCGCCAGCTGCACCAGAGGGATGGTCTTGGTACCGTAGGTGATGTCCATGTAGGCGATGCCTTTTTCCGGCAGCACGTCGCACAGGTCGCGGCACAGGCGGATCAGGGTGCTGCAGTCCTGCTCGTCCGGCATGGGCAGCTCCCGGATGTGGTCCTCGGTGAAGCCCATCGCCTGCAGTTCCTCTTTGAGGTAGCCGAAGTTGCGTTGGGGTATCGCCGTTCACACTGCGGATGGCGATGATGTGGAAATCGTCGCCTTCCTGCAGCGTGTTGTGCAGGACCTGCAGGATCGGGAAACGGGTCTCGATGTCGCCGGAATTGGCGCTGGAACGGTAGGTGTTCTTGGTGAGGTCGAGACGGCCCTGCAGAGGAATGGTGGTCACGTAGATACGCTTCATAGCGTTTCTCCTTTCGTTTGTGCACGATATACGGTTGGCAGCATGGTTGTGTTGCGCCCAGTATAGCGCACCGGTAAGCGTTCCTGCAATGCACAGATTGTACGAAAAAAAAGCGGAAAAAGTTTTCAGCCGATTTTTCCAACCCAGAGCCTCATAAGGTCTTGGTTATAGACCAGAAACTCCGAGTTGTTCCGGAGCCCGGTGAGGTCGTCCTGCGAAAGCACGGGCTTGGTGACCACTTCGCGGTTTTGGCCAAAGCTGAAGCCGCTGCCGCCGTGGTGGCCCATCATGCCGCCCCGGTCGTGGTGGGTGTTGAAGCCGATGGAGTTGGTCACCCGCTCACTCTCGTAGCTGGGCAGGACCTGCAGCAGGGTCTGGCGTCGCCGCCTGCGGACGAGACGACCAGATATCGCATGGAGCGCAGCAGGCCCTCCGTGGTCAGCCCGCCTGTCCGGCTGGGAACCGCCCGGCTCAGGCTGCTGCAGAGCAGCACATAGTCGCCGCAGGCATTCAGGGCATCCAGCAGCTCGGTGCTGGCCGAGAGTCCCTGCCCCAGGCAGAGCAGAATGGTGTGGGTGCCACCCCAGTCTGCCATCTGCATCATGCCCATGCCGAACTCGCCGGGATTGATCGTAATCCTGCCGCTGCCCTCCGGAAGCTGGTCCGGGAGCACGGTATCCTGCCACTGGACCGGAAGCCGCAGCAGCGGACTGTCGGTCAGGTCCCGGGCGGTGCCGATGAGCACGAAGGGGCGGCTGCTCTGCCGCTGCAGGGCTTCCACCACCGGAAAGATCCGGCCCGGCGGGCCGCAGACCAGCGCCTCCTGCGGCAGGATGCGGGCCTGTGCCAGCAGGCGGGATGCGGTGGTGGTGCCGCCATCCTGGATGTTCTTGCGGCGGGTGTTCTCTGCATCGGCGTGGGTCGTGGGCAGTGCCAGAAAGGTGCCATGCCCCGGTTGGAACGGAACAAAGCATGGGTTTCTCCTTTCTTGGTCAGGGCCGGAAGCGTCGTAAATGAAGGGATCCGGCGAGACTGCAGGCAGGCTCATCAGGGCCTGACCCGGTTTCATGAGCTGGGAAAAGTCGGCGTCTGTCACCACTTTCTGCTCGCAGTCGGTGGTCACGGGCCGGTTGCCCTCGCCCATGTAGCGGTAGACCACGCGGGCGGTGCCGTAGCGGTCCGCAAATGCCGCACGGGACATTGGGTCCATGACGCGCATGGTGATGAGGTTGGGGAACAGGGACATCAGGGTCTTGGCCTCTGCCTCGGAGTAGTGGCGAGTCAGCAGCTGGACGCTTTGTACTGCCGCAATAATACGTGCACCACTGCGCCCATTGTCGCCGGAAGGGTCACGTGCGAAGCTCAGGAAGTCGGTCAGGGATTCGACCTTAGGCAGCAGACTGAACTCGTCCAGCAGAAACCACACCTTGTGGTTCAGGGTGGGGCTCATGCTCTGTTGCAGCATCAGATCCAGCAGCAGCCGGAACAGCGGCAGAGCTGTTCTTGCTTTGTCCGGCTCATAGAGGATAAACACCCGCTTGCCGCCCTGACGGATGGCCTGCAGGGCCGAGAACCGGCCGTCGGCTGTGTTGAAGCTGCCAATGAACAGGCGGCTGAGCATGGTGCGTACCTCGCTGAGTACACCCAGCCCCTGGGCTCCGCCGTCCCCGATAAGATCCCGGGCGGCAGAAAAGTAAGTGGGGTACCGCTCTACCAGTTCCTGCCAGCTGCCGTCGGTTCCGGTGCCGGCCCCTTCCTGTGCAAAGACCGTTGTGCGGGTGAGAAACTCGCTCAGCTCTGCGTTGGAGACCGGGATGTTGTTGGTGCGGCCGAAATCCCGCATGAAGCGTGCCGTCTGGTAGAAGATCTCCTGCGCTGCCTCCGGGAAGAAGATCTGGGTAGTCTTTTTCTTCTGTTCGGCAAACAGAGCACTGGCGATTTCACGCAGGGTAAGTTCCGGCGTATCGGAGGCATCCAGCTCCCGGAAAAGGTTCCAGCAGTTGGCGGGGTCGGTGGCCGACACCGAGATCACCGGGTCGCCGGGGCGGCGGCAGCGCAGCACATCCGGCTTGGCCGCAAAGATGACGACGGTGTCCTGCACGCGGTCTGCGTGGGCCAGCACGGGGCGGCGGATCTGTTCCATCAGGGTAGACTTGCCGCTGCCCACGTTACCCACCAGCATGGTGGGGTACTGCCAGCAGCTGCGGTCGTCCAGCGTCAGTCCGCCGGGCAGGCGCACCACCGGCTCCACACGCCCCGCCGTGGGTGGGACCGTTCGCTGCAGCTGCTGTCCTTCCAAAAGACGTTTCATAGGCTTTGTCCTTTCGTTTCAGGTGTTTCTGTCTTACACCCAGAGAAAGGCTCTGCTGCCGTGCCCGGTTGGAAAACGGCGCAAAAATAAAAAAGCAGAAGAAACTTTTCTGCTGCGTCTATGCAGTGCAGAAAAGTTCCTTCTGTTTGTTTGTCCCCTTGCGGGGTGTGAGTTAAATCATCCTGGCCCGAACACGTTCGAGGCATTTTCGGTGTTTCCGTCCCCTTGCGGGGGGTGAGTTGGTTCCACGATCTTGTAGATTTCGCACCGGAAGAGTTCAACTTTCCGTCCCCTTGTGGGGTATGAGTTGGTTCGGGAAAACAGTTCAGATGCAAAGTATGTGGGTATTTCTTTCCGTCCCCTTGCGGGGTGAAACATTGAACAATGCAAAGATAGGTTTCGTTTTCCGTCCCCTTGCGGGTCGTTTGAATTATAACACAGCTCCTGCAAAAAGAAAAGCCCTTTGCATGCAAAAGGCACCCCGGCACAGATTGCTCTGTGCAGGGTGCCCTGCTTATTTGCCGGTCAGCTCTCAGCCTGACCCACTGCCAGAAACTCCGCAGCCTGGGCCGTGGTATCGGCCACAACATAGGTGCAGCGGTTCTCCGGCTCATTTGCGCTGCGCACGCTTGTCGGCTCGTTGCCCAGCCCCAGGCAGGTGAATCGGTCGGCAGGGACACCGGCCTCCACCAGCACATCCCGCACGGCCTGTGCGCGGGCCAGAGACAATGCCTGGGCACCCTCGCGGCTGGCGTTGTCCACCTGTGCGGTGCTGCCAGCCACAATGTAGTGGGCGGCAGAAGTGCCCTTGAGCTGCTCGGCCAGACCGTTCAGTGCTGCACGGGCAGCTGCCTCATCGAGGAAAGTCGTGCTGTCGGGCTGAAACGCCACCTGCTCGGCGCTGACCTTGACGAAGGTCGGTGCGCCTGCAGCGGCCAGAGGTGTCACGGTGTGGCCGTTGTTGAGGCGTCGCCGGACACGATGTCGGTATGGAAGGTGACGTTTGCACCCGTGCGGTCAAAGAATCCCTGCCAGAAGCTCTTCAGCCACTGGACCTGCTGGGCACTGAGCGTGCCCTGGCTGCCCGCAACATCGCCCAGGCCGTAGAACTCCACGGCCACGCCGTTCAGCTGAGGCAGCATGGCAGCGGCGTCCAGCTGATCCAGCAGCTTGGCAGGGTCGCTATTCAGCAGGTCGAGGTCCTGCATGGGCAGGCTGGCTGCCGTGTTGCGCCGGAGTGCCGGATGACCATCACCTTGCTGTCGGCCGTACCGGCGGACAGCATGCGGCTGGCGAGAGAAATGGCGGAGATCAGGTCGGTCTCAGGGTGGTGGCTGCAGCGCCCTGGACCGCCTCGACCAGCTGGTAGCGTGCCGTCTTGTCCGCTCGGGCTTGTTGGATGTCGTTGTTCTTGACCTGGTCAAAGCGCTGAGGACCGAGCGCAAACGGCTTGCCATCGGCCACCACCAGTCCGGCGCTGCCGCCCGGCGTCACATTTACGCTGTTGAGGAACTCCTCGGCGTTGGTTAGCGTAGGCATACCGTCACCCTGGGTAATGATGAGGGCGGTATCGGTGGCCACGGCACTGTCCGCCGCACCGTCCTTGGAGGGGATCACACTGCAGCCAGCCAGCAGGCCGACCACCAGAGAACCAGCTGCCACCATGCAGTCATGCGGGTAAGCATCTTCAGCTTCATAGCGTTTCCTTTCGTTCGGGAGGTTTGCGTCTTACACCTCAGAAAAGGCGCTGTCTGCCTTCTCAGTTGGAAAACAGGCAGCTTTTTTCTGAAAAAATCTGTTTTGGGGTCAAGATGCCATTGCGGCAGGCACTTCCTCTGCGGCAGGCTCTGCCTCAAGGCGGAGCACCGGCTGTTCCGGTGCAGCCTCAGCCAAGGCAGGGGGCAGCAGCATGGCCTGCCAGTGCTGCTCGTCCAGCAGGTCGTCCAGACCCGCGTTGTGCAGCAGAGCGTCTGCGGCCTCTACGCTGCCCAGCTCCTCGGCCAGCTTCATGCGGGCAGTCAGGCGTGCCTGCCGGGCCGCAATGCTCAGGCTCTTGAGCTTTGCCTGTGCAAAGCGGTAGTCCTGGAGGTCCGGGTCAAAGTTTGCTGCTGCAAAACTCCGCATGGCTGATGGCGCTGTCGGTGTCGGCAGCCAGGTCCTGCAGGTCCAGGCGCTGGGCCTTCAGGCTGTCCAATTGGCTGCGGTGGTCGCTGAAAAAGCCGATGGCGTAAGAGCCTACGCTGGTGGCGATGGGCAGCAGCATACGGATGTACTGGCCCACCATGTAGAGGGTGGGGTTCTCCGTTGCTCCCAGGGCCTCCACACTTATGAGCGTGGACACGATGCAGAAACCCGCGAAGATTGCAAAGGCTCCGACGGCCGTGCCCAGAAGTGCGCTGATGCGACGCTTCGTCGCCCGCTGATCACGGGGCAGCATGTCGTCCAGCTGGCCCTTGAGTTTGCCTGCCAGCATGGGGCAGGCATCGAGCAGCAGGGCGATGGAGGCAGCCACCAGCATGGCCATTTCGGGCCGCTCGTCGAACAGGCTTTCGGTATAGAGGTGGACAGTCATGAGGTCGGTTACCATGAAGAAGAAGGTCAGGGGAAGTGCGATGTGGTCCAGCGGGCTGCTCTTGGTGCGGCCCTTGTTCTGGATCTCGTGGAGCTTTGCGGTCACATTGGTGTGGTTTCCGGTATACATATCGTTTCTCTCCTTATCTCGTATGGTGTGTCGTACATCAGACTTCCAGACGCCGGATCTTTTGCGTCGATCTCTGCGATCTGTTCTTCAATGAGCTTCTTGCTGGCCTGGAGGTTCTCCATTTGCAGCCGGACGTCCGCCTGCAGGTTCAGAGCAGATGCGTGGTGCTGGTACCGAGTCTCGACCAGACTGCTGATGGCAAGCTGCTGTGCCTTGAGGCGAACTAGCTCGTCAAAAACAGGCGTATGCTCGTCAAGATCCAGCTTCTTGACGGCTTCTTCGGCCTGCGCCATCACGCCGGCGAACATCTCGGGGGCATCATAGTCGGGGTAACTCGCGCAGCCGCTGAATTCATCCGGGTATGCGTATAACATATGGTGGATGATGGTGCGGTGGGCATAGTCGATCTCGGTGCGCTCTTTGCCCTGCTCGGGCAGCTTGGCGCTATCGGCCTTCTTGAACGGATTTTTCATTCGAATACCTCCTTGTCGATACCCAGGGTTTCAGCGAACTTCCGGGCGGAAAAGTCCGGGTGAAAGCGCGGGATTTCCTCATCACTGATCACACGGAACTTGCCTGCCTTGCTGTACTTCACAAGGCTTGCGTTTGCGCGGCAGTAGACTTCATTGATCTCGGCCTCGGCATCCAGCAGTTCGGCGCGGATGGCTGCGATCAGCTCTTTGCGCTCACTGGCGGCACGGGCACGGCGATCACCGGCTTCGCGTGCAGCACGCCGTGCTCCGGTAGTGTGGAGGCTGCTGCTGTTGCTGCTGCCGCCGGTCGGCTGAGGCATGGCCTTGAGTGCAGCAGCCTTGGGTCCCAGAGACTTGCTGAGCTGTGCAAGCTTGGCCGCCTCCAGCGTCTCAAGTTCCCGACGGACGCGCTCGTAGTAAGCTCCAGCTAACACGTTCTTTCCGTCCTCGGTCTTGAAGTCGGTCTTGTGGACCAATGCGTCCGCAAGGCCGCGCAGACGGAGGAAGCTGTCCTCCTTCCAGACGGGGTCGTCCTTCTGGTCGCTCTTCTTGTTCTTCGGGTAAATCAGCATGTTGTTCGCTCCTTTTCACTTGCTGTGGGGCTCTTCACTCTCTG
>ENA-OQCD01000331-OQCD01000331.1-human-gut-metagenome-genome-assembly--contig:-NODE-331-length-13277-cov-1.827224_pt1 | contig 13277 bp, 17 predicted proteins | sample MGYA00242755_ERZ504571 | MGnify/ENA primary metagenome ERZ504571 (study PRJEB26092, sample SAMD00036274) | human gut metagenome | host: Homo sapiens | study: EMG produced TPA metagenomics assembly of...
GTTTGTTGTTTTGGATGTTGCTTTCCTTCGGCATCGTGTTCTTTGTGCTCGCCAAATACGGCTTTCCCGTCATTGTCAAGATGGTGAATGAGCGTAAGGAGTACATCGACCGTTCGTTGGTGGTGGCAAAAGAAGCAAACGAACAGTTGGCTAACCTGAAAGCCGAAGGTGAAACCATCATGGCTAAAGCTCATGAGGAACAGGCACGCATACTGAACGAAGCAGCGGCGACACGAGACCGTATTATCAAGGAAGCCAAAGAACAGGCACGGATAGAAGGAGATAAAATGATGGAAGAGGTGAAGCGCCAAATCCAGGCAGAAAAAGAAGATGCTATCCGTGACATACGCCGTCAGGTAGCGGTTCTGTCCGTTGATATTGCCGAGAAAGTGTTGCGTAAGAACCTCGACGCGAGAACAAGCAGACGGCAATGATTGACCGGCTGCTGGATGAATTGACTGTTTCTAAAAACTGATTTGCCATGTATATAGGAGTAGTTTCTATGCGATATGCCAAGGCATTGCTGGCGTATGCCGATGATGCGAAGGTGGAAGATGCTGTTTACCGGGAAGCGTTGTTGCTGAAAGACAGTTATGCGCAAGTTCCCGAGTTGCGGCAGGCTATGGACAATCCTGTACTGGCGCCCGATGTAAAGCTGAGGCTGGTAGTGGAAGCTGCCGGAGGGAAAGTGACAAAGGAGCTGGAACGCTTTGTACAACTGGTGTTGAAGGAAAAGCGTGAAAAGTTTCTTCAGTTTATGATAAATTCATATATCGACCTGTACAGGAAACAGAAAAATATCAGCATAGGCAAGTTGACCACGGCTTATCCGGTAGCTCCCGAAGTAGTGGAGCGTATCCGTAAGATAGTAGTCAGCCGCACGAAAGGAACTGCTGAATTTGCTACAAAAGTAGACGCCTCGTTGGAAGGTGGTTTCATATTCGAAATCGGTACCTACCGCTTGGATGCAAGCGTTGCCAGCCACGATGACGCAGAAGTGAAACAGCAGTTTATAGAGAAGAACAGAAGAATAGTATAAAAAAGAAAAGTAAAGACTATGTCTGAAAATATAAGACCCAGCGAAGTATCCGAAGTTTTACTTCAGCAACTGAAAGGCATCAACACCCACCTGCAATTTGATGAGGTAGGGAATGTGCTGCAGGTGAGCGATGGTGTGGCACGTATTTACGGTCTGCGCAACGCGGAAGCTAATGAGTTGCTGGAGTTTGAAAACGGTATCATGGCTATCGTGATGAATCTGGAGGAGGACAATGTAGGTGCGGTATTGCTAGGTCCTACTGATCAGATTAAGGAAGGAATGGTGGTGAAAACGTACCAAACGCATTGCTTCTATTAATGTGGGCGAAGGTATGTTAGGGCGTGTCATCGATCCGTTAGGCGTACCATTGGATGGCCGCGGACAGATTGGCGGGGAACTGTGCGAAATGCCTTTGGAGCGTAAAGCTCCCGGAGTGATCTTCCGTCAGCCTGTGAACCAGCCTTTGCAGACAGGGCTGAAGTCTGTGGATGCCATGATTCCTATCGGGCGTGGACAACGTGAGTTGATTATCGGGGACCGTCAGACCGGAAAAACCTCTATCGCTATAGATACGATTTTGAATCAGAAATCCAACTATGAAGCAGGAAAACCTGTATATTGCATTTATGTAGCTATTGGTCAGAAGGGTTCCACTGTAGCCAGTCTGGTGAATACGCTGCGTGAACGCGGTGCGATGGATTATACCATAGTGGTAGCTGCCACTGCTGCCGATCCGGCTGCATTGCAGTATTTTGCTCCGTTTGCCGGAGCGGCTATCGGAGAGTATTTCCGTGACACAGGCCGGGATGCCTTGGTTGTGTATGATGACTTGTCAAAGCAAGCCGTAGCCTATCGTGAAGTATCCTTGATTCTGCGTCGTCCCTCCGGTCGTGAGGCATATCCGGGTGATATCTTCTATCTGCATTCACGATTGTTGGAGCGTGCGGCAAAGATTATCAACCAGCAGGAAGTGGCCGAACAAATGAATGACCTTCCACCCAGTTTGAAAGGCAAGGTAAAGGCAGGTGGTTCACTGACTGCATTGCCTATTATCGAAACACAGGCAGGTGATGTTTCCGCGTATATTCCAACCAATGTCATTTCCATTACAGACGGTCAGATATTCCTTGAAACCGATTTGTTCAACCAGGGTTTCCGTCCGGCTATCAATGTGGGTATTTCCGTATCCCGTGTGGGAGGTAGTGCCCAGATCAAGAGCATGAAGAAGGTGGCAGGTACATTGAAGATCGATCAGGCACAATATCGCGAACTGGAGGCTTTCTCCAAGTTCAGCAGTGATATGGATCCTGTAACGGCAATGGCTATCGACCGGGGACGTAAGAACAACCAGTTGCTGATACAGCCGCAGTACAGTCCGATGCCTGTCGGAGAACAAATAGCCATTCTTTATTGTGGTACACATAGTTTGCTGCGTGATGTACCCTTGCATAAGGTGCAGGATTTCCAGAAATCATTCCTAGAAATGATGCGTGCCGACCATCAGAAAGATGTGCTTGATGTATTGTCAAGCGGTGTGATAAATGATGATGTAACTGCAATTATAGAGAAAGTAGCAGCTGATACGGCTCAACCATTTAAAGTGAACGAATAGTCATGGCATCACTGAAAGAAGTAAAAGGAAGAATAGCCTCAGTAAATAATACGCGGAAAATTACTTCGGCTATGAAGATGGTAGCCTCTGCCAAGTTGCATAAGGCGCAGGCTGCATAGAAACATGCTTCCTTACGAACGAAGGCTGAATCACATCCTGACCAATTTTCTGAGTGCGGGTAGTGAGGTGGAGTCTCCTTTCATTGTGAAACGTGAAGTGAAGCGTGTGGCTATCGTCGTGTTTGCCTCCAATACCAGTCTGTGTGGCGGGTTCAATGCAAATATCATCAGGCATCTGACGGTTATTCTGGATGAATACAAGTCCCTGGGTATGGAGAATGTGCTTTTGTATCCGGTAGGCAGAAAGGTAGCGGAAGGTGTGAAGAAATTGGGATTCAAGGCTGAAGGCGATTTCCAGCATATGGCGGATAAACCTTCTTATCAGGAAGCTTCCGCCTTGGCAGAGGACTTGATGAGGCGCTTTCTGCATCGTGACATAGACAAGGTGGAGTTGCTGTACAACCATTTTCGTTCTACAGCAGTACAGGTCCTGACGCGTGAAACTTATCTTCCGATAGACTTGACACAAGAGAAGAAAGAGAAGGACAAAGGCAGGATACCCGATTATATTGTGGAACCGTCTGTAGATGTGGTGATGGGGGGAATTGCTCCCGAAGGTACTCCGTATGAAGATGTTCACGGTATTACTGGATTCGAATGCTTCCGAACATGCCGCCCGCACTATGGCTATGCAGATTGCTACAGACAATGCGAATGATTTGTTGCAGGATCTGACGGTGATGTACAATAAGAGCCGCCAACAGGCAATTACCAATGAGCTGTTGGATATAGTAGGCGGTTCAATGGCCTGATTTTTTTCTTGGGCAGGATACGCAGCATCTTGCCCCAAGAATTTGAATATCATGCGACAAGTTTATCGGAATCTTTCTATAAGTGTCATCCCTTCCATCGAGGCGGGTTAATAATCATAGTGCTCCCCCTCTTTGATAAGCTCCGCCTCGAATCCATTCCCGGCAGCATACAGGCTGAGTGTCTGAAATCGACATAAAGCCAGTCGAAAGAATCTCCTTTTATATTTTGTATTGCATCCGGAAGTCTATTTCGCCATAATAATCTCCTGCCAGATCAATCAGGAAACTCCCGTCCTCATCTTCAAAAAGATAACGGAGATCACTGGAATCCATCAAGATATCATCCCCCGGGGCGAAGCAGTTGTTTCATCTTTTGAAAGAAAGCTGCCATATTTTCCAACTTCCCGATAATGCCCGATCCGTTCATCAGCATGAGGATTGTATCGAATGTTTCTAGAAAATGCGGATCGAAAAGATTCATCTGACGGACATTCCTTACCCCTCTTTTTTCCATTACTTCTACAGAACGGGGGGAAATGTCGATGGCGCATACCTCTTTTCCCATCTCTTGCAAGGCCAGTGCATGGCAGCCGCTTCCGGCTCCTACGTCCAGAATATTTCCTTCGGCCATTTGTAAGGCAATCTGTTCCAGTTCCGGCATTTCGTCATAAGGGCGGAATAATTGATTCACGGGTATTTCGTCTTCCTCGAACTGTGAGGAAAATACACGTAACTTATCTGCTTTGCGGTGGTTGAAATAATCGGCGATGGCAGCTCCCATCGGGTCTTTATCGGGTGAAAGCAAGTTTTGTTTTCATTTTGGAATCATTGTTTTGTTGTTGAAGTTGCAAAGGTAGGCAATTTTAGTGGAGAAAATACTACATGCTTGTGTAAGATATAAACCTTGTCACTGTAACTTATCCAATCTATCATGAAAAAACAGCAATTCTGCAAAAAGAAAAAATACATTCTAATGAGAAATACATCCTTTTTTCAGATATTTGCATAAGAAACAAGGAGTGATTGGTGGTTAATGCACCACTAGTTGATCATCATTAGTCGATAATTTTTATGAATACATTGAAACCTCGTATAGCATCTCTGTTACAACAACTGAATGAAAGGGTTTTTGAAAAGGAGCATATTGTGGCTCTGGCTCTGCTTTCGGCTGTGGCAGGGGAAAGCATTTTCCTTTTAGGCCCTCCGGGAGTAGCTAAAAGTATGGTAGGCGCCGGCTGAAACTGGCATTCCGCAACGCTTCCGCATTTGAATATCTGATGTCACGATTCAGTACGCCGGACGAAATATTCGGTCCAGTCTCCATTTCCAAACTGAAAGACGAAGATACGTATGAGCGTATTGTCGATGGTTATCTGCCTTCTGCCACCATTGCTTTCCTGGACGAGATATGGAAAGCCGGACCGGCCATTCAGAATGCATTGCTCACCATTATCAATGAAAAAATATACCGTAACGGACAGTTTTCCATCCGTGTTCCTCTGAAAGGCTGATCGCCGCTTCCAATGAACTGCCTGCCCAGGGACAGGGACTGGAGGCCTTGTGGGACCGTTTCCTGCTTCGCTGTCTGGTGGGAGGCATTGAGGATATGGGAGAATTTGACCGGATGATTTCTTCTACGGATGAAACGGAACCGGTGGTGGACGAGCAACTGCAGATCACCGATGAGGAATACATCCGGTGGGAAAAGGAGATGGCTGCCATTAAAATCCATTACTCTATTTTCGAAGTGATTCATGCCTTGAAAGACCGGATAGAGCAATATAACCTCCAGATACAAAATGAGGGGGGTGTGTCGTCTCCTCTGTATGTGTCGGACCGCCGGTGGAAGAAAATGGTGAAGCTGCTGAAAGCTTCCGCTTTCCTGAACGGATCGGACACTATCCGCCTTTCGGACTGTACATTGCTGTCCTATTGCCTTTGGAGTGAGATGGATCAGATGGAGGCGGCAGAGGAGATGGTGAATGCTGCCATTCAGAAAAAGTGCCGAAGGTATCTGCTGAATATAAAAGGGCTGGAACAGGACATTGAAGAACTGAAAGACCGACAATCGTCCGAACACAGTTTGCGTGAAGTGAACGATCCGGGCATACAGGTTATCGATACTTACTATTACCAGGTAGAGGGCGTCCGGATGAAAGAGCGCCTCCTTATTTTTGCAGCCGACTATCAACATCTGGATCAGACCGGTAAATTATTCTATCTGCATAAGGACAAGTACAAAGCCAACTGCTGTATTCTGAAGAAAATATGATTCCATACTCCATGCCAAAGTTCCGCGTAATAAGATATATACGCTGAAAAAAGGGCTTCGTTCCATTTATATCAATAATTATGAATATCACTTGATGTGCTATGAGGATTGTCCTCCACCGCCGCCCGAACCCGAGCCGGAGGATTTCGGAGCCAAATATAAATCGGTGGCCGAAGCGTTGGACAGAGTGGAGAAGGATTGGTCCGGGCTGCTGGATGCGGAAACGGAATATTATGAGAAGCATTTGTTCTCAGCGAAAGGCAGCGGGCTCCATGCGGAGGATGCTTCGCCACCAGAAGAATACCATAGACCGATATAAGAATGATTTGAACGAAATGGTAGATGCGTACCGAAAAGAGAACCAGGAATATAAGGTTGAGAGATCTGAAGATGATCTATTCTCAGGAACTGAAAGATAGGACATTCAAAGCATACGAGGAGGATGTAAGCAACGGGTGGTGCGTCAACGCGAACTGGAAGAGAAAGTGTTGATGTACTATCGGCGTACCACACCTTCTTTGCAGGAATATTATTCCCGCTACACTCCGGAGTGGGAGGCTTTCTATTCTTCGGAACATCTGCCGGATATGGCATTCTTGCAATACTTGAAGCAGATGCGCGGTGCTTTCAAAAAGAGGTATGAACTGGCGGAACTGAATATTGACTATTATATCAGTTTGCTGGAGAATGCTTCTCTGCTGAGAGGAGAGGGGGCCCGGACCAAGGAGTTCTTTTTGGATAAATGGCATCAGTTGCTTACCCGCAAAGAGTATGACTATCAGTACATGCATATAAACAGTTTATGTGAAGGTTTTGATTTGTTGATCCGGAAGCAAGGAAAGGAGTCGGGTAACAAACTGTTGGGGTCGCGCATGGAGTGGCTGCTTCATAATTATCCTGATTTGTACCGGAGGATGCTTCCGTATGAAACAGTGATGAAGCGCAATCCGGCTATCCGGCAATTGGCGCGTCTGCTGGGCAAGAAGCACCGGGACCAACAAAAATACGATTCTTTGTCGGGCGTAGATAAAAAGAGGCTGATCAGGCACTCTCCGCATAGTGATATCACAGGGGTGACTTTGGGAAATGATTTGAACAGTTTGCTGCCCGTCGAGTATTGCTATCTGGCGGATGATGCGCTGCGTGCCGTATTTATGGAACGATATGCCGAAAAGAGATTGCAACTGTTCGATTACCAGTCCAAGGAAACGGAACCGGTAAAGGATGACAAGCATAAGGTTTCGGGGCAAGGACCCTATATTATCTGTGTGGATACTTCCGGCTCCATGCAGGGAAACAGAGAGATCTTGTCCAAATCGGCTATTTTGGCTATAGCGCAACTGACGGAGAAAACCCATCGGAAATGTTATGTCATCAATTTCTCGGATGAGGCTGTATCGTTGTTGATTGAAGATTTGGGGCGGGATATGCCCAGGTTGGCGGAGTTTCTGAATAAAACGTTTTGACGGTGGAACGGATATAGAGCCGGCTCTTCGGGAAGCTGCGCATATCATCAACGGAAATGATTTCCGTGAATCGGATATCGTATTGATCTCAGATTTCGAGATGCCGCCTTTATCCCGCGATTTAATGGAACAGGTAAAAGTGATTAAGCGGAGGAAGACCTCTTTCTTCGGATTGGTGTTCGGCAACAAGCCTGAGATGGAATACTTGAATCTTTGTGAACGTTATTGGGAAATGTAAGTTACAATTCTGTTACATAAATATGAAATGAATATTACTTGCTTTCTGCGCGTAATAACTTCATCATCAAATTAATGGTTATTCATTTTTAGTATAGGTCATTCCTCTTACATTTGTTATAAAGTAAAAAACAAAAGAATACAATGGGAAGAATGACTTATGTTAAAGCATTGATGTGCCTGTTATTCCCCTCTGCTGCTTTAGTTGCCCGCGCGCAACACCCGGTTGCCGGGGATTTGAAGTGTAAACTGACCGGACGGATGCTTATGGATGGTGGCGTTTATTTAAAGAATGACAACCTGTTTGGTAACGGTGCGGAGTTTAATGACTTGCGGTTGGGGGTGAAAGCGACCTATCAGAACTGGAGTATGAAGATGGAGGTAGGTTATGTAGGGAATAAAGTTTCCATAAAGGATGCCTTTGCTGCTTATACTTCGGGCAAGCATATTATTCAGGTGGGACAATTTTATGAACCTTTCACCTTGGACATGCTATGCAGTACGTACGACCTTCGTTTTCACCAGTCACCGGGAATCGTGCTGGCTTTGACCAATGGCAGACGGATGGGAACCTCCTATACCTACAATGGAAAACATTATTATGCTTCCGGCGGCTTCTTTACAGACAGTGACCTGGGTAATGTGAAAAACATTTCACAAGGATATGCCATAGACGGTCGTTTGGTGTATCGTCCTGTAAACGAAGAGGGAAAATTGTTACACATAGGTGCGGCGGTGGTGTATCGTACTCCGGATAGTGCATTGCCGGGAGATGAAGACGAGAATACGTTTATTTATAAATCTCCGGGGGTGAGCACTATTGATAACCGGAATCTTATTTACGCCAAGGTAGATCATGCAAAGTACCAGTGAAACAAGGGTTGGAATTAATGATCGCTCATCAGAGGTTCTTTTTTTGCAAGGGGAGTATATACGAACTATGGTGAAGCGTGAACAGAATTTCACAAATTATACAGGACATGGCGGATATGTGCAATGCTCCTGGTTGTTGACAGGCAGGCAATATGGGTATGATGAAGCATTGGCTTGTCCGGGCAGACCTGTGGGGGCGGGCATTGGAGCTGTGTGGAAGGTTTAATATGCTTGATATGAATAATGAGGAAGCCGGTGTATGGGGAGGGGCTCAAAAGGATTTTTCATTGGGCATGAATTATTACATGAATAAGCATATAGGGATGAAGCTGGCTTATAGCTGGGTGATGCCGGGAAAGCATATAAAGGAGATTAGTGATAAGAATTTCAGTGTCGTGCAGCTCCGGTTCCAAATGATCTTGTAACGGAAGAAGGGTAGAAACAAATTCGGGCGCAATCACTGCGCCCGAGCCATAAAGCTAGATTATTTTTATTTGCGACGGTCTTGATAGCTTCAATCAATCTGCTGAAATCTTCGGGGAACACATCACCGATGTTTCCGATGCGGAAAGTATCTGCCTGGGAAATCTTTCCCGGATAGATGACGAATCCTTTTTCCTTCAACTGATGATAGAATTCCTTGAAATCGAACTCCTTGTCAGGATAAAGGAAGGAAGTGATGACAGGGGATTGGACTTCATCTTTCAGTAAGGTCTTGAATCCCAGTGACCGCATACCTTCTACCAGTACATCGTGATTACGGCAGTAGCGTGCATGCCGGGCTTCCACACCGCCTTCGGCTGCCAGTTCGTCCATGGCTTGTTTAAAGGCACGCACTACATGTGTAGGCGAGGTGAAGCGCCATTTTCCATGTCCTTTCTCCATCGCATCCCATTGGTCGTAGATGTCCAGAGAAAGACTCTTTGATACTCCTTTACAATATTGTAATTCGGATTTACGTGCAATGATGAAACCAAAGCCGGGAACTCCCTGAATACATTTGTTGGCACTACTGATCATAAAGTCGATACCTAATTCCTCTACATCCAATGGTACGCCGCCAAAGCTGCTCATTGCATCCACTATCAGCTTTTTACCATGCATCTTTACCATGTGGGCTATTTCCTTTAACGGGTTCAGGATACCGGTTGTAGTTTCGCAATGTACCACTGCCACATGAGTGATTTCTGCATTGTGTGCCAGATAATCATCCACATACTCCACAGATACTTGTTCTGTTTCATCAAAGGCTAGCATATCATAGTTCATTCCATGATATTCTGCAATGTTTCCCATGCGTTCTCCGTATGCACCGTTGCTCAGAATCAATAATTTGTGTTTGGGCGTAATCACACTTCCCAAGGTCGCCTCTACGCAATAAGTACCGCTTCCCTGCATCAGGATGCTGGTGTAGTCATCTGTTTTCGTGTAGCCAGTTGTACTAATCCTTTACGTATTTCTTCTACGATGTGAACATTGTAGTCTTCATCCCATGTGCACCAGTCGGTCATCATGGCTGTTTTTACGCTTTCAGAAGTGGTTAAAGGGCCGGGGGTTAAAAGTAAGTATGGTCTCATAATCGTTTAATTCATTTTATGGTTAATAATTTCAATAATTTCGGGAAGTTCGGCAATGGTGTTTACTACATAATGCGCACCTGCCATATACATACGTTTTCTGACTGCTGCCATGCGTCTGTTCAACTCTTCTGCAGGCAGTTTTCCGGTTTCCTCTTGGGTGAGTCCCATTTCGTTGCTGCCCAGAATCACACCGACAGTCCATACACCGGCATTCACACCTTCTTTGATATCGGCTATCGTATCCCCGTATTTTTATTACGCTTTGAACGGAAGGTATGGCCAGATCAATCATGTTCTGGTAAATCATGTAGGGTTGCGGACGTCCTGCCGGAAGATTGTTGGAAGTCACACAGTTGTCTGTGGTATAGCCATGGGCGGCGGCACCGGGCAGCACAATGTCCATCATGGCAGTAGTATATCCGGTGGTGGAACCTATCTTGATGCCGTCCCTTTTCAGTTTCTCGATTACTTCGATTACACCGGGAATAGGAGTCGTATATTCTTCCAGGGAGGCGAACAAGTGTTTTTCGAATTCTTTGTATATGGATACCACATCTTCCTCAGTCCAGTTGCGGTTATAGTTTTGTTTGAATTGCTCCGTCACACTTGGTAACTTGAATAATTCACGGATATGGTCTATTTTGGTCATACCCATGGGGCCTCGTGCTTCTTCCATTGTCACTGTCAGTCCTTTCTCGGCAAAAGCTTTCAGGAAAGCGGCTACCGGAGCGAAGCATCCATAGTCTACAGCCGTTCCGGCCCAGTCCATAATAACACACTCAATTTTCTTCATCTTCTTGTTTGTTGTTTATTTGGTTATACTTTATTTTTATGTTATGGGTTACAGATGTTTTCTGCTGTTTCCTTTAAGTTGGTTAACGCCATCGGTGAAACGATGATTCTTTTTATTTTTTTTCTTCTTTTCTCAGCTGTCTTTCCAATTTATACCGTTGCATCAGATAGATGACCGAACCGATGAAATGCAATGCTGCACACAATGCCTACCCATCCCGAGAACTGGTTATAGAACTCCATCCAATTGATATCCGGGCTGCAAAATTCCTTGAACAGCAGTACACAGACAGTTCCTGTATATCCGATAAAGTCGATGGTGGCAATGAAGAATCCCACATTTCCTTTAATCTTGAAGCAGGCAATGAAGCGCTCGAAGAACAGAGTCTGGAAACTAAGATAAACGATGTACAGGCTCAGACTTTGGAGGAACAGCCAGTAAAGGGTAGGCAGTTGCAATGCATCATAATTAAAAGCCAGATAGCTGATTGTGCCCGCTCCACCAATAACCATAGCCAGAAGCACCTGCAATACTCTGTAGTTGCTGTTTATTAACGACATCATGGCAAAGATTCCCAAAATAATCAGCGTCACCATGCCGTCCACTTGTGCGAACAACCAGGAAGAAATAGTGCTGACATCAATGATATTGACCAGAAAATCTTCTTTTATATCACGTAAAATAGTGATAAACAGATTGGCGAAGAACAGCATGATCAGCAAGGGCATATAACTTTTGAACAGTTGTCTGCGTTGCTCTCCGTTCAAGGTGACACGTTCCGAACGGAGGGCGCGGTCTTCATCTGTGGGTTGTGGCAACTTGTTGAGCGACCACCCCATGAGGATAAGGAGCGGGAAGGCTAAACCACCTATCAGGGCGGGCATCCAGAATTCTGTGACACCAAATGTATTGACTACAAACAATCCCATAGATTTAGCCATTCCTGAGCTCACCGCCATACTTACCCCCAGCAAGCTGGCCAATATATCGGTAACTTTGCGTCCTTCTATGAAACTGAAGATGACTCCCCACATGCATCCTAATGCCAGTCCGTTGAAGAATAGGGCAAACACATTAAAGGGTTGGGGGAGTAATCCGAAGAAGACTAAAGCGAGTTCTGCAAGGGCCACGGAGAATATCATGAATTTTCAACCGGTTTTCGCGTTTCAATTCTGAAACAAATCTTGATGGCAAAAGAACTTTGAAATAAGGTAGCCGAAAATCTGCATGATGGTAGTGGCTACTTTATAATCCATCCCGAAGAAATCCATTCCGTCAAAGGTGGCAGCTGTAAAAGGTTTGCGCAGGGCATATACCAGTGAGTATGACAGTAGTGCCGCCCCTCCTGCCCACAGGATAAACAGGAAACTGGATATCTGTTTGTTTGTTTCGCTTTTTGCTTCCATTATACTAATTGATATTGACTAATTGTTTTGTTTCTTTTCTTTGTAGAAACCTCACTCCTCGTGTCCTTGGATTGCTGTTTCCGGAAGCAAAAGTAGGAGCCTTCCGAGAGAGAAAAAATGAATCTTTATGATTAATATTTTTCATATTCCACCTGTTGTATGATGTAACATTAATGTAATGTATATGTCATTGTATGTTCATATAAAAACTTGTATTTTGCAAATTCAATAAAGAAGAAGAGAACAATGAATGATTTGATAGAAATATACCGAAGAATAGAATATCTCCGTAACAATGGTTTGAAAATGAAGGAGATAGCAGATTATGTAGATATGGCTCCCAGTGTCTTGTCTGCTCTTTATTCCAGCGTTTCTGCCCACTTATGTAACCTCATTGAAACAAGGACACTCTGAAGAAGATTCATTAGATTTGGCTTTGGCGCAGGTCAATAATGTGTCAAAAAAACGTCTGTTGGGCAATTTGGCAAGTATCAAAGAGTTGCTTTTCAGTTTGGAACCTGCCCATGGTGAGGCAAAAGACCAATCCTTTTATGGAGATGATGACTGCCGAGATGCAACGTTCCGTGCAGGAAGTTTTATAAATTTATAGCGGAAGTTATCTGAGCTATAGTCTTTCTTCTTCGTGCCAATGCCTTAAAGTGGAACCCTATCTGATAGAGGCTTCCGAAGACAATACGTATGTGAAGGTGACTCACATGAGTGCCTATAATACAACGCATCGGGGAGTGGGATTATTCAATAATCATCAGAACGGGTATATTTTTCTTTTAACGAGCGCGAGTCACCGCAAATGGCTTTGTTCAGTATTTATCTGCAATTGCCGATGTATGATTTTCCGCCGTTCCTTAAAGGTTTGTATCTTAGTCTGGATTACAACAGGAATCCGATAGCGCGTCGTATCTTGTTTGTAAAGCAAGGGGATAGTACAGACATGGAGGAATTCTTGGAACTGAAAGGGGAGCTGGTTCCACTTGATAAGTTGACAGAATTACAAAAGAAGTATTATGACTATACTTGTCAGGAGGGAGATTGTATCCGTACCTTGCATGGTTCCGTCTCCCCAATGAAATGAAAATGATTTGGAAAGGGAAAAAAGAATTTGATTTC
>ENA-OQCD01000332-OQCD01000332.1-human-gut-metagenome-genome-assembly--contig:-NODE-332-length-13271-cov-5.754337_pt1 | contig 13271 bp, 14 predicted proteins | sample MGYA00242755_ERZ504571 | MGnify/ENA primary metagenome ERZ504571 (study PRJEB26092, sample SAMD00036274) | human gut metagenome | host: Homo sapiens | study: EMG produced TPA metagenomics assembly of...
CCATCCAGATATTCCTGCGATACTTTAGCTCTAAACTCAGGTGAATGTTTTGATTTTGGCATGAAAAATACCTCCAAAGTAACAGATTTTTATATTTAATCTGTCTACTTTAGAGGTATCATATCAGGAATGACTCCCTGCCGCTGCGGCTGTTTTTCGATTTATCCTATAATTTATTCTATATTCTATTATAATTAAAGTTTTTTTCGCCGAAGCCTTTTTTCAAAAAAAAACTGGAAAATCCCCGTAATCGCTACCAGATCGTATCTTTCGTCGGCTGTTCTTTGATCAGGCCGGTGCGGTAGGCGGAGATGAGGCGGTGGAGGTCGGCCACCTGGGCGTACAGATTGGCGCCCTCGTCCATATGTTCCACCAGAACGCGGTCGGTGTGGTTATCGTCCACCACATCCACGCGGGACAAAATATCCAGGTTTTCCTGCACTGCTTTGGCGGTGTTTTCAAATGGCTGGTGGGTGCGCAGGCTCATGCCGTGGCTGGAATACACCAGCGTGTACCCCGCAATACCGGTGCGCTCGTGGTAAGCGCGGCAGAACCCGCCGTCAATCACCAACAAGCGCCCGCCGCCCTTGATGGGGCTTTCGCCGGCTTTTTCCCGCACGGTACATGGCCGTTCACAATGTGGCAGTTGGCCGTTAAGCCAAACTCCGCCAGGATGCGGCAGCAGATGGCCGCATCATCGTACCAGGTATAGTAGGGATCCTTGATCTCCTTGTGGGTTTCTGGGTCCTCAATGTACAGCCGTTCAAAGGTCGTCATGGCGCTGCGGCCAAACAGCGGGGAGAGCTTGCCGCACCACAAGTACCACAAAAAGTCCTGCCCGCTCTGCCGCTCCGGCGAGCCCTCCGGCGCAAAATAGCCCAGGCGGGCGCGCAGGTCACAGTAATCCAGCAGCGCGCGGCCCCGCAGGGAATGGCCCTCAAACGTTTCGGCGGCAAATTCGCCCTCGTCCGTCAGGGGCACCGCACCGTGGTACAGCAGGCAGCCATTCTCAATGTGGTATACGCTGCCCTTGGCATACAGGAAGGCAACGTGCTTTTGCAGCTTTTCGCTGTGGCGGAAGGATGCCACCAGCTTGTCCAGCACAAACTTTTCGTCGGCATTCAGGCGGGCCGGGTTCTCTGGATCTACCGTGGGGAAGTTGCGGTCCCGCAGGGGATAGATCTTGCCAAAATAATCCACCGTTCCGGCTTCGTAATCAATGCGGCGCAAAAAATCCCGCCCCTGCATCTTGAAATCCGGGTTGCGGTCGATCACTTCGCACTCCAGCTTCAGCATCAGGATGGTGATGGCCTTGTGCATGACAGCACAGCGGTGCAGCATTCCGTCCGTGTAGGGGCCGCGGGTGGCGTCGGTGTGCGGCATCCAAATGGTCAGATCCTCATTGCCGTAATACTGTTCCGCCATGCGCAGCAGGTGGCGCAGATTGATGCCGTAAAAATCTTCAATCATGCCGTGGTTGTGGTAGGCAAGGGTGGTTTTCAGCACCGTGCAGCAGCACAGCGCGCTGCCAGCGGCGGCACCCATCCACACAACGTCGTGGTTGCCCCATTGGAAATCCACGTTGTGGTGGGTCATCAGTCGGTCCAGGATCAGGTCCGGGCGGGGGCCGCGGTCAAACAGGTCACCAATAATGTGCAGCTTGTCCACCGCAAGGCGCTTGATCAGCTCACACAGGCGGATGATGAAAGCGTCCGCGCGGTCATTGGCGATAATGCTGCCCACGATCTGGCCATAGTAGAGGGTTTTGTTGTGGTCCTCAAAGTGGGCGTGCAGAAGCTCGTCAATGATATGCCCACAGCCCTGCGGCAGGCAGGAACGCACATATTCCCGTGTGTGCTTGGACGAAACAAAGCGGCATACATCGATCAGGCGCAGCAGCGTCTGGCGGTACCAGGCTTCCAGCTCAAAGCGTTCCGGGTAGCGGGCCTTGAGCAGGGGCAGCTTGCGCGCCGGGTAGTAGATCAGGGTGGCAAGCTCGGCACGGATGGCCTTGGGCACGTTTTCACCCAGGACAAGATCAACTTTTTCGCGGATAACACCGGAAGCGGAGTTCAGCAGGTGGATAAAAGCCTCGTCTTCGCCGTGCAGGTCACTGATATAATGCTCAGTGCCCTTGGGCAGCTTGGCGGTGGCTTCCAGGCTGATAACGGCGCTGGCAGCCGCGGCCTGGGTGGGATAATCCCGTGCCAGCAGCGAAAGATACTTTAACTCTGCCACGCTGGTGGTGGGGATAGTAGTGGAATTGGAACCCATGGAACAGTATTCTCTCCTTTTTGAAGGGCTTGAATCAAAGCACGCAATTGTATTATTGTTGCAAAAATTGGTACTTTTATTGTACGCTGTCCCATGCGGTGCGTCAATCGGAAAAGTGCCGAAAAACCTTGTGCTGCATCCGTTATATTTGACTATTTGATAATCCTTGCCCTACAAAATGGCAGGGCTTGCCGGGGGAGGATGACGTTGTAATAGGATAAAATACAGAAAACTGGCGCACCATGCAAACAATGTTTTCAATAGAAGAGAGGAAAAAATTGGCATAAATACACCGCCCTGCTCAAAAGTGATTGACTTTTTGCGTGGGGAACGGTATGATACGGTTGTAATCAAAAAGAAAGCATCTTTTGTGAGAACGCCGTTACTGACGCCGTTCTCATTTTCTTTATCAAATAGAAATAGCAGCACCGCCCGCGGGTAATACCATATCGCGGGCGGTGCTGTTTTGCTGTAAAAAACAAACCCCGCCGCCGGATGGCGGAGGGGCCTGCGTGTGGATTCTTAACTTGTCTCTTTGTTCTTCGGTGAATGCCCTGTATCATAGTAATATAGAAAAGAATATAAGTCAATATGTGACGATAAACTGTAACTTTTATAAATGCACTTTTAAGATGAACTTTAAAGCAATGAACGAAAATAATACAGATGACAAGGATGTTACCATTTCGGTAAAATTCTTCTTGAAAAAGTGTATTACATATGCTATAGTTAAATTACCAAATAGGTAAATAATCAACAACAATCTGCTGCCGGAGGAAATGCGTTGAAAATTACTTATAAAACAAAAACAATTGAAAAAGTTTGTACGGATGTTCGGACGGCAGAAAGAAAGCATGGTTCAAAGATGGCTGAAAAAATAGGCCAACGATTAGATGAAATACGAGCAGCAGATACGGTTGAGACGATGGTTCGATTTCGCATTGGAAGGTGTCATCCCTTAACAGGAGATAGAAATGGACAATTTGCTGTTGATTTAGTTCATCCTTACAGATTGGTATTCGAAAAGAACGGTGAAGAAATCCAAATAGCGAATATCATTGAAATTGTAGACTATCATTAAAGTACAGTATGAAGAAACGGAGGAAGAACACGATGGTGAGGAGTAAGAATACGATTGCTACGCCACCGGGAGCAACTATCCGAGAGCAACTTGAAGATAGAGGTATGACGCAGAAGAATTTTGCGTTGCGGATGAATTTGTCCGAAAAGCATGTTAGCCAGCTTATCAACGGTGACGTTCGCTTGACGCCGGAAATTGCAGAAACGCTTGGAAATGGTTCTGGGAATTCCGGCAAGTTTTGGAATAATCTCGAAGCAATTTATCAGGAAAAGCTTGCAAAGGTAAAAGCTGAAAATGAAATGGACACAGATAAGGAGCTAATAAAGAAGCTTCCCTATAGCGAGATGGTAAAAAATAAGTGGGTTCCGGAGGTTAAGACACAAGAACAAAAAGTAGTTGAGCTACGGAAATTTTTTGAGGTTGCAAAATTAACAATCATAGAAATCCGGCGATTACGAATATCGCATGTAGGCGATTAAATGAAAGCGAAAAAAGTGATTTTGCGCTTTTAGCATGGTCGCAGCAAGCACGGCGTGAGGCACGTAATATAGATACAGAACCTATTAACATAAAATTGCTACAAGAAAAATTGCCGGAAATTCGGAAAATGACTGTAGAAGAGCCGAAAGAATTCTGCCCTGCACTGACGAAGATGATGTCAGAATGTGGTATTGCGCTTGTCTTTTTACCTCATATTGAGGGTTCTTTCTTGCATGGAGCAACATTCCAAGAAGATAGAAAAATTGTTATGGGCCTTACGGTAAGAGGAAAAGATGCCGATAGGTTCTGGTTTAGTCTTTTCCATGAAGTGGCGCATATTATAATGGGCCATATAAGTAAGCCGTTTGGAACAGATGCTGATGATGAGCATGACGCAGATAAGTTCGCAAGAGATATTTTGATAGATGAGGTAGCCTTCAATGCCTTCGCCAAGAACGGGTATTTGACAAGGGCCACAATTAGCCAGTTTGCGGCACGGATGGGGATTTCTCCAGGAATTGTAGTGGGACGCTTGCAAAAAGAAAACTTTATTCCATATAACCAGTTTAATGACTTAAAAGTACGGTATGAAATTACCGCATGATGTGCGAGATATAGAGTCCAAAGGACCTGTAGTGTGCAGATATATGTGCACATTACAGGCCCTTTTTCTTATATAGATATTGCATTTCGCAATTCCCGCTTATACTTGTAATACGTATTCCGCGCAATACCAATGAGTTTAATGCAATCTGCATCGCTGAGTGTGCCGTCAAAATCTTTGCTGTACTTTTTGATGGCATCCTTGCAGACGGCGGTTTTCTTGATAACCAGTTTACGGCCACGCTCCTGCCCTATCTGCTTGCCGTTTAGTTTGGCGGTCAGCATTCCCTCTCTGGTGCGTTGGTGCAGGTCGTCAACTTCCTTTTGAGCTTGCGCAAAGGCAAGGCGTATCTGCTCTTTGGCGAGGTCAACGGTGTACTGATTCAGTGCAGCAATGACCGAGGATACAAAACTGTCGGTAGCGGCATTGCCGGTTTTCAGCTGGGGGCTGATTTGCCGCTGGATGGTCTGGCGGTAAGTCTCCGTGTTGATGTGTGGCTCTTTGAGAAAGCAAAGCGTTACATTTTGGGCGTACAGGTCTTCGTATAGTTGGCAACCCTCGTCTGCATTACGGCTCATACGAGATACACTGTCAAATACGATAGTGTCTCCTGCTTGCACGGTGTGAAGCAATTTATCCAATTCTCTGCGGCCTTGATAGGTCGTGCCGGTATATACTTCTCGGATGATATGTGCGGTTGGATGCGTTGCCAGAATGTTGCGTATTTGCCGTTCAATATTTTGCTGCGGCGTGGAAATGCGGCAGTAACCATATATCTGCATGGCGGTATCACCTCTAAGGCTCGTTAATTTTGATACTGATAGTATACTTACTTTGTTATACGATAGCAAGCAGTTTTGATACTGATTGCGCATAGCTTAAATTTGATACTGGAAATGATGGCGGTGGTCGCTTGTGTGACCGCCGCCATCGTTCTACTTTTCGCTGTCTGTAAGGTAGCACCAAGAACAGGTTTGGCACTCTGGCATTTCTCCGCACGGTGGTATGCCGGTATCAGGCTCATACGGGCAGGAATAATAATCGTATTGCATTGTAAAGCTCCTTTAAAAGTGTACATATAAAAATGGCAGTCTACTCTCACTCGACCATTATCGCTGTTGTTATGATTTATTCGACAACGACCATTTTTTCCATACAGTCGCCGCATATTAGGTTGATGACCTTGGTCGCTCGGCAGCTGTTGCCGCATTTGGGACAAATATATTTGCGGGTACTGCTGGGCTTTTTCGTTCTGGTTTCTGCGCCTGCACCGCTGTTGCCGCCCTTGGGGAGCGTTCCGAGTACATCCAGTAGGTTGAGACTTTCGACCATCTGGAAATCTTGCCAGCCCTGTTCCTCAACAAAATCCAGAAGTTCAAGGCCGGGCTGGTAATTGTCCAACCATATTTGGGATGGTGTTCGACTTCCAGACCGTGGGTTTCTGCAATGTGCTTGAAATTCTTGTTGTGGTACACGCCGTTATTGCTGGTATCTTTTATACCATGTTCAGCGCAATACTCGTGTACCATCTCGTGGACTAACACGCCTGAGAGAAAGGCGCACTCCTGATTTAAGCTAGCAGAGCTTATATTGATTTCGTAGCGCCGTTCTTCTCCTGTCTGCCAGACTTTACCCGTTGTAAAATGTCCATACGCGCCAGCGTCTTTTTGAGACTGATAACGACTTCCGGCAATTCACCACCAAAGAATCGGCTATTAAGTGCGCGGAACATTTTTTCTAACTGACCTGCCACACGGCTTGTTTTAATCGTCTGTTTCATTTTCGTTGTCCTTTCGTCTTAAAAGTTTACTTTTAATCCCCGCAGAAGCGGTTTGCAGGTTTGGCCCCTGCCGGCGAAAAGAAAAAGTAAAGCCCCCATCGTGTCAACAGAACATGGAATATCGCAGCGCTCCCCGCGAAAGCGCGAGAATATGCCGTGAAAGTCTGTTGACTTAGGGCTGGGGGCTTATATACTTTTTTGAGCGGCAGGGCCACGCTTCTCAATCTCCGCCGCAGCGGTTTATCAGTCTTTTTTAAAGTAAAAATAACGCGTTAAAAACAAAAATATAATTTTTGACAAAAAACATTTTTGGCTTGCCAATCCTTGCGAATTGCAGAAAATGAAATTTGTAGGGGAATCCCTTTTACCGTTATAGCACACGCATAACGATTTCGAATATACAAAATGTATATATTTTCCGTGTGCATGCTTTAAACGATATATACATGATGTATTGAATTGTGAACGTTTTAAAGGAGGAAAACATTATGAAACGTTTCTTTGCATCGGATGCTGAGAGTGATATGCTTATCGCTGAGGCAACCAAAACCTTTGGATTGAAAAATTGGAGACATCATCAATATGGCAATCAAAAATCAGTTTCTACCGATTACGGAACCGTTCCGCACGGAGGCAAGACTTATTTTACAGCGCCATACAGCGGGAGAGTTGGAAGCTCAGGAAATCAAGCAGTCGATGACGCGCGGTATCAGAGCGTTAGGACGCGCCCGGTGCGTGATGCAGACCGCTTGCAAGGATTTTTTGCCCGGTACCATTTGCATGAGGATGTAGAGAACCGCACCATTACAGAAAACGATGCTCTGTGGGAATCTGCTGTTGAGGTCTACAATATTCTCGGTAAACAGATTTCGGTTGGCGGCATCAGCAAAATTAACGGTGCGCGTTTGGTGGATGACATTTTTGCAGAGTGGGATACTTTGTGGAGCGAAAAGGCTGTGTATGATGTGCTGGCAGCGCTTGCGTTTCGTTGCGAGCCTAGCCAGCCGTTCAATTGGTTTGAGGGCATGCAGTTCCTTACAGGGATTGAACATGATGCAATGGGCCAGTGGTGCCGTACATCGGGTAGAAAAAATAGGACCTGACACGCCTTTGCGAAAGTAAGGCGTACAGGTCGCAACGAGGGCGGTGCTGATGCTCTGCGCGGAAGTGCAGAACTTGGCACCGCTAATCTTATAGGGGCAGGAACGGCGAAAAAGTCGTTCCGATGGGGGCCGCAGCCCCCACTGACGGCAAGCAGGTCTTGTCGGCAGCGGGGAGTCCAGAGGGGTCACGCCCCTTTGGCAAGGTAAGCCCGCAAGGGCGGTGGGAGTTTCCGGGGAAACTGCCATACCTTGTATGGCACATCAGTCCGCGACTAAATGCACTGCTTCGTTGTGCAGGGCATTTCAAGGCGTGGGCGGAGGGGACATGAACCCCGCAAAGGAAAGTGAGATTACAATGGCAAGTGTAGAGAAGTTTTCGGCGGGCGCAGTCCGCAATCAACTGCGGCACAATCGCCGCGAAATCGAACATTCCGGCAATCCTGACATTGACCCGTCTCGGCAGGGACAGGACTATGTTCTGTCCCCCGATAGGGGCATGACCGAGTATGACTATTTTTTGCAGCGAAAATCGGAACTGTACTGCTATAACCGCGATGATGTAAAGGTTATGGCTGGCTGGGTCGTGACCGCCCCGCAGGATTTAGACCCAGAGCGCTATGACGACTTTTTTCTGTGCAACATACGATTTCTTAGAAAATCGTTATGGCAAGGAAAATGTCGTGCAGGCCATCGTCCATGATGATGAGGGCGGCCAGCCGCATTTGCATTTCTGTTTTATCCCAGTAGAGGAAGATTTAAAGCACGAGCAAGGCTATAAAATTTGTGCGAACGATGTCCTTGACCGCCGCGAGCTGCGAAATTTTCATCCAGACTTGCAACGCTACCTGAACGAGCACGGTCTGGAAGATGCCCGCGTTATGACCGGCGTAACCAAACGGCAGGGCGGCAACCGCACTGTTGCACAGTTGAAAGCCGAACGCAAACAGGAATACCAGCAGGAAGTGGAACGCCCTGCGTTATATTTCGGTGAATCGTCCGGGCCGGAACTGCGTTTTTGAGGTACAGCCATGAATCAGGCGGTAATGCTTATCAACTGCTATCTGTACGGAGCAACGGCAGTCATGCTCCTTGTGCTGGTACTGATAGTATATTTGCGTGGGCAGATGAATCATTTTCCAAATCCATTTGCAAAAAAGAATCTTGTGTATCGACATCCGGCGCAAGCAAAAGGGATTCTGTTTGGTAAGAAGTTTGGTCTGTTGGCCTACTCCCCCGAACAGGACGAGGGGCATATTCTCGTACTGGGGCCGTCCGGCACAGGTAAGACAAGTGCTTTGCTGATTCCAACATTGCGCAGCTGGCAGGGTACGGCGCTGGTGGTGGATATTTCCGGCGACATTTCAGCTAACGTCAACACGCCCAACAAAATTGTATTTGACCCAACAGCGGAAAACTGCATCCCGTATGATGTGTTTGCTTCAATCAATGCGGTAACGGATGAGACCGAACGGCAGGAGCGCTTGGAGCAGCTTGCCTACCTGCTATTGCCGGACAAAGCCAACGACAGCGAGGCAGGCATCTTTTTCACGAAAAATGGCCGCAAGATGATAACGGCAGCGCTTATCTGCTACTACGGAATGGGCTGGGGCTTTGTCCAAATCTGCGAGTTTTTCCTCAGCCACGATTGGCGTAGTTTGCTGAACGATATAGCAAAGCAGCAGAACCAAACTGCCAATATGTATATCAGTTCATTCGCAGGTGCGTCAGAGCAGAACACAGCAGGCTGCAAGCAGGCAGCAGACGATGCCCTAAAACTGTTTGCCACAAACGAAAAAATAAAAAATGCACTTCGGAAAGCAGCCAGTTATGAGCAGTCAATCAGCCCAGCCACGCTGGAAACAAATAGTATATATGTTTACATCCCGGAAGAAAAGCTCGAAATCTATGGCGACTTAATGCGTATAATTACAGCGCAGTCAATGGAGTATTTTTCATCAAGACCAAAAGAAAACAAGCAAATGATACTATTTTGCTTGGACGAATTTGCGTCCTTTGGAAAATTACAAATTACCCCGGCCCTCCGTCGTTTGAGGAAAAGAAGAATTAGAATCCTTGTCCTAACCCAGTCGGTGTCGGATGTCGATATGATTTACGGCAAAGATGAGCGCATAGCAATGCTCGGTAACTTCAAATTTACCGTCATACTGGGTTGTAAGGACACTGAAACACAGGAGTATTTCTCAAAGATGATTGGTGAAAAACGCTCCTTGCTGGCAACAGACCCAAACCAGAAATCACAGCCCATCATCAAGCCAGCCGACCTTGCACATTTGGCGCAAGACCTCTTTGTAATCTGTGATGATGGTGCAATCCGGCTGCAGAAAAAATTTCTACTTCAAATAGTGCGCAACATCTACAATATTTACAAAATACAGTAAAAAGCGGGTGACATACACCCGCTTTTTCGTTATAATAAATAAAAATATGTATCTTTTGCTGCAAGTCCAAATTATGGGACAGAGTATCTGCTATAATATACATACAATTAAAAAAGTGTACTTGAAATTTGGAGGAATCACGATGCCGGATAACAAAAAAAGAGCAGGAACGCGAAGAACTTCACCGCGCAATATGGGCGATTGCTGATGACCTGCGCGGGAGCGTGGATGGCTGGGATTTCAAATCCTACGTTCTGGGCATCATGTTCTACCGCTATATTTCCGAGAACCTGACGAACTACATCAACGCGGACGAAATCGCGGCAGGCTACGCGGATTTTGACTATGCCAAGCTGTCTGACGAGGAGGCCGAGCAGGCGCGGGAGGACTTGGTGCAGACCAAAGGCTTCTTTATCCTGCCGTCTGAACTGTTCGTCAATGTCCGCGCCCGTGCGCCGCAGGACGATAACCTCAATATGACGATGGAGGCCGTCTTCCGTCATATCGAGGATTCCGCCAAAGGCACCGAGAGCGAGGACGACTTTGCCGGTCTGTTCGATGATATTGATGTCAACAGCAACAAGCTTGGCGCTACGGTGGCAAAGCGCAACGCAATGCTTGTCAAGCTGCTGGACGGCATCGGCGCGATGAAGCTCGGTGAATACAAGGAAAACACGATTGATGCGTTTGGCGATGCGTATGAGTACCTGATGAGTATGTATGCCTCCAATGCTGGCAAGAGCGGCGGCGAGTTCTTCACCCCGCAGGAGGTTTCGGAGCTGCTGACCCGCCTTGCTGTTGTGGGCAAAACCGAGGTCAACAAGGTCTATGACCCGGCCTGCGGCTCCGGCTCCCTGCTGCTGAAAGCGGCGAAGATTCTGGGCAAAGAGAATGTCCGGCAGGGCTTCTTCGGTCAGGAAATCAACCTGACGACCTACAACCTGTGCCGTATCAATATGTTCCTGCACGATATTGATTTTGATAAATTCAACATCGCCCACGAAGATACGTTGATTTCGCCCCAGCATTGGGACGAGGAACCCTTTGAGGTCATTGTCAGCAACCCGCCGTATTCTATCAAATGGGAAGGCGATGATAACCCGGTCTTGATTAACGACCCGCGTTTCTCCCCTGCCGGTGTGCTGGCCCCGAAATCCAAAGCGGATTTGGCCTTTATCATGCACTCGCTGGCATGGCTGGCGACCAACGGCACGGCGGCCATTGTCTGCTTCCCCGGTATTATGTATCGCGGCGGCGCGGAGAAGAAGATTCGCCAATATCTGATTGATAACAACTTTATCGACTGCATTATTCAGCTGCCCGGCAACCTGTTCTTTGGCACCAGCATTGCAACCTGTATTATGGTGCTGAAAAAGAGCAAGGCCGAGAACAAGACGCTGTTTATTGATGCCTCGAAAGAATTTGTCAAGGTCACGAACAACAACAAGCTGACCGAGGACAACATTGCAAAAATCGTGGCTCGTTTGTTGAACGCGAGGATAAGGACTATTTCTGCAGCCTTGTGCCCAATGACGAGATTGCGGAACAGGATTATAACCTGTCGGTATCCACCTATGTGGAGCAGGAGGACACCCGCGAGGTCATCAACATTACGGAATTGAACGCAGAAATCAAGCGCATTGTGGCGCGGGAACAGGTTCTGCGGGACGAGATTGATAAGATTATTGCGGAGATTGAGGGATGAGCTGTTCGGAAATAGTCAATTTATTTGTTTCGATAGTTTCTATATTTATCTCTGTAAAAGCGCTATGTCAAACAAATAAACAGATTTCTTTGAGCAATAAACAACAGTTGTTTGATAGGCGGCTTTCGCGATTTATTGAATTTAACACTATTTACTCTTTATACACTGACAATAAGCTTTACCTTAAAAAAGCCGATACATTTTATGGATGTAATGATTTAATATTCACATGGCTGACAAATTGTTCTGACTTGGAGGAAATGGCACTTGTAATGTCGAAACCTTTACACCAAGAGGAACAAAAAAATATTTCTTACAAAATATGAGAAACTTAAAGCTTCAGCGGTTGAAATCTCGATGATTTTTGATGGGGAAACGGCAGAAATAGGAGAAGCGTTCGTTTCGGCATTTGCAGACCTATTAAAAGCAATGTACAAACAGCAGGTATATATATCAACTTTGAAGGAACAAGAGAAAAAAGACGGAATACCGTTGGAACTTGAAAATTACGAAAAGAATTGTACTGAAATGGCTGAAAGTCTTGGACTGTTTGAATTGTGTGTCAAGCTTGAAACGCTTGATAATAAAATTATTGAAAAAAGAATCGTCGAAAATATGAAAAACAGCTTACGCCTAACGAGGTGAAAAGATGACAAAACTTGATGAATTGATTCAAGAGCTTTGCCCACAGGGGGTAGAACGGAAACGCTTAGGCGATATTGGCGTTATTATCCGTGGTAATGGTTTGCAGAAAAAAGATTTTACGGAAAGTGGCGTTGGCTGTATCCATTACGGTCAAATTTACACTTACTATGGTACTTGTGCGTATAAAACAAAGTCCTTTGTGTCCCCCGAATTGGCAGAAAAGCTGCAAAAAGTAAATACGGGTGATTTGGTTATTGCCGTTACAAGTGAAAATGTAGAAGATGTTGGCAAGTGTGTTGTTTGGTTGGGCGATGAACAGATTGTAACAGGTGCGCACGCTGCTATTTTCAAGCATAATCAAGACCCCAAATATGTTGCCTATTGGTTCCAGACAAATGACTTCTTTACGCAGAAAAAGCGTATTGCGAAAGGAACAAAGGTTATTGACCTGACCCCGCAGAAGTTGGAAGGAGTTACGATGCCCGTTCCACCGCTGCCAGTCCAACGCGAAATTGTCAGGATACTTGACAATTCGCGGAGCTTACAGCGGAGCTACAGCGAGCTTACAGCACGCAAAAAGCAGTATGAATATTACCGCGATACGCTTTTGACTTTCGGTGTCCACAGGGGGGGGGACATTTGAGACAAAGTGGAGAACGCTGGCAGAAATTGCAGATATTGGCACGGGCAGTAGCAATACAAATGAAGCAGTTGAAAATGGGAAGTATCCGTTCTTTGTTCGCTCGCAGGAGCCGTTGAGAAAGAATGACTATGAATATGACGAAACTGCAATTATAACAGCGGGCGATGGTGTTGGCGTAGGCAAGGTTTACCACTATGTCGAGGGGAAATATGCACTGCACCAGAGAGCGTACAGAATCCATATAAATACATCTGATGTATCTCCGCGTTTCTTCTTTTACTATATGAAAGCCAAATTCCTGCCATATATTCAAAAGAATGTATTTCAAGGTTCTGTATCTTCCATTAGACGCCCTATGCTGAATGCGTTCCCTGTGCCAGTTCCTGATATAAAGATACAGGAACGCATTGTCAACGTCCTTGATAACTTCGATGCCATCTGTTCTGACCTGAACATTGGTCTGCCTGCTGAAATTGAAGCCCGTAAAAACAGTATGAATATTATCGGGATATGCTCTTGACGTTTGCTGCGGCTGACGACATAATCTTGACAGACAG
>ENA-OQCD01000333-OQCD01000333.1-human-gut-metagenome-genome-assembly--contig:-NODE-333-length-13269-cov-4.647314_pt1 | contig 13269 bp, 15 predicted proteins | sample MGYA00242755_ERZ504571 | MGnify/ENA primary metagenome ERZ504571 (study PRJEB26092, sample SAMD00036274) | human gut metagenome | host: Homo sapiens | study: EMG produced TPA metagenomics assembly of...
CGCAGCCGCCGGAGCGGTGCTTAAGCCGTCAGGCGGGAATTGTGCGGTGTTGCCTTAGTTTTTTTTAACGGAACACGGTTGTTCGTGGATGATATCGTCAATACTCAGGCCATAATACGGGGTCACCACGCGGGCCTGCAGCTGCTGGCTGCCAATGTTGGCAATGCGGCGGTACTCCCCGGCTTCGGTCTGTTCCCCGTCGATGTCCGGGGTTTGGGTTTCTTTGGCGGGGTCGGTCAGGCGCAGTTCGCAATAAACTGTGGTACCCTCGCGGTTGCACACCATCCAACCGCTGCCATCCCGGTTGGTGCGCAGCAGCACCGAGCCGTGCATGGATTCCGGCAGCGCCAGAAAGAAGCTGTACTCGCTGTCATACACACCAAAGTGGCTGCCGGTCTCATCCTCCGCGGCAAAATCCCGCCACAGGATAAAGCGCAGCCGCTTGTCCATTCCGGTGGAAATTTTGCGCCGTCATCGATCATCGTGGGAATCTCGATCGTTCCGTTGCCGTCCAGATCGGTGCTGACCAGTGCGGCGTCATACCGCAGGGTCGCTTTAGTCAGGTTGGCCACGCCCGCCGGGCGGTAGGTCTGCAAAAATCGGGTTTTCGGGTCATACACTACAATAGAGCTTGCCAGACTGGTGCCGGAAGCACCAGTCCAGCCATCCACCACCAGATAGTTGCCATCGTCCGCACCAATGCCCGCGTGCAGGGCCGCACAGCCGCTGTAATCACCAATCGCAAGGGTCTGGGCAGAGCGGAAGCCATCCTCGGTGTTGGTCAGCAGCTGCAGGTTCAAGCCGCCGCCCTCCTGCTCAGCGGGCAGGGCCAATACCAAATCCTGGGTGCCCTCTCCGCCCGTCAGGTTGGCAAGGATCATTTCGGTGTATGCCTGCTTGATGATGATCTGCAGGCCATCCTCGGTGTACAGATACACCACCATATAACGGTCGCCCTGGGCGCTGGCATAGCCGACAAGGATCTGCAAGGAATTTTCATCCCGCAGATGGGCAGTGTTCACGCTTTCCACCTCGCTGGAAAGCCCTTCTGCCGTCTGCGTCACCCGCCAGCCGTTTTCCTCGGTCGGTTCCAGAACAGCCAGGTACACATTGCCCGCAGAGGCATCCAGCGTGTACAGCACGGCGGCTTCATCCTGGCCGTCACCATCCCAATCGCCAAACAAAAGAGGGGAAAGAAAATCGCCGCTGGCAGGGTATTTCAGGGTCGCGGTTACACCAAGGGCGCTGTTGAGCGCCTTTTGTACGGCGCTCGTCTCGCCGGAAGCTGCGGCGCGCGCAGCAGGGATTCCACATCGCTGCCGGTTACGGCAGAACAGCCGGAAAGCAGCAGCGCGGCTGCCAGTGCGCACGCGGCGCAGCTGCGGCGGTATGGCATGGATATTTTCCCTCCCCTGCATGGTTTCCAGGCACTATTTGCACCCCAGACAAATACAGGTTATAGTATACCACAATCAAGCCAACGCTGCAATGCCAAGAATCATCATCAGCACCCCCACGCAAAAGCCTGTCACCCCCATTTTGCGCCACGCCGGTTCAAACGCCGCGGGCAGCAGCTGGGCAGCCGCCACCCACAGCATAATGCCCGCCACCACAGCCACAATGCCGTTCAAAAGTCCCGGCGCAACAGTGGGGCCAGCACCAGTGCCGCCAAAACGGCCCCGCCGGTTCCGCAAGGCCGGATACCAGCGCAGCCACGGCACCCTTGGCCCGGCTGCCGGTGGCGCAGGCAAAAGGCACCGCAACAGCCAATCCCTCCGGGATATTGTGCAGGGCAATCGCCAGTGCCGTGCGCGCCCCCAGCTGCGGTCCGAGACGTTGGTCAGCAGGGTCAGAATGCCCTCCGGCAGGTTATGCAACAGCAGGGCTGCCCCCGTTACCAGCGCAGCCCGCATGGCAGAGCCCTGGGTGCGGGAGCCAAAATGGTCGGCCAGTGTATCCTCGTCCGGCAGAGCACAGGCCAACAGCCAGGCTGCCAGCATACCACCCAGCAGCAGTGCCGCAGCCGCAGCCCCACAGCCAAAGGGTGAAAGCAGCGCCCCGTAAAAATCCAGCAGCGCCGGAGCCAGGTCCGCCAAACTGACGGTCAGCATGACCGCCCCGGCAAAGCCGCCGCAGAACGCCATCAGCCTTGGCGTTGGCCGGAACAGCGCCGCAATCAGCCCGCCCAGACCAGTGGACAGACCGGCGATGGTTGTCATGAGGAGAGGAAGAAGCATAGTGAACACCCCAGTTTTAGTTAGGAGGGAGGAGTTAGGAGTTGGGCGCAAGCAATGAGGAATTAGGAATTGGAAACGGGGTTGGGTTTATTATGGATTTTATATGCGGGGTGGTGGAGCGGTATGCGGGTGATTTTTATATTGCAGTTTTTATGTGTTATGTCGGGCATTTATTGGCATCTCACCCGTAGGGGCGCACATTGTGCGCCCGCCAACCTAAATAGGCAATACTTTTTTTCAATGGTCCCGCATTGGGCAAACCGCCACGGGACGATGCTCGTCATCGTCCCCCTACAGATGATTTGCGGGTTTGCGTCAACTGCTTTACGTTTCTCTGCGGCGCGATGAGGGCATCGCGCCCTACCATTTTTTTCATTGTTCGTCTCACATTTCAAAAGGCTCAATCGCCTAATATTTTTGAGCGGCATGTTTGTGCCGCGGTCCACCACAATGATTCACTATTCTTTTTTAACTCAACGCTTTTTCCAAGCGAAAAACGCCTCCCGGCCTGGACCCACGGTCCGCCGGGAGGCGTTTTTGAAACATTAAATCAATCAGTTATTTTTGTAGTAGTTGATCAGGCAGCCATCGGCCAGGATCTGGCGCTCGGCATCGGTCAGGGCACCAAGCTTTACGGTGAACTCCTTCACACTGCCATCGGGCTTAACAGCCACGGCGGGCATGGTATCGGCAGCTTCCAGCAGAGCCTTGCGCACGCCGGGCAGGTAGATGCAGTCGCCCAGTTCAAACACGCCGGGGTCCTCCACCAGGAAGGGCAACATGCCCCAGTTGATGCAGTTGGAGCGGTAGCGCTTGGTTGCATACTCCTTGGCAAAGTTGGCCGCGCCGCCCAGCACGCGCTGGCAAGAAGCCGCCTGCTCACGTGCGGAGCCATCGCCGGGCTTATTGGCAAAGATGGCGGAGCCAATGTTGGTGGCTGCGGCGTTCGGCTTGTAACCGGCCTTTTCCAGCGCGGCATACACAGCCTGTACTTCTTCCGGCTGAGTGCCTGCGGTGCGGGCTTCGTCCAGAGCCTTGACTGCCTTGGCGCGGCCGACATAGGCCGGGTCCTTGCGGGACAGGGTGAACTCTGCCAGGCGCAGCGGGTTGGAGCGGAAGGAAGAAGTCTCACCGGAGGGGATCAGCTCATCGGTGGTGGTGACAGGGTCGGTGATGTAGCTGACAATCTTGACCAGCAGGTCATCCGTCAGTTCCGGCTGCTGCGGCCAATCCTTGATGTTGGGGCCAAAGCGCAGGGCGGTTTCCGGTTCGGGGCTGCCCCAGCCGTTATAGATACGCTTATCGTACACACCCCGGTCAAAGTGATACTTGGGTGCGGTGTAGTCGTGGTCACAAACCTCGCTGGCTGCGGTCAGAATGCCGCCGTTGGCTGCGGTAGCCGCAATGGAGCGGGCATCCATCAGCGCCACGCCGGAGATTTGACCCTCGCCGGGCTTGGAGCCTTCGCGGTTGGGGAAATTGCGGGTGGTGTGGCGAATGCTGAACTCGCCATTGGCCGGGGTATCACCTGCGCCGAAGCAGGGGCCGCAGAAGCATTCGCGGAAGATGCCGCCAGCGGAAACGATATCGGCCACCACGCCGTTCTTGACCAGCTCCAGGTAGGTGGGCATGCTGTCCGGGTAAGCGCTGAACTTGAACTCGCCGTTGCCGCAGCTCTTGCCGCGCAGGATGTCAGCCACAGCGCACAGGTTCTCATAAGTGCCGCCGGAGCAGCCAGCCACAATGCCCTGATCCACATAAATGCTGCCGTCGGCGCGCACCTTGCTGACAAGATCCATCTTGACCTTGCCGCTCAGCTGCTCATTGGCGCGGGTTTCGATCTCATGCAGCAGATCCTTGGCGTTTGCCTTCAGTTCGCGGATGGGGTAGCATAGCTGGGATGCATGGGCAGTGCGATCATGCACTCGATCTTGGAAAGATCCAGCTCGATGCAGCCATCGTAATAGGCAACATCGGCTGGCTTCAGCTCTTTATAAGCATCGGCACGGCCATGGCCTGCGAGGTATTCCTCGGTCACGCCATCGGTCTGCCAGATACTGGACCAGCAGGTGGTCTCGGTGGTCATACAGTCAATGCCGTTGCGGCAGTCTGCGGAAAGGCTGGCAACGCCGGGGCCAACAAACTCCATGACCTTATTCTTCACATAACCGTTGGCATAGGTTGCGCCAACCAGGGCCAGCGCCACGTCATGCGGGCCAACGCCGGGGTTCAGCCTGCCGGTCAGGTAAACGCAGATCACGCCGGGCATGGCCATATCATAGGTACGGCCCACCAGCTGTTTGGCCAGCTCGCCGCCGCCTTCGCCCACGGCCATAGTGCCCAGTGCGCCATAGCGGGTATGGGAGTCAGAGCCCAGGATCATGCGGCCGCAGCCTGCCATCATCTCGCGGTTATAGCTGTGGATAACTGCCATGTTGGGCGGAACATAAATGCCGCCGTATTTATGCGCAGCGGAAAGGGCAAACTGATGGTCGTCCTCGTTGATGGTGCCGCCCACCGCACACAGAGAGTTGTGGCAGTTGGTCAGCACATACGGCAGGGGGAACTTTTCCATGCCGGAGGCGCGCGCCGTCTGGATGATGCCCACATAAGTAATATCGTGGGAAGTCATCGAATCAAACTTGATGCGCAGGTCTTTCATATCCGGCGCAGTGTTATGGGCTTTCAGAATGCCGTAAGCAATGGTGCCCTTGCGGGCCTCTGCTTCGGTCACATGGGCCGGTGCGGTATCGGTCAGCTGGCCGTTGACCAGGTACACGCCGTGGTCGTGCAGTTTCATTTTCATGCTCCTTCCTGCAAGACGGCTTTATTACAGCCGTGCCGCAACAGCGTCAGTAAATTCGGTGGTGGTGGCGGTACCGCCAATATCCGCGGTAACAGCCTTACCCTCGGCAACCTGTGCCAGAATGGCGGCGTTCAACCTGGCGGCCTTATCCGTCATGCCCAGGTCGTTCAGCATCATGGCAAATGCCATCAGGATGGCGCTGGGGTTGGCCTTGTTCTGGCCTGCAATGTCGGGGGCGGAGCCGTGGACAGCCTCATAGATGCGGGTCTTGGCGCCAATGTTGGCAGAGGGGGCAAAGCCCAGGCCGCCCACCAGACCGGCGCACAGGTCGCTGATGATATCACCGTACAGGTTGGGGGCAACCAGAACGTCAAACTGCTCCGGCTTCTGCACCAGCTTCATGCACAGGGCGTCAATAATGCAGTCGTCTGCTTCAATGGCGGGGTAATCCTTGGCGACCTCGCGGAAGGTGGACAGGAACATGCCGTCGGTCAGCTTCATGATGTTAGCCTTATGGACTGCAGTCACCTTTTTACGGCCGTTGGCGGCAGCGTAATCAAAGGCAAAACGGCAGATGCGCTCGCAGGCGGGCTTGGTGATGAGCTTTACGCCGTTGGCGATCTCATCGTTCAGCATGTACTCGATGCCTTTATACAGGTCCTCGGTGTTTTCGCGCACAATAACAAGGTCCACATTTTTCAAAGCGGGTGGGCACACCGGGCAGGGTGCGCACGGGGCGCAGGTTGGCGTAGGTATTAAAGCGCTGGCGCAGCTGCACGTTGATGCTGCGGAACCCTTTGCCGATAGGGGTTGCGGTGGGGCCTTTCAGCGCCCAGCCGTATTCTTCAATGGCATCCAGTGCGCCGGGCTGCAAAAGCTCACCATGCTCTGCGGCGTACTCTGCGCCGGCGGCGTATTCTTCCCATTCAATACCGGTTGCCAAAACATCCGAAATTTTGCGCACGCTCTGCGCAATTTCGCGGCCAATGCCGTCACCAGGAATCAAAACTGCCTTCATATCGATTTGCCCCTTTCTAAAAAAGCGGCAGGGATGCGGCGTGCCGTGGCCGTTTACCCCGCCCTGCCGGACTGCTTTTTGCCGGTGGGCCGCGCCTTAACGCAAGACAAACCTGCCAAAAGCTGAACCACACCTGCAAAAAATTTGTTTTAATAATATTACAGTTTGAGTATACCCATTTTGGTCAGCCTTGTCAACGTAATTCATTAAAGTTGCACCTGTATTTTGCGGATTCAAACTTTATTTTATAAAGTCATGTTTCGTTCACATTTACAATTCTTTAAGATTCATGCTTGACTACAGCGCTCAAATACTATAAAATTGTAACTGTTCAGCACTTTGAAGCGTTTTTGGCCCGCATGGCGGCGGGCAGGGCGCACTGCGGGCGCTGTGCCCGTTTTTTGCACGTGCTGGTAATAGAGTGCAGGCAAAAGCCCCCAGCGGCGCTTTTGCAGGAAAGTAAGGAGGGCGCATCTGATGTATTACCCGGATGTTCCGGCGCTTGACCCGGAAGATATTGAACTTTTGTGCAATGAGTATATTGCACACAACAAGCATCTTGACCCCCACATCGCGGACCGCTGCGTAGCGCGGCCTGCGCAACCCGGACGGCACCGGTGTTCTGGCGGGCATTACCAATGTTTCCAGCGTTATTGGCTACGAAAAACTGCCCGAAGGCACCATCCGCCCCATTTCGGGCCGCCTGGTTTACCGCGGCATTGATATTGACACTCTGGCCGCCGAAGCCGACAAGAACGACCGCTTCATGTTTGAGGAAGTGGTGTGGCTGCTGCTGTTTGGCGCACTGCCCACCCAGGAACAGTATGCCCGGTTCTGCAAGCTGATTGATGAGCACCGCGAACTGCCCAAGGGCTTTGCGGACGACATGATCATGAACTCGCCCTCCCCCAACATTATGAATAAGATGGCGCGCAGCGTGCTTTCGATGTACAGCTATGACGAGCACGCCGATGATCTGAGCCTGCCCAACATCCTGACCCAGAGCATCAACTTGATTGCCGAGCTGCCCACCATGATGGTGAACGCCTACCAGCTCAAGCGCCGTGTGTATGACCACGAAAGCATGTACTTCCATTACCCCATCGCCGGGCAGAGCACTGCGGAGCACATTCTGAGCTCCTACCGTGCTGACCAGAAGTTCACCCACGAGGAAGCACGCCTGCTGGATCTGTGCCTGCTGGTTCACGCAGACCACGGCGGCGGCAACTGCTCCACCTTTACCACCCGTGTGCTGTCCTCCTCCGGCACCGATACATACGCAGCCATCTCTGCGGCCATCGGCGCCCTGAAAGGCCCCAAGCACGGCGGCGCCAACCTGAAAGTTATGCACCAGCTGGATTACATTCTGGCCAATGTGGAGCACCCGGAGGATGACGGCGAAGTGCGCGAGATGCTGCGCAAGATCATCCGCAAGGAAGCCGGTGACGGCAGCGGCCTGATTTACGGCATGGGCCACGCGGTGTACACCCTGAGCGACCCGCGCGCCCAGATCCTGAAAAACCACGCCCGCAGCCTTGCCTACAAAAAAGGCTACGATGAAGAATATAACATGCTGTGCAGCATTGAGCGCCTGGCCCCGGAGATTTTTGCCGAAGAAAAGCACGGCCCCAAAAAGGTTTGCGCCAACGTGGACCTGTTCAGCGGCCTGATCTACCGCATGCTGGGCATCAGCGAAGATTTGTACACCCCGCTGTTTGCCATTGCCCGTGTACCCGGCTGGTGCGCCCACCGCGTAGAAGAAGTTGAGTACGCCAACCGCATCATTCGCCCCGCTTACAAATACCTGGGCGAGCCGCAGGAGTACCTGCCGCTGGAAGAGCGCTGATTTCTGCTTATATCATCATGAACTGGCACCCGGATTTTTCCGGGTGCTTTTTGTTTTGGGGTGGCGCAGGAGGCAGTTATCTGATATACTGGAAAAAAGCCCTTATTCCATTGGAACATGACCAGAAAGTGAGAGAAACATGGAAAAATTCAAACAGCTGCTCTTCTCCGAAAACGGCATTAAAATTGTAAACATGCTGTTCTTCTTGGCGTTTCTGGCCCACAACCTTGTGTTTCTGGTTGTGGCATACCTGGTCTGGATCCTTTTTCTGGCGTTCTGCATCAAAAAAGCTGCGAGTCGAACCTCCAGGATTATTTACGGCTGCTTTATTGCTTTTGCTGTTGTTATGGTCGTGCTGAATGTTGTGCCGGTACTGCTGGGGCTATAACTCAGCGGGCGTCCGCCTGTTTGCCGCACAGACCGTTTGATTTTGTTGGGAGGTCGATGTTATGCCATGGTGGTACCCTTTCGGCTGTATTGCATTTATCGTTGGCGGTATCCTGATTTTTCTGAAACCGGAATGGCTCTGGGCGCTGACAGAGCAGTGGAAGTCCTATGCGGCAGACGGACCGTCGGACTTCTATATCCTGAGCACCAAAATCGGCGGTGTGCTGTTTGCGGTATTTGGGGTCGTCGCACTGGTTCTTCCGCTTTTTCTTACTTGATGGTTCCGGCTTTGGGCAATACCGCATAATTCTAAGTGCCGATACGGCGAGCGAGGTGCGGCAGCCGCCGGAGCAGTGCTTAAGCCGTCAGGCGGGAATTGTGCGGTATTGCCTTTGCTTTTCACAAATAACAGCATCCGTATGCTGCCCCCGCTCGTGGGCCGCCATGCGGATGCTGTTTTGCGTTTGTTATGCTTTCTGGTAGTGACACCGTACAGGCTGTTCCAGGTTGCGCGGCCCAGCATGCCGTCCGGTTTCAGGTCATGCACTACCTGCCAGGCCAGAACCGCTTCCCGCGTGCTGGCACCGTAACGGCCATCGGTGGTCAGTTCCGGCACCAGGGTTTCAATTTCTGCTGGGCGCTTTTCACGGTTGCGCCCCGGCTGCCGCGGCGCATGGTAACACCGGGCCAGATCTCCCCTTCCCCGTTTTTATCCGCCCAGGCGCGGTACAGGGCATCCCAGGTATCGCGGCCCACGTGGCCGTCAATTTTCAGCCCCTGTTCCCGCTGGAACCGCCGCACTGCGGTTTCGGTGCTGGTGCCGTAGCGTCCATCCACATTCAGTCCGCCCAGCCAGCGCTGTACCAGGGCAATATCCGGGCCGGATGCCCCCGGCCGCAGCACGGTTCCGCCATATTCCGGCATTGCATTTGCCATAAAAAAGCCCCCTTTGCTGTGTGTTGCAGGCTTGCCGCCCGCCCTCATTTCACACTATGCAAGGGGGTTCGTTTTGTGTTAAGATATTCTGCATTTTTTAAGCAATATAGCCGCCGCTACGCAGAACAAAGATCCAGAACGTCAGCGATAGCGCCGAGAACAGCGTGGTTGCCGCCACACAGCTGGCCGTCAGCACACCCTCATGGCCCATGTTCTTGGCCATAACGTAAGAGCTTGGCGTGGTGGGGCTGCCCAGCATGATGAGCAGGGCAATCAGCTGCTGGTCCCGGAAACCGAGCTTGACGGCAATGGGGATAAAGATCGTGGTCAGCACCATCAGCTTGCAGCAAGCCGCCACCAGGGTGGGTGCCAGCTTTTTGATGGCCTTGGCTCCCTCAAACGAAGCGCCGATGGAAAGCAGCGCCAGCGGGGTGGTCAGGCTGGAAAGGCTGGTCAGGGTTTTCTGCGCCAGGGTAGGCAGGCCAAAGGGCAGCAGGCTGTACAGCGTACCCAGAATAATGCCGTCCAGAATGGGGTTGGTCAGCACACCGTACAGCAGCTTGGAGGGGGTCACTTTGCCATGCTGCTGCGGGCTTTCCACCGTCAGGATAATGACCGCAAAAAATGTTGAACAGCGGCACACTGCCCAAAATCATCAGGGGGGCCATGCCGGAAGTGCCGTAAATGTTCTGGATGAACGCCACGCCCAGAATGGCCGCGCTGCTGCGGTAGCTGGCCTGTACGAACTCACCCACCAGGGTTTTATCTTTCAACAGGCGGCGCGCCAGCACCCAGATGACCACAATGGCAATGGCCGTTACCGCAAAGCAGAACAAGACAAACTTTGCATCAAAGCTGTGGGCAAGGTCCAAGGTTGCCATATCACAGAACAGCATGACCGGCAGCGTTACCTTGAACACCAGCTTGTCGGCCACGGTGCAGAACTGCTTTGGCAAAAAGCCTTTTTGCCCCAGCGCCCATCCAATGACCATCACCAGAAATACCGGAAGGGTCGCGTTCAGGCTGAACATTAAATTATCCACATTGATCCCTCTTTATATTATGTCCTTACATTCCCGCAGCCATGCTTGGGGCAGGCCCGCAGGATTGTTTTGATGATACGATTATACCATATCATTCCGGCAAAAAACATGCCGAGAATGACCACATTTGCACGGCTTTCCGCCGCACTTTTTGCGCAACTGGCCTTTAATTCGTACCCACTCTCACATCACCGCACAAGCGCGCCGTTACAAGGTCTTTGCAGCGCTCACGGTGGGCAGCGTGCAGCGGATGCTGCTGGAAGCATTGCAGCGCCTGTTCATCCCGCAGTTCTGCATAGAATATCAAGTCATAGTCCCCTCCGGCCAGGTTGAGGCCAATTTCAATGCACAGCAAGCCGTCGATCCTGCCCCGCATGGTGGCAACGGAATTTTGTAAAAACTTCAAAGCTTCAGCTTCTTGATGCTGTGCTTTTACGGCATCGGTATATTTCCAGAACAAAATATGGCGGATCATCTCAGCTGCCTCTCTTTCGCCGCTTTTTATTTTAAGGCAATACCGCATAATTCTAAGTGCCGATACGGCAAGCGAGGCGCGGCAGATGCTAAGCCAAAAGCGCAGATAATACTGGATGTCTTATCGAGCATTTTGGCAACGCAGATGCCGTGCCGCAGCTGCCGGAGCGGTGCTTAAGCCGCAAGGCGGGAATTGTGCGGTGTTGCCTTAAATTTCAGGCAACGAAACAGGGGGATTTGCGCATGATATATCTGGATTATTCGGCCAACACGCCGGTGGACCCCCGTGTGCTGGAAGTATACTGCCGCACCGAGCAGAATTTTATCGGCAACCCCAATTCCACCCACTGCGCCGGGCAGGCCGCCCGGCAGGAGATGGACCGTGTGACCGGCCTGATTGCGGCACAGCTGGGGGTGCTGCCGGAGAAAATCATTTATACATCCGGCGCAACGGAAGCCAATAACCTTGCCTTAAAGGGCACGGCCCGCGCGGCCCGGCATGTGGGGCGGCATATCATCTCCACCCCGCTGGAGCATTCCAGCGTGGGGGCAACATTGACGGCCTTGCAGCAGCAGGGGCACGAGATCGATCTGCTGAATATTGGCCGGGATGGCAGAATTGACCTGGAACAGCTGGAAGAGCTGCTGCGCAAGGATACCGTACTGGTTTCCATCTGCGGGGTGGACAGTGAACTGGGTACCGTGCAGCCGGTGCGGGAGATCGCCGCGCTGGTGCACCGCTGCCCCAACTGCCGCCTGCATGTGGATGCCACCCAGGCCGTGGGTAAAACGGCCCTCTGGCTGGACTGCGTGGATACCATGAGCTTTACCGCCCACAAGTTTTACGGCCCCAACGGCATTGGCGTGCTGTACAAGCGCAAAGTTGGTGATCGAACCTCAGATGAACGGCGGGGCCAGCACTACCATTTACCGCAGCGGCACCCCCACCCTGGGCCTTGCCGCGGCTTTGCAGGCGCGCTGGCCCTTGCGCTGGATGAACAGCCCCAGCGCTGCGCCCATGTGCAGGCGCTGCACGATACCCTGTGCGCAGAGCTGCAAAAGCGGCCGGGGGTGCGCATCAACAGCCCGGCGGGTGCGGTGCCGCACATTGTAAACGTGAGCGTGGCGGGCATCAAGGCCGGGGCGTTCCAGCAGGCGTTGAGCGGGCAGGGGGTATGTGTGTCCGTCAAATCGGCCTGCTCCACCGACGGCACACCGTCCAAGGCGGTGTTTGCCGTCAGCCGGGACCGCAAAAATGCGCTGAGCTCATGGCGCATCAGCCTGAGCCACCTGACCACCGAAGAAGAACTGAACGGATTTTTGGCGGCGTTTGACCGCTGTATGAAGGATTTGCAAAAGGAGAAATGACCATTGGAACGCCAGATGGAACCCTGCCAGCTGATTGAACGCAGCATTATCAAAAAATACCGCAAAGAGCTGTGGACCCCTTTTATTGTGGCGGTCAAGCGCTATGAACTGGTGCAGGCGGGAGATAAAATTGCCGTGTGCATTTCCGGCGGCAAGGACAGCATGCTGATGGCTAAACTGATGCAGGAGCTGCAGCGCCACAGCGATGTGCCCTTTGAGTTGGTGTTTTTGGTGATGGACCCCGCTATAATGAGATCAACCGCCAGAAGATCGAAAGCAACGCCGCACTGCTGAATATCCCCATCATAATTTTTGAGACGGATGTGTTTGCGGTCGCCAACAACAGCGATAAATCCCCCTGTTACCTGTGCGCCCGCATGCGCCGCGGCTACCTGTACAAGAAGGCTCAGGAGCTGGGCTGCAACAAAATTGCACTGGGGCACCATTTTAATGATGTGATCGAAACAACCGTGATGAGCATGTTCTATGGCTCCCAGCTGCAGGCTATGCCGCCCAAGCTGCACAGCACCAACTTTCCCGGCATGGTGCTGATCCGTCCGCTGTACTGCGTGCGGGAGGAAGATATCATTGCCTGGAAACGCTATAACGATTTGGAATTCATCCAGTGCGCCTGCCGCTTTACCGAAAACTGCACCACCTGCGACAACGGCGGCGGTGGCTCCAAGCGGCAGGAAGTCAAGGTGCTGCTGCGCCGCCTAAAGCGGGATAAACCCAACATTGAGAACAGCATTTTCCGCAGCATCCACGGCGTTGCGCTGGATACCATGCCCGGCTACAAGACCGAAGGGCAGGAACATAGCTTTTTGGAGCGCTTTGACCGCGTGGAAGCGGAGCTGCAAAAGAGTTAAAAGAAAAGCAGAAGCAGGAAGCAGATAAAACCGAATAAAAGCAAAACACATCCCCCGGCGGGCCGCCCAATACGGCGCTGCCGAGGGATGTGCTTGTTTATAAAGATATAAGGCAACACCGCACAATTCCCGCCTTGCGGCTTAAGCACCGCTCCGGCGCTGCGGCACGGCATCTGCGTTGCCAAAATGCTCGATAATGTCGGGTTGCGGTACCCGCATCGTGCTTCGGGGGCAAAAGCCCCTCGCACTCTGCGACCGCTGCCCCTGCTTCGGTTCGCTGTTTCC
>ENA-OQCD01000334-OQCD01000334.1-human-gut-metagenome-genome-assembly--contig:-NODE-334-length-13267-cov-2.503349_pt1 | contig 13267 bp, 17 predicted proteins | sample MGYA00242755_ERZ504571 | MGnify/ENA primary metagenome ERZ504571 (study PRJEB26092, sample SAMD00036274) | human gut metagenome | host: Homo sapiens | study: EMG produced TPA metagenomics assembly of...
CTTAATGAAGTTGATATGGATGGAAAAACTCTTTCTGTGTCAGTAGCTCGTCCTAGAGAAGAACGTCCGCGTCGTAGCTATGGCAACAATGGCGGTGGTGGTTATCGTGGCGGTAACAACAGTCGTGGTGGTGGCTATGGTGGTAGTCGCGGAGATAATGGCTATGGCGGTGGCAGAAACAGATATTGATCTGTATCTCTATAAAAATATAAGGGAACCTGTCTTGGACATTTGAAATGCTGAGGCAGGTTTTTAAGTGCCTGTTCAGGATATCTTCAAAAGACTTTGGCTGTCGGTTATTTCTTTTATTTATGGCAAACAGAAGATGTTCCATTGAGGGTAAAAACGGTTATTTATTAAGCATGGTCAATAATTTCTACATAAATTCCAGGTACTTCTCTCTTTTATAGAAAGGCTATAAGTATTATGCGTGTTATATTCAACTTCATTCTGGATTATTCCAACAAGAAAGAAGATGATTGAGTATGGAGAGATACTTGTTTCCTAGAAAATAGATTCCTGTGTCTGTGTTGTCAATAGTTCCAGCGCCTTGATTCCCATAACGGAATTTCCTTTTGGATTCAATCTCGGGCTCCACACTGCAACTGAATATCGTAGTGGGTAAACTGCGGCTATACCGCCTCCCACACCACTTTTCCCCGGAAGACCTACCAAATAAGAAAATTCTCCTGCTTCGTCATAGAATCCACATGTTTGCATGATGGCATTGATACGTTTCACTTGAGAGGCGGTCAGCGTGATTCCTTCGAATGTAAAAGTCTGTTTATGGTTGGCAAACGGCAAAAAGGCTTTGGATAAATCATAACAACTCATTTCTATGGAGCATTGCAGGAAATAGAAATGAAGTACACGTTCTATGTCATTGTCGATGTTATGATAATATTTCAACAGGTTGGTGATTGCCGCATTCAGATAACCGTTTTCACGTTCGGACAGGGCAACTTCTTCATTATAATGAATTTGGTTATTTCCGCTGATTGAGCGGACGAAACGAAGATATTCTTCTTCGGGGTGTTTCAGATGGTTCAGCAGGATATCTGTCATTACAATGGCTCCGGCGTAATAAAGGGATTCCGAGGAATTCCTTTTTCTACCTCCAGTTGTACTAGTGAGTTGAAAGCTGTTCCCGAAGGTTCTTTACCTACTCTTTTCCATAGATTATCTCCTTCAAGACTCAAACACATGGCAAGTGAAAAAACTTTCGAAATACTTTGGATGGAGAAGCCGGTGGTGGCTTCTCCATGCATGAAAGTTTTGTTTTGTATCGTATGGATACACATTCCGAATTGATCTGGGTTGATTTTGGCAAGTGCCGGAATGTAATCAGCCTGTTTGCCAATAGAGGCGTAGGGCTGGATTTCTTGATAGATGTCTTTTAGAATCTGTTGATAATCCATAATTTGGACGTTTTTTATTTTTCTGTATAGTCACCATTGGCTTTGATGAGCTCGATCAACTTCTCAACAGCCTGATCTTCGGGAATGTTTTTTTCTATGCATTCTTTCTTTTTTATAGAGGCTGATTTTTCCACGACCGGCACCTACATAGCCATAGTCGGCATCCGCCATTTCGCCGGGACCATTGACAATACAGCCCATAATGCCGATCTTCAGACCTTTCAAGTGCGAGGTAGCTGTTTTGATACGGGCGATGGTAGACTCCAAATCATATAAGGTACGACCACATCCCGGACATGAAATGTATTCCGTTTTGCTGGTTCGGATTCTGCCGGCTTGCAGGATACCAAATGCAGTGGTATCTACCACTATATGACTCAAGGGGCCTTGGTTGTACAAGAAGATTCCGTCACAGAGTCCGTCAAAAATTAGTGCACCCATATCAGCTGCCGCTTTGATTTGCAGGTCTTCAGCTTTCGTTTCCTGATAGTATTGGAAGAATACGACCGGATTCTCTAACCCTTCATTCATCAGTTCGTGTGTCATGGCACGATATTCGCCGAGGCGGTTGGGATGATTGCTTTGGGCGATGATTACCACTTCGGGATGTAGTTTAAGGGCTGCGATTACTTCGTCATTCATAGCCATATAGGGCAGAAACAGGAATTTCAGATCGGAAACCGTGTGATGTAATTCTATCATCTGCTGGTAGTTAAAATGCCGGATAGACATTTTTTTGTCTTCTGGATTCCATGCATTGGCATCTACTAGATAGGCTATATTGTTATCTCGTGATTGGGGCACACTTCCACCGCAATAAATATAGTCAGGTTTGAACTGAGGATTAGTTTCGAAAGACCCTTCCAGACGTTCGGCTATTACTACGGGAAGATTATCTCCTCCAATGTTTCGGACAGCCTTAGTCTTCCGGCGCCCCGGAGATAGGTAGTTGAACTGCGGAGCTTCTTTTCCAGGAATAAAAGGATGTCCTTCCCGAGTTAGTATATAATCAACCAGTTTGCGGGCTACCGGAATTTCGTTTTCAGGAGCCTCGCTCAATGAAACACGATGGTATCTCCCAAGCCATCTGCAAGGAGTGCGCCTATTCCTAATGCGGATTTTATTCTTCCGTCCTCGCCGTCCCCTGCTTCGGTAACCCCCAAATGAAGCGGGAAAGCATGCCTTCCTTTTCCATTTCCTGTACCAGCAGACGGACCGTCCTGACCATTACTACGGTATTGGATGCTTTGATGGAAATAACCACATCGTTGAAATGTTCCGCAACACAGATACGCAGAAATTCCATGCACGATTCCACCATACCTTCAGGGGTGTCACCATAATGAGACATGATGCGGTCTGACAGAGAACCGTGGTTTACCCCGATGCGGATGGCGGTGTGGTTTTCCTTGCAGATATTTAGAAAAGGAATGAAGCGGGCACGTATCTTTTCTATTTCTTGCGCATATTCTTCGTCAGTGTATTCCAGTTTCCGGAAAGTACGTCCCGGGTCTACGTAATTTCCCGGATTGATGCGTACCTTTTCTGCATATTGTGCCGCTACATCGGCTACTTTGGGGTTAAAATGTACATCGGCCACCAATGGAGTATCATATCCTTGAGAGCGTAATCCGATATTGATATTCTTCAAGTTTTCGGCTTCACGGACACCTTGTGTGGTGAGGCGAACGTATTCACCGCCGGCATCTATAATGCGTTTGGCTTGTTCCACACAGGCTTCGGTATCCATAGTGACGGTATTTGTCATGCTCTGAATACGGATGGGGTTGTTGCCACCCAAGGGAGTGGCTCCGATATTCACTTCGGAAGATTCGCGGCGGGAGTAATTGAATAAATCCATAGTTAGTGATTAGTGGTGAGTGGTTAGTGATTAGTGGGCTGCGCTGAAATATTTAACCACTTACCACTAATCACTAACCACTAGTTTAATTTGTTTTTTATATTCAAACTTGACTTCTTTCAGTTCTTCGTTTGGCTTTCACGATTTTCTTTTTTCAAGCCGGTCTTGTAGTCTGCAAACTTGGTGGCTAGTTCTGTATCACTCAATGCTAGCATTTGTACGGCCAGAATAGCTGCATTCATGGCTCCATTGATTGCTACGGTAGCTACAGGAATTCCGGGAGGCATTTGGATGATAGAATAAAGTGCGTCTACGCCATCAAGAACAGAACCTTTAACGGGGACACCGATAACAGGCAATGTGGTATTTGCAGCAATGACACCGGGAAGTGCGGCAGCCATGCCGGCAGCGGCAATGATGACTTTAATTCCACGGCCTGCAGCATTTTTCGCAAATTCCTCCACAGCTTCGGGAGTGCGGTGTGCCGAAAGGGCGTTCATTTCGAAAGGTACGTGCATCTCGTCCAGTAATTTGGCAGCTTTTTCCATTACGGGAAGATCGGAAGTGCTACCCATGATAATACTTACGATAGGTTTCATTGTTTTTTTGTTATTGTTTGGTTTATATATTTACTTCAAGCACGGGTTATACGGATGAACGCGGATAGAAAAAATCCGTGAGATCCGCGTAATCCGCGCCTGAACAATTCCCTAACGGGAATTTATATTATTCGTTGACTAATGCTTTATATCCTTCAGCATCCAGCAAATCGTTAACGTCATTAGTGTCATTGGGCTTAATCTTAATCAGCCACCCTTTACCATACGGGTCTTGGTTTACTAATTCGGGATTGTCGGCCAATGCTTCATTCTGTTCCAAAACTTCTCCTGAAACGGGAAGGAACAAGTCCGAAATCGTTTTTACTACTTCAATAGTACCGAAAACTTCATCTTTTTCTAAAGTTTCTCCTTCAGTTGTGATATCTACGAATACGATGTCACCCAGTTGCTCTTGTGCATAATCAGTGATGCCTACATAAGCTATATCACCTTCTACTCGTATCCATTCGTGTTCTTTGGTATACTTTACATTGCTTGGAAATTCCATAATGCTTTCAATTTATAAGGTTAATACTAATTTTTTTCAAATAAACAAAATTCCAATGACACCACAAAACAATCCGACAATAAATCCGGCTAAAAACTTCTAATAAGGTATGCTGTTTTACAATGATACGGGCTGTGCCAAGCATCCCGGATAGCAAAATGAAAAAACAGAGCCACCATACAGGATTGAAATTGAATATAAAGCTGTAGGATAATAATCCGCCTACCATCATGCCGCTGCTTGCCACGTGTGTGCTGATTTTCCACTTGAAATTGATCAGCGTGCAAAGGATCATGCAGATGAGGGCGGCTACGATAATACCTGACATATAGCGGGGCAGGTGTATCTTATACATGGTGATGAGACAAGTGACATAGCTGATGATAGTCAACGCATATGGTACGAAACGTTTTTTCGCGGTGTCCCAATTCATGAATCCCCCAACCGTTTATTTTTTGAAATAGGTAGATGGCGAGCATCGGCATCAGAATGGTGAAACAGTAGACTATGCCCAATACTATCAGTTTGTACTGGATGGGCATGATACGAAGATAAGTGAAGAAAAAAAGCAGGAAAAATGCCACAAAAGGAATCATAAAAAGCGTGAATATGCCTGATATGATACGTGAACTGACTTCAAGCGGACTGTTTTTTCTTGCCTACTGCTATTGTTTCGGCTTGTTTCGTTAGCTTCCATATAATTTATATTACCTTCTTAATCGTGCGACGGGTATGTTAAGCTGTTGGCGGTATTTGGCTACAGTACGGCGGGCTATGGGGTAGCCTTTCGTTTTTAGTGTTTCGGCCAGTTCATCATCAGTGTACGGTTTTTCCTTGTCTTCGGTGTCTACACATTCTTTCAGAATACGCTTGATTTCGCGGACAGAGAGTTCTTCACCGTCTTCGGTAGTGTAACCGTCGCTGAAAAAGAATTTCAATGAATAGATACCATAGTTTGTTTGTACATATTTGCTGTTGCTTACCCGTGATATGGTGGAAATATCCAATCCCGAGCGTTCGGCTACATCTTTTAGGATCATGGGCTTTAGCAGGGATTCGTCTCCTTCCAAAAAGAAGGGGCGCTGAATATCTATAATGGCTTGCATGGTGGTGAGCAACGTATGTTGTCGCTGTTTTACGGCGTTTGATAAAACCTTGTGCGGCATCTACTTTTTGTTTTAGGAACATCAGTGCGTCCTTTGAGGCTTTGCTCTGATTATCTTTGTTGCGGGTGTGTTCATCCAGTAGTTCGGTGAACTGGCGGCTCAGACGCAACTCAGGAACATTACGATTGTTTAAACTTAGAGTAATGGTGCCGTCTTCATACGTTTCTACGATGAAATCGGGAATAATCTGCTGCATATTTTTACCCATTGCTTCACCCAGTGAACTGCCCGGACGAGGATTCAGCTTGGTGAGATCGCTCACCGCCTCATTATATTGTTCTTCGGTAATACCTAGTTTTTGGATAATCCTTTCTTTGTTTTTGCGGGTAAACTCATCACAGCATTTACCGATGATGTCCAGTTCTATTTGTTTTAACGGTGAATCGGCTTTTCTTTGTATTTGTAGCAGAAGACATTCTTGTAAACTGCGGGCACCGATACCTGCCGGATCAAAGTCTTGGATTATTTCCAAGATTTTATTTAATTCCTCCTCAGTGGTATAGATGCCTCGATAGATGGCAAGTTCATCCATGATAGACTCCATATTTTTGCGTAACAGGCCGTCATCGTCCAATGAACCGATCAAGTATTCTGCTATATCTCGTTGTTCTGGGGTAAGTTCCTGCATCTGCAACTGGTCTTTCAATATTTCATAAAAAGATACGGCATCCGAGAAAGGGATTTCTTCGGCTACTCCTTCTTTGGAACGATTATGTTCCTGTAGTTTATAATCGGGAATATCATCTTCGTTGCTGTAATCGCCTAATGAAAAATCTTCGTTCGAGTCTGTATTTCCGTCTTCGTTCTCAACGTATTCTGTGTTGTCATCTTCATTTTCGGGCATTTCTTTCCCTTCCTCCAGGGCCGGATTATCCAGTATTTCGGAATGGATACGTTCTTCCAGCTCCACAGTGGGCAGTTCCAGCAATTTCACTACCAGTATCTGTTGTGGAGATAAGGTTTGTATTTGTTGCTGGGCTTGTGTTTGTACTTGACGTGAGCCTTGTGCCATAATATTTTTATTTCCTTTGTTTATTGCGACAAAAATAGGAAATTGTATTGTAATAATCTTCCTTTTTGGGGGGATTATTTTAAGGGGATGGCTATCTTTACCTGTCATCTATATAAAAAACATAAGATTATGTTTGCAAAAGAAACTTATACAACCCGTCGTAACAGTTTGAAAAAACGTGGGGATAGGTTTCTTGCTATTTTAGATAACGGGGAGAGTGGCGACTATGCGGATAATACTTATCATTTCCGCCAAGGTTCTACTTCTCTTTATTTTTGGGACTTGCCCTATGCCGGATTGGCGATATGGATATCATATTGTATGGATGGGATCCAGCCTGCCTTGTGTGAGAAAGCGTAGAGGGTGGGAGTGACAGAAACTGGTTCTGCCGCGGATTTGAAGAAGTGTTTGGAAAAAGCAGTTGCTAAAAGACAGGTGATTCATTAGAAAAGTACTTAGGTCAGCCGTAAATTATTAAGGCTGGCCGGATCTTTGGAACCGGAATTTGAACTTACTATAGAACCGGGTATCTATATTAATAGATTGTTGGAAAGCGGAGAAATGCTTTAAGGATTTTATCGATTATGATAAGTTGGAGAGTTATCGTGAGTTTACAGAGTTGCGTAATGAGGAAGATTATTTGATAACGGAGGACGGGACACGTTTTTGGGGTACGAAGGTCCTTTTACTACAGAACGATGATATATAATTATCCACCTATGGTTGCTTTTTAAACCGTAATCAGTCAAGATTTGTATGCACTGCTGTTGTACTTCCTCGGATGGCGTTTGCATTTTTATATCCTTTAGGGTTATAGATACTGCCTAGCTTTGCATGCTTTCCCTTTCCTATATCATGGTAAGGTAATAGGTTAATTATCTCAGGATGCCGTGGAAGACTGGCCAAAAATTCGGCAGACAGTTTTATGTTCTTTTCATCTGCATTCACTCCTTCAATCAATGGAATACGGATATAATAAGGGAAGTCAGCTTCTGCTACTCTGCGGATGTTCTCCAAAATTAATTCATTGGGAACATCACAGAATGTCTGGTGTACGGTACTGTCCATTGATTTTAAGTCGATAAGCAATAGTTCACAATTCCGCATCACTTCATCCACTGTTTCTTTGCGGGCAAGCAGGGTGGTATCTACCGCCCGATGAATTCCCTGTTGTCCGCAACGTTTCAGTATATCAATCAAGAATTCGGGATGAAGCAACGGTTCTCCACCACAAAAAAGTAACTCCACCGCCCGATTGATCCATAAATGGAATTTCCTTTTCTATTTCATGCATCAGGTATTCGGCGGTATATTCCGTTCCTGATATCTCGATAGCCATTGCCGGACATTCTTCGGCACAGCGTCCGCATAACACGCATTTTTGTTTGTCGGTGATAATACCCTCGGGAGCCAGTGTCAGTGCCCCGTTGGGACATACTTTCAGACAAGTTCCACAGCCGAGGCATTTCTTGGCTGTGTATAGTTTGTCTTTTCCGTTACGAATGCCTTCGGGATTATGGCACCATATGCACGAGAGCGGGCATCCTTTCATGAAAAGTGTGATGCGGATGCCCGGTCCGTCATTGATGGCATAGCGTTTGATGTCGAAAATCAGACTCATCTTGTCAGAAGGTTTCTTGTGCCGTGCGGGCTATTACGTCATATTGTAAATCTGTATTCATGTCATTGAAGTAATCACTGTATCCAGCTACGCGTACCAATAGGTCCCGGTATTCTTCCGGATGTTTTTTGGGCGGCATGCAGGGTAGCGGTATCTACTATGTTGAACTGAATGTGATGTCCTCCTAAAGCAAAATAGCTGCGGATGAGGCTTGCCAGTTTGGCTATGTCTTCATCGTGTTTAAGAAGTGAAGGCAGGAAGCGCTGATTCAATAGAGTGCCTCCGCTTTTCACCTGGTCCAGTTTTCCTAATGATTTTATAACGGCGGATGGCCCGTGGGTATCTGCTCCGTGTGAGGGTGAGGTACCGTCACTGATGGCACGTCCGGCCAGACGGCCGTTGGGGGTGGCATTCATCATTTGCCGAAGTAAACGTGACAGGTGGTAGACAACATGTTCAGATGGAAACATTCGCCTTTGGTGTTCGGCTTTCCCTCGATGGCATCGTAAAGGTCATTAAAAATCTGGATGGCGATGCGGTCTGCATATTCGTCATCGTTACCGAAGAAAGGGGTACGGTTCAGTATGAACTGTCTCATGGCTTCCTGTCCTTCGAAGTTGGTGTCGGTAGCATGGATGATTTGCTCCATATTGAATTTACGTTCTTCGAATACATGTTTTTTCAGAACGGAGAGGCTGTCGGTAATAGTACCCAAACCGGTGCATTGAATATAGCTTGTGTTATAACGCGGTCCGCAGTTATAATAATCTTTTCCTTTGGCGATACAGTCATCAATGAACAAAGACAGGAAAGTGGCGGGAGCGTATTTGGCGAACATACGGTCAATGTAGTTGCTGACGCGTACTTTCATATCTACAAAATAATGGATTTGTTTAAGAAATGCGTCATAAAGTTCTTCATAACTCCGGAAGGTGCAGGGATCTCCTGTTACCAAGCCTACTTTCTTGCCTGATACAGGATCTGTTCCGTTGTGCAAGGTGACTTCCAATATCTTGGGTACGTTAAGGTAACCGGTCAGTATGTAAGCTTCTTTTCCGAAAGCGCCTACTTCTATGCATCCGCTACATCCGCCTTCACGAGCGTCCTCCGGTGTTTTTCCCTGTCGCATCAGTTCCATGACGTATGTGTCGGGATTGAATACAGATGGGTAGCCATAGCCCTTACGGATTACTTTGCAGCCTTCGCGCAGGAAACGCTCCGGGGTGCATACACTGATGTGCAGGGCGCTTCCGGGTTGTAACAGGTGAAGATCATCTACTGTTTCGAGCATGATATAGGATACTTCGCTGACTCCGTTGCTACCATCACGTTTGATGCCACCGATATTCAGATTGGTAAAGTCATTGTAGGTACCGCTTTCTTTGGCGGTGATGCCAACTTTGGGTGGGGCTGTCTGATTATTTACTTTGATAAAGAAACATGACATCAGTTCTTTGGCCTCTGCACGGGTCAGTATTCCTTCTTCCAGGTCTTTTTCATAGAAAGGAGCGAGGTGCTGGTCAAAATGTCCTGGATTCATGGCGTCCCATCCGTTCAGCTCTGTAATGGTGCCGAGATGGACAAACCAGTACATTTGTATGGCCTCCCAATAAGTACGGGGGGCATGTGCAGGAACCCATCGGCAGATTTCCGCTATTTTTTTTCAGTTCCTCTTTGCGTTTCGGATCGGTTTCTTGTCCAGCCATCTTTTCGGCCAGTTCGGCATGGCGTTCGGCAAAAATGATAGCGGCATCACAGGAGATGGACATGGCGGTCAGTTCTTCTTGTTTGTCGGTTGCTTCTGGATCATTCATAAAATCCAGATTTTTCAACTCATGTGCAATACGTTCTTTCAAATCCAGCATGCCATGTTGATAAACCTTTCCGTCCAGAGAAGTATGGCCGGGGGCTCGTTGTTCCATGAATTCAGTGAACATTCCTACTTCGTAAGCTTCTTTCCATTCTTTGGGAACATGATTGAAGATGCGTTCGCGTTGGGTGCGCCCTTTCCAATAAGGAATTACCTCGCGCTCATAGGTGTCTATATCTTCCTGGCTGATGGTGTAACGCTGCAATTCGCGGGTGTTCAATACATGAAGGTCTTCCACGCTGTGACAGGTCAGTTCAGGGAAAGTCGATACGGCTTTGGGGCGTGGTCCACGTTCACCTACAATCAGTTCGTCTTCACCTATGTATATAGTTTTCCGTTTACAGATTTCAAGGAAGTTCAGTGCTCTTAGAATAGGAATTGGATACTTTCCTTCGTTTTCTTTGTAAAATTCGGTTTCTATCAGAGCACGTTCTATGGACAAAGAAGGTTGTGTATCAAAAGATTCTTGACGTAGGCGTCGGATACGGTCTGTCATACCGTTGATTGTTGTTTTCATAAGAGTTATAATAAGGTCTACTGGTTCATAAATAGAGATTTCCATAAGGGCGGATTAATGGATCCGACCAATTGATGTGCAAGAGAATAAGATATCAAATAGAAAGAAACGTATGCCAAAAGTAAGATACGCTGTCATTTAATCCATCTTTATGGTGGTGTAATGTACAGTCTGCTGGCTTTTGGCATACCCTCCTGAAGAAGAAATGTTCTTAGTAGTAGAACATCAGGCAGTTGAACAGTTTTCTATAGCCTTTGGAGTGCATTCACTTATACTTGTTTAATAATGGCCGAAATTACTGTTTGTTTTGCACATAAACAAAACTTATATACTGTTTAATAACAGGTTAATACCGGAAACTGCTTCCTCCTAAAAACTCTCTCAGTAAAGAAGTGGGAGGCAATTCTTTATCTTGTACCGAAGCGAAATATTCCAAGAATTTGCGTAAACGGTATGCTTCTGAATATTCCGGTTTGTTATTGGGAACATTCCTTAGAATAGGAATGGCATAATCCTTCATAATGGCTAGTTCAAACAACAGGGCAGAATTGAACATTGGCATCTGCATTTCCTGATATGGGAAGATCCATTTTTCTTCTCCGGCGCGTACACTGGGCCATCTTCTGATTGTTTCCTCTGCGGAATAGCCACGGTATTTGTAATCGCGGATAATACGGCGCAACAAACGTTGTCGGTAGTCGGAATATAATTATGATTGTCCAGCAGAATAGTGGTTAATGCCGATACATATATTTTATATTTATTTTCGGTGGGAATATGAGAGTTAACTCGGGGTTAAGTGCATGGATCCCTTCGAGAATCAATATCATGTTATCGTCAATCTTAAGTTTGTCACCTTTAAATTCCCTTCTTCCTGTGGTGAAGTTGAAACGTGGTAATTCCACTTCCTTTCCATGAAGCAGATCTTGTAATTGCTTGTTGAAGAACTCCAAATCCAATGCATACAATGATTCGTAATCATAATCACCTTTTTCATCTTTTGGTGTCTTTTCTCGGTCAACAAAGTAATTGTCCAGGGAGATGGGGTAAGGTTTCAGCCCGTTTGCCATCAACTGGATACTGAGTCGTTTGCTGAAAGTCGTTTTACCAGAAGAGGATGGACCGGAGATAAGAACCAGTTTTACTCTTTGACCGTTTTTTCCTCTGTGGTATATCTCATCAGACAATGAATTGAATTTTTTTTCCTGCAAGGCTTCAGACACATTAATCAGATCGGTGGCATAACCTTCATTACAGGCCACATTGAAATCTCCTACAGTACCCACACCTAAAATCTGATTCCAGCGTCGGTGCTCTTTGAATACTTCCAGCATTTTTTCTTGTTTTACTACTTCCTCCAATATTTCCGGATTCTGACGGTTGGGGACTCGCAGCAACAAGCCGTCATAGTATTTAACAATGTCGAATTTGCGGATATATCCGGTGCTGGGCAACAGACTGCCATAGTAGTAGTCAATGGTATCTTCTAAAGTATAATAATAGGAGTAAAGTTCCCCTGAAGTTTCAAGCAGTCTAACTTTGTCCATCATTCCTTTCCGGCGGAATAGTTCTACTACTTCAGTTGTGTGACATTCAAAACGGTGGAAAGGGATGTTGGCTTCCACAATCTCTTTCATTCGCTGCTTAATACGGGAAACATCATCCAGCCCGGTTTCGCGTCCTATCTGCAAGGCGCAATAATATCCTTTGGATACGGGATGTTCAAGCATGATTTTTCCATCAGGGTATAAGCCTCCACCGCTTTGCACAAGATGAAGCAGAGAGAACGGACATAGGTACGCATTCCTGAAGGATTCAGTATGTTCAGGAACTCTACATCCTTATTATTATAGGCCCGGTAATTGAGTCCTTCTACTTTGTTATTGACTTTGGCACTGACCGGCCCGTATGGGATATCTAGATTAAAACCATTATAAATATCCAAAAGTGAGCTTCCGATTGGGAAGTTCTTTGAAATATTGTTATTTTTGCAACAGATTTGTAACATAATCGTAATAATTATTACTAACGTAGTGAAACGGCTTGAAATTTACTGAATAAAAGGGAGATTAGCCAATTCCTACCAAATTAATTAAAGATGGAGTATTCTTTTTATGATTTCTTAAAGCTGCTAGGTTCACTGGCGCTATTCCTTTATGGAATGAAAATCATGAGTGAGGGGCTGCAAAAGTTTGCTGGTGACAGACTGCGTAAAATCCTCACAGCGATGACCACCAACCGGGTAACCGGAGTGCTAACCGGTGTTCTTATCACTGCGTTAATTCAATCCTCTTCTGCTACTACTGTTATGGTAGTAAGTTTCGTTAATGCCGGACTCCTTACGCTTTCACAATCAATAGGAGTCATTATGGGGGCAAATATCGGTACCACTGTCACTGCATGGATTATATCTGCGCTAGGGTTTAAAGTAGATATTGCTGCTATGGCACTTCCGTTATTGGCTGTTGGCGTACCCTTATTATTTTCAGGAAAGAGTAACCGTAAATCCATTGGAGAATTTTATATTCGGTTTCTCTTTTTTGTTTATGGGCCTCTCTCTCTTGAAGACGAATGCTCCTGACTTAAGTAGAAACCCCGAAAATGTTGTCTTTTGTTCAGAACTATACTGATATGGGATTTGGTTCTGTTATCTTATTTGTTGTCATCGGTACAGTTCTTACCATGATTGTACAGG
>ENA-OQCD01000335-OQCD01000335.1-human-gut-metagenome-genome-assembly--contig:-NODE-335-length-13225-cov-1.696977_pt1 | contig 13225 bp, 31 predicted proteins | sample MGYA00242755_ERZ504571 | MGnify/ENA primary metagenome ERZ504571 (study PRJEB26092, sample SAMD00036274) | human gut metagenome | host: Homo sapiens | study: EMG produced TPA metagenomics assembly of...
TGGGCGAAACGCCATCCTTGCTGTTGAAATCGATTCTCATTTTCGTGTCCTTCGTGGTTGGGGCGGACGGGTGAATGCGACGAGTCCGGTCTCCGCGTCGTACACCTTCACGCTGCTTCCGCCAAATTCCAGCGAAAGACTCCTGGCGCGTTCCGCCGCGTCACCGATGTCTTCGAACGTTTGAGACGTTTCACCATGATGATTTGATAGCTCATCTCTCCGGCTCCTTGTCCGCTCCGCTGACATGATCCCAATCGCAGGACAGGCCACCGCCGAGACGCACGCAGCCGAGTTTTCGCGTGTCCTTGAGGGTGATTTCGCATTCCTGCGAGCTCACCATTCTGCCAACCTTGCCGATCACGTCGGTGTGCGTCTCGGTGCATTGCGCGCTGGTGGCTGGCATCACGTCCGGTGTGTCCGCTGTGGCGTTGCCACAACCGGCGAGCGCATGCACATGGTGGTGACGGCGAGTACAGTGCGTGCTGTTTTTCTCATTTCGTTTCCTCCTGGTGTTTGCGCCATTCGCCGTTGGCGTATCGGTTCCATCCGCGGATCGCGGTTTTGATGCTGTCGTCCGGGGTGGTGATCCAGATGGCGTTCGTACATCCATGGCATTTGGCGATCCAGAGGTAGTGCATCGTGGCTCCGATGATTCGGGCGTAGGGTTCGATGCCGGGTTTTCTTGTGCCGCAGTATGGGCATGGGCTGGTCCTATGCCATTTCCTGGTGTGCGGCTGGATGGTGTTTCTTGTGTGTTTCATGGTTTGCCTTCCGTGATGACGACGGCGCGGATGCCGTCCGAGGTTTTGTTTCGTGTGGTGGCGTAAGTCGCAGTCGATGACGTGCAGGCCGATGCCCCGGTATTTCAGGACCGCGTGGACCGGACTCAACCGGATCAGATCCAATGGGCCGTCCAACGTGACGTCCATGCCGGTGAGCGCGATGCATCGACGGCCGATCAGGTCGGCGGGATTCCGGTACTGCCACGCCATATGCGTCTGGACCGTCATGGCCGGCCTCCGATCCAAGCGACCAGGACGGCCGCGCACAGGAGCATCATGGAGACCGCTGTCATCACCATGCTCCCTTCAGAAGCTTGCGGTACCACTTGTAGTCGTTGATGTCGCGTCGGATGCAGTCGCGCACCCTGTGCGTGCTGGAATGCGTCCCGTACGGGTCTTCGGGACAGTCCAGGAACGTGAGGTAGCGGCGGAGCGTGGTCAGGTCGAACTTGCGGTAGGACAGCCATCTATCCGGGTCCAGGCCCAGGCGTTTGATGAAGTCGATGTCGAAGTCCACGTTCGTTCCGGCCGGAACCAGCGTGAAGCGTTGCAAGAGGGAGTCGAGATACTCCTCCACGGCATTCGCGACCGCTTCCACGCAGTCGTTCCCGTCGGAGCCGTTCAGCAGTTCGAACAGGAGACCGTTGTCCGTGTGCATGGAGAACGCTATCGGGCTCATGGTCAACAGGTCGAGATCGTATGGTCTGATGATGCGGTGCAGGGATCCGAACGAATGTTCGCCCAGCACGTCGGTGCATTCCATGCCGACCTCCAACGGCAGGCTGTTATTCCTGTTCGTGCCGGTCGTTCGAAGTCGAGCCAGAGCAGCGCCTCCGGCTTCCCATTCCGGTCTTTGTCCTGTTTCCTCATGATTGTTCCTTCCAAGTGCTTTGCCATTCGATGATCTCGATTTGCGTGAGCCGTTGCGCCGTGCCGTCAGACAGCAGCCACCACCAGTCGCCGTTCCAGTCGCGTATCGGCGCGTTGAACGGATCACGCCAGCTCGGGATGATGTAGCCGAACCGTTCCGCCTCCGCCGGATGCGCGTGCGTCCAACCATGGCAGCCGGTCGTGCCGGAACCGCACAGTTCCACGATGTTGCACGGCAGGTCACGCACGGTCGGGTCGGCCCGACGGCGCAACTGCCGGTGGTGGCCGCTCCTACCCGGCCAGACACTCGGGTCGTGCAGGTTGCGTCCGCAACGCATGCAATGCCAGCCCTGACGTTGCAAGGCGACGCGTTTCGATTCCTGGAATTGCCGGTCGCTCATCGTCGCTCCCTTCCGAACTGGTCGAGCAGGTTGATGCAGGTCGAGCAGTCGCGTTTGATATCGCGGATGCGGTCAAGGTCCATATCGGCGAGCGCCGGGCCTTTGAGCGCGTCGAGTTCCAATCGGTCGGCGGCCTGGATGGCCGAGGTGAGGACGCCGGCCATGTGTGCGATGGTCATGGCGTTCATGCCGCCGCCTCCTGTTCGAACAGTTGTTCGGCCAATACGTCGCCGGGCACGTTCGCGAGCTGACGGCGCAGCATGTTCGGGTCCAAGCCCTGGTTGAGCAGGTCGGCGACCTTGCATGCGAGCTCCATGTACGTGTCCGTGCCTTCGCAGGAGATCGGGCCGAGCACGCGTTTGACCTCTTCGCTGCCCCACGTGAACCGTCGGCGAGCGTTGGAATCCTTTGGCGTGGCGAATCCGCGTTCCTTGCCTTTGACGAGCCAGTTGCGGTATTTCGCGTTCCAGTCGGCCGAGCGGGCTGCCGAGTCGAGGGCCCTGTCACGGAATTTTTCGGCTTCGATGTCGCAGTCGATGCCGAGCCGGTCGGCGAGCGCCCGGTGTTCCTCAGAGGGTTTCCAGTCGGCTGGTATTGGGATTGGTTTTCTCGCGCGCGCGTTACTCTCTCTAGGTTCTATATATGGTTCTTCCTTAGATATGGTTCTTGTGCAATCATGTTGCACCCCTGTTTGCACACCTGTCCGTGTTTTTTGCACCCCTGCTTGCACTGCTGGTGTGCAGTCTGTTTGCACTGCTGGCGTGCAGTCGTGTTGCACTGGTGTTTCGGCGTTGTAGAGGTGCAGTTTTTTGCACCTCTGCTCATGTTGAGGTTCCAGACGGTCGGCTTGTATCCGCCGAGGTTGGACACGATGCGCTGGTCTCCCCTGCTGATCAGCCCGGAGGATTCGAGACTCTTCAACGCGTAGGAGACCGTACGCACGCTGTATCCGGTCAACCGGCTGATCGTGCTCCTGCTCGGATACGCTCCCATGCCTTGAGGGTCGGCATGGTCGGCCAGCACGAGAAGCGTGCGGAAATCCGCGTGCTTGATGTCCGACGCTACACCGTAGATAACCCATGTCAACGCTTGGATACTCATGATTCGTCATCTCCTCCATCGAGGTACGCGCCTTGAGCGCCTTCCTCTCGTCCTCGCTGACCCGATATCCGATACGTTCCAGCACGTCGTACCAGCAACACATATCGTCCACGCCATGCCGCGAGCGCCAGTAGTTCCAGCCGATGTTCGACTCCCATCTGGCGGCCAGGACCATCGAGAATCCGAAGCGGCCTGTCCCTCAGCACCATGCGGATCGAGTCGAGGTTCTCCCTGCATTCCAGCGACCAGTGCTCGTCGTCATGCTCGGTGATCGGCAGATTCCATCCAAAACCGATGAGCGCCTCCACGACACCCTCGCCATGGATTGGCCGGCTCACGAACATCGAATGCCAGCCGACCGTCTCAGCGATCGCGAGTTCGCAGATTCCCGCCACTGTCTGTTCGCGGGTGAGCGTGTGGAGGTTGGTTCGCATCCATGCGAAACGCGTGTCCCTCGCGATCGCCTCGAAGCCCCTGGCCTTGCGGTCGAGTTCCTTCCCCCGTGCCATGATGGCCTGGCGTTCGGTTTTCGCGTTCTCCTCCCTTTCGATCTGGTCGAGTGGGATCGGCGCGTACAGGCAGTAGTCGCCATGGTCCTTGAAGACGCAGAATCCGGCCACCCGTCCTCGCTCGTGAACTGCTTCCAGAACGGATCCCGAGTGGAGGAAATGATGTTATGCCGCCTGTAGCCGCGCGGTTCGAACGTCCAATAGTTCTTCCCGTCCGGGAGGGGCTCGACCCTGACGCCGGCCTTCGCGAGCGCTTGTCGGCCTCACCGCACCACTTCGTCTTGTCGCGTTCGCTGACGAGCCTTCGGTACGTCCATTCGAAGTCTGTGGACCGTGCGAGCTCGCGTTGCATGTCGGGTCGGATTCGAATTCGGCGAGCTTGTCCAACGTGGTCGAGCGACAGTTGGCTGAAGTCGGAGGACATGTCGCGCGTCTCCTGCGGGATTCTGGCTATCTTCAACCGTCTGCGGACGAAACGGTCGCTGCGTCCCGTCTTCTCGGCCATCTCCTTGACCTGCATGCCCAGATCGAGGAGTCCCTGGTAGCCGTCGGCCTCCTCCACTGGAGTCAGGTCGGAGCGTTGCGTGTTCTCCACGAGCATGATCTCGCGTTCGCGGCGCGCGTCCATCTCCTCGACGATCGCGGGCACGGTCGAGAGTCCCGACTGTCTGGCCGCGGCGAGCCTGCGGTGGCCGATGACGACGCGGTACTGTTTGTGTCCGAAGATGTCCGTCTCGCCTGTCGGCGTGACCAGCAAAGGCTGTTTGATGCCCTGGCTTCGGATGCTCGACGCCAGTTCGTCGATGTCGCCGACCTGCTTGCGTGGATTGTTTGGATTGGCGTGCAGGTCGTCGACCTGCAGATTCTCTATCGTGATGTCCATGATTCATCCTTTGGTTTTCTAAAATTCCGGTTCGGCAGGCTGTCCGAACGAGCCGAACGACGAAGGAAGACGTGGCCTGGTCGGTGCCCCACGGGTCGGACGGCGGCAACGAATCCGCAGCGGCCGCCCCGCCCGTATAGCCGGCCGGAGCGGAGTACGGATTGCCATACGCTCCAGCGTACCCCGCTGCGCTTGGCCACCTGCGCCGTCGCATACCGCAGGGAAGGGCCGATCTCATCCACCTGCAATTCCACGGAGGAACGCTGCTGATGCTGCTCGTCCTCCCACGAATGCTGCGTCAGCCTGCCCTGGGCGACCACACGCATGCCCTTCGCGAGACTACTGGCGCAATGCTCGGCCAGATCACCCCACACCGTGCAGCGGAGGAACAACGCGTCCCCGTCGACCCACTGCTGCGACTGCCGGTCGAACGTGCGAGGAGTGGACGCGATCGTGAAACCAGCCACGCTCCTGCCGTTCTTCGTCGACCTCAATTCCGGGTCCGCGGTCAGATTGCCCACCACCGTGATGATCGTCTCACCAGCCATTAGAACCTTCCTTTCACGGCGAGAGTCTTGATGATGCGGATGGTCTCGCCACCATCCCTGGTCTTCACCATGTGCGTCAACTGCGCGGCCGCTCCCTGATGGAAACTGTCATCAGGCATCACCTCCAACACCGGCATGGCGATCTCGGACACGAACCGGCCCACCAGTCCGGTGAACCGCACGCCCACCGATTCCAGAATCACCAGCTCCTTCCACGCCTCGCTCTCCATCGCCCGACGGCACGCGCCGGCCACCGCCCTGTCACCACTCGTCATCTTCTTCGTGTCGACGTCCTTGACCGGAGCGTTCGGACTGAAATGCCAATGCGGCAGAATCTCCCTCATCGGTCACTCCCCCTCAGTCGTCGTCCCTGGACGCGAACCGCACCACCAGCCACAACGCGGTGGCGAGATGCACGCCCTCGACCAGCAGCGCGCCGGCCATGTTCCCCCGAATCACGCCAGGTGAGCATGAGCGTCACGCTCACGACCAGGCCGATGACCGCAATCGCGAATTTCATGCGGCGCAAGGCGTAGTTCGGACGCCCTTCCTTCCGCTTCTGGGATTCGGGTCTGTCTTCGAGCCGGTAGTCGTTGTCGGTCATTTGTTTTCCTCCAGTTCCTTGAGGATGCGATTGCATTCGCGGCGCATGAATTGGATATCCGTCTTCGTGAACGTGAAATCGGTGCGTCCGGCCGTAGTGAAGAAGCTGACTTCGACTTCGGCGTGGTGGTCACTGGTCTCGTTCTGGTGTTTGCGGACGCGCATCTGCAGCGCGCCATTCGCGAACATGCTCATCTGGCACCTCCGATCATGTTGATGAGTGTGTGAATGATGTCTTTGCTTCCTCGGCGGTGAATTCCGCCAGCGTTATCTCCTGGATGCCGTCGATGAGTCTGGCGAATCCGTCCACGTCCACCCGGACGAGAAGCCACTCGACGCGAGCAGCACGTTATGCGGGTCATGGCGTCCCGACTTCGGCGGCGCCGGCGGATTCAGCCTCACGGCCTGTCTGATGCCCATGTCACAGCTCCTTGTTGATCGTGTCGACGATGAGGTCCACGATTCCGGTGACGTCAAGGTCGACGTAGCCGACGATGTGGCCGAGCGCCCGCATGGCCTCCACATCCCCGTCCTTGAATGGGTGGACCAGTTCGCCCTGGGTCTCGAACTCGTCGAACACTGCCTGCACGCAGTCCTTGCGAATCGTTTTCATGCCGACTCCTTTCCCTCGTATTCACATGTGCTCTGGTAGAGGTGTTCCTTGAAGTAGGCGATCATCGGCTCCTTCGGATACATGACGGTCCGTCCGACCTTCACGAACTTCGGGCCGATTCCCGCACCACGCCAGTACGCCAAGGTGCCCTCCTTGATGCCGCAACGGTCCGCGATGTCCTTCGTCGTGTTCATCGGTTTCAGGACCTCAGCGAGCGCAGCGAACGTCGTATCGTCTTCCATCACGCGCCTCCTTTGCGTGTGTGATGCCGGGCGGCGTTAGGAGAACCGCCCGGCCCTCTCCTAAAATCGGCTGTCATCCCACATATGCGACGTGCGGGCCGAACAGTTAGGAGAAGAATCAATGAACCCAGCCGAGTACATGCTGCAGTTCTTCAAGATCGAGGAAAGGGACGATGGATTCGACGATGGGATATCCACATCGTTCAGCAGGATGCATGACGCCGAAACGTGCTTGGACAATCTGATCAAGATGAATGTCAGACGGTTGGGCACGACGAAAAAGCGTCATGCCGCAGATATGGCAGAAACTGTGGGAGTCGTACACAAATTCTTCGGGAAACGGATACTGGGTCGGTTTCTCGACTTCCCAGCAACGGGATGTCCCTCTGGATGCGGCCGAGGCGCAGGCATTGGAGATCATCGCCGACAAATCGCCATCGCTACCGATCTCCATCGCCGAAGAGGAACGCAAGACAATCTCCGAGTTCCTGGACGAGGCGTGAAGGCGGTCCGAGAGGACGACAGTCTGCCGACATCGCTGCGAGTGTACGTACTGGACCTCATCTCCGAAGCGAGACGCAACCTCGACGAATACGCGGCCGGGAAAGAGTTCGACCTGAAGGTCTCCCTGCAGGCCCTGTTCGGAGTGCTGTACATGGCGGAATCGCAAACCGGGAAGCCCACTGTATGGGAGAACCTGAAGAGCAAGATAGCGAAACCGTTCATTTCAGCGCTTCTTTCCGAGGGTGCCCGTCAGCTTGTTCGCGTCCGGGGCATCTTTCCTTCAGCTTCCCGGGTGACTTCCGACGGCTTGCAGAACACCAAGCAGCCTCGTAGAGCCGCTTGCGTGCGAGAAACCTGTTGGATGCCTGCGAGGCGACCATCAGCATCGCGAATCCGAAAAGGATCTCCCAACGTTCCATCCGGCGGAGGCCGGCAATCAGGCAGACCGCTCCGACACCCATGTAGATCAGCGCGAACAGCGCCTCGAACGGATTCGGCTTGTCGACGCGGCACGGCACAAGAGAGTTATCGATCCCCATCACGCACCCGCTTCCTGCGTCGGTTTCGAGAGGAACAGTCTGGCGAAATACGTCTGTCCCTTGCCGGTCATCTTCGGCGTCTTGTTGATCGTGGTGTGCCCGTCCGAGTGGCTGATGGTCGTCTCCTTGATCTCGAACAGGTGAAGGTCCATCGCCTTCTGCGTGGGCATGTTCCAACTGGAGCCCTTGGCCTTGATGAGCCATCCATGCTCGCGGAGCCAGGCGAACAGGCGCCGTGGGCCAATGTCGATGCCGTTGCTTTTCAGGATCTTCGCGAAATCGCCCACAAGGATGGACGTCCTCGCGGTTTCGACCGCGTTGGCGAACGGGACCTTGCCTTCCTGGGCTTTGAGCTGTTTGGCTTGTTCGTCGACCTTGGATTGCAGCCATCGCATGCTGGCCAACGCCATCTGTTCCGGTGTCATCCGTTCCTGGCCGGCCATATAGCCGCCGTGCTTGCGGATGGACGGCAGCACCTCATGCGTTACCCAACGCTGGAACTCCTTGGCCTCCGGCTTCCGAGACTTCATCACAAGACGGTAAAGACCAGGCTCGCTGATGATATACGTCTGCTGCCGGCGACCAATCGAATCGATGACTTCAGTAGTACTGAACTCATCCTTATCAAACATTTTGACGGTCTCAGTTGGATTGCCAAGGTCAGGATGCTCATACAATCTTTGAGCACGAACCAGGCCTCCCCTCCTCATCGGTCAAGGTGCGCAATGATGCGCCCTTGAAATCGAACTGTTGGATTTCATTGTTCATTAGATTCTCCTTAGAATCGAGTTTGTGAGTAGTTTTTCTTGAGGATCCGGCAGCTGGGCTTCGACCATCATCGCCGGGGCGTCTTTGGCGTGGAACGTTCTGCAGCAGTTTCAAATCCACTCCATTCGCCGTAGGGACGATTTTGTCCAAAACCGATCTGGAGCCTTTTTCTTTGATTCCACGTCAAAACAGCATCGTGTATTTCCGGCTTGTTGGGCCTCTGACGATGTATGCGTCCGAATCCCCCCCTCAGGCAACGTTGGGAACAAGCCCCTATACGCCGCTGTTGGCCAAGCGGTTAAGGCCGAATCAGATCTGCCATACCGGTTTCACCGGCGAGAATGCTGTGCTGCTGCTTCCCGATGATTTCGAGATTGAGTGGCGGTCGTCCCACATGTCGCGCAGTCATAAGATTCGTGTATCTCTGACCGAGATAAAGAAGGAGGCGTGGAACCGCAGCTCGAAGAGGGTTCAGCAGATTCGCGAGAGGGCTTCGAGGCCGTAACCAACTGTTCTGCATCAGTCGCGTTCTCGTGGCGATGAGTCAACGAATCGAATATGCCACGCAAGGTCGCACACAAACCGGAATGACGCTCCCTGCGGGCGAGATGCCATCCCGTATCAACGCCAGCGAGATAAGTCCACGCACCACCGAAGCTGCATGGGCCGTAACTTGATCCGTCGGTGACCACATCGAAGCAGTCGCCCTGCTTCACGTCGTCAATCCAATATTCGGATGGAAGCACATCAAGGCATGGCCCTCCGTCCGCTTCAATGGCACGGCATTTCCAAATGAGACGCTTGAAATCGCCCACCTGACCGGGTTCCTTAGGAATGCTCTTATCCATCCCCGTGCAACCGTTGCCGAAATCGACCCGTTCAAGCGGTTCACCTGGAATCCATTCGCGGACATCGGATCTCTTCATCTTCCTCATTTCGGATTCTCCTTTCGATTCATGCTTCGGCGAGCGCCGATTGCTCAGCCTTCTGAAGGACTTCGCTTGGATTTCTCCCCAAGCTCAGCGCGATTGCAACGAACTCGGTTAGGTCGAGAGGACCACCGTTGAGCTTTGTGTTCATCGCCTGTCTGCTGATACCCATCTCAGATGCAAGTTGCTCCTGTGAGCGATCCGCATAACGAGCGAGTCTGCGAAGCTCATCTGCTGCGCTCGTGGCTATGTCCACCGGTTTTCTGTCTTTAAATGAGGTCATATCTGTTATTGTCCTCATTTGAGGTCACTTGTCAAGCTGAAGTTAACGGCGTGTCGCCAAATGAGGACAAATAGCATGTAGTTATGGCAAAGACACCAAGAGCATGGACGGAAATGGATCGCGCTTCCATGCAAATCATCAGAGAACTTCGTGACGAAGATCCACGCCACATGTCACTTCGAACCATGGAAAAAGAGACGGGCATCAGCCGTTCGAGGCTTGATGATCTTTTCCACGAACGAATGGGCTCTCCGTCGCTTCAAGAATTTGTCACGCTATGCATGCTGTTTCATCAACGAGCATCAGCATGCTTGGAAGAAGCCATGAAAAACACCGGGCAGAGCCACGGCGAAATCATCGAGGCCGCCCGCGCCTACAGGCCCGCGAGCGGCGAATCCCGGATCACCGATGATCTCATCGACCGTATCGCCGCGCACCCAGAAGACTATGACGTGGCCGCGAACAAGGATTCGAACGCATGCCTCGAAGCCGAGACGCCTGACGAGTGAGGGGAATGACAATGGGTTTCAGGGTCAATCGCAGGATCAGCCTGGGGAAGAACGTCCGGGTGAATATCGGTAAAAGAGGTGTCAGCACGTCCGTGAAGATGGGACCGGTCACAGTCAATTCGAGGGGACGCAAGACCGTGCATGTGGCAAAGGGCGTCTCATATACCATCAATCCGAAGACGAAAAGAAACACCGCTCCGCAGCGGAGGTCAACTGTCGAGAGCAATCAACAGGCGAGTTATGCTCCCTCATCTGCAGGCAGCACGCCACATCAGCCTCGCCCAAAGACTTTGAAGCAGCTCGAAATCCAGTACAAGGCGTATAACGTCCTTCTTTGGGTGATGTACGCGCTGACCGCGTTCACCATTCTCATGTGCTTCTTCGGACCAGTCATGCTCGTCTTCGCCATCCCCGTTCACGCTGATGTCAATACGCTTCACCAAGCTCAAGGCGACGCTCAGGAAACAGCTAGAAGAGAGAAGATCCGACGACGCGTCGCCGGTTGCCGCAGATGCTGATGGAATCACGACAGACGAGTCGAGTTCCAAGAATACGGCGAACGAGAGGAGCATTTGACATGTCGAGGAAGAATAGGAAGCCGAGGTTCACTCTTTCGCAGGAGGAGGCCGAACGGCTTATCACGGCCGTCAAGAACGCCGTGGAGGATGTATTTCGAATGCCGGCGGCGGCGAGCATAACGCGGAATTCCACGTGAGAGCCGATGACGGGGAGAAATTCACCATCGCCGTCTTCCAAGGAACCAAGAACGCAGCAAGGCATCAGATATCAGCCCGCATCACGAAACTGGGAATTCCGCTGATACGCCTATGCGTCAACAGCGGAACGCACAACAATCCCCGACGGCACACGAATATCGGGTACTCACTGGCATGTATACAAGGAGGGAGACGATGATTTGGTGGCGTATCCGGCCAATCTCGAGTCCGATGGATTCGTGGACGCTACCATAGCCTTATTAGATAAGTTCAACGTGATCAAGAGACCAGTCTTCCAGGAGAGCCTGATATGAACAGCATCGAGAGCATCAAGCCCGACGAGCTCATCGAGGAGTATGGTGAATGGCTCAAGCACGAGTCCTCTGCCAAGGACCTCGGAGAGTGGAAGGAAATAACGCTCCCGATGTTCGACCACTCCAACGATGACCTGATCTTCTATGCCAAGACCGCCGGTGATCGCATCATGTTCACCGACGACGGGTACACACTCGAATCGTTCCGACAGAACGGCGTCACAATCACAGAGGCGAGGCGCGAGCGCATGGAACGCATCGCCCGCAAATACGGTGCAGGCATCAAGAACGACGAAATAGTGCTCGAATCGGATGGAAGACGCGGCGATGCCATGAACCGTTACGCGCAGGCCTCATCGGCGTCGGGTCCATGATGGAGGCCGCGCAGCGGAGGGTTGCGGAATACTTCGCGGATGACGTAGCCACCGTGCTGGATGGATGTAACGTGTTCTATACGGCAAGCGTCGGCATCCGCGGGGTGTCGCGATACGAACACAGCTTCGACTTCATCTTCCAGCGCAGCGCAAACCATCCGACGAGGTTCTGCCAGGCTCCGAACAAGTTCGACAAGGACGCCGTAAGGAACATCATGTGGGGTTGGGAGGACACGCGCAAGGCCAAGGAACGCGCCGATGCGAAGCTCGTGGTCATCGGAGACGACCGCGAAGGCCCGCTGCAGGACGGGGCGTCCGAAGCGTTCGCAAACTGCGGAGTAAGCGTGATCCCGTATTCGCAGCTGGCAAAGAGGGCCCCGCAGGAGCTCGCCGCATAGGTAATGAAAAGCAAGGGCCGCCGCAGCGACCCCGGAGACCCTTCTACAACTTGGTAGATGAGCTGATTTGAGCATCACATACGACACTCCAACTGTCAAATAGAACTTGACAAACAGTGAAAAAAGTACTTCTCGAAAAACAATACTTTCGGAAGAGAGGAATGTGGATAACAAGACCGTCGCGGACCTTCATCGGAGCGCGGAATCCATGGGACTGTCAATCGTATCGCGCGACTCCCACGCGACATATGCGGCCTGTACGCGACCGGCATAGGCTCATCCTGCTGGCCGACTGGCTCAACCAGCGCCAGCGCCGCTGCACATTGTGCCACGAACTCATACACGCCAGACACCACGACCCCGGATGCGGCAGCCAATACGGAATCAAATGCGAGCGCCGTTGCCGTAGGGAGACGGCGCTGGCGTTGATCAGTCCGGTGGATTACGGCATGGCCGAGAAGATCTACGACGGTGATGCGTGGATGATGGCCGTGGAATTGGGTGTCACCATCCAGGTGTTGGAGGATTACCGGCAGCTGCTGTACGATTCCGGCGTGTGCGTGCAGTAGAGAAAGGCCCCGGCGTCCGCATGTCCGCGAGCGCCGGTGGCTAGATTCTAAAACGTCTAGCAAGTCTGCTTGCATTAAGCTTTATCCCTATAGTTTCAACGTCTTCTCGTTATTGTTTTCAGATTCTAAAACGTTTTTATAGTTAGATTCTAAACAATGTGTTATAGTCATAAGTATGAACGATTCCGACTTTAATCCTCGTAAACGGCACGTGGTCTTCCAGAAGCTGAACATCACCCCATCCTCAATGCCGATCATCTCGCTCATCGCGTCCATCAAGAACGTCAGGGCAAACGGTCTCGACCTGTCACCCGACTACCAGCGAGGATACATCTGGTCGAACGAATACAAGGATCAGCTCATCCTCAGCATCATACTGAACTACCCAATCGGCAACATCGTCATCAACAACCTCGACCAGCCGAACCAACGCAACGCCAGACAGGAATTAGTTGACGGCAAGCAGCGCCTCACCACCATCTTCCGCTTCATGGAGGTAGGCAACGTCGGGCAATGGCTCGACAGCTACGATGACTGGTTCCAGCTCAGCAAAAAGACCTCGGACCAGGCCAAGGAAATCATCAACCGCATCGTCGGAGACTCCGACCCTGACGGGCTCGCCCGCATGCACAGGGCGAAGCGTCTGGCGTTCTCCGACCTGCCGAGCAGCATCCAGATGAACTTCAACACGTACAAACATCCCCGTGTACACGATGCAGGCCGCGGACTGCGCAGATCCGCAACTATTTCAAAGGTTCTTGCAGAACCAG
>ENA-OQCD01000336-OQCD01000336.1-human-gut-metagenome-genome-assembly--contig:-NODE-336-length-13213-cov-3.118982_pt1 | contig 13213 bp, 11 predicted proteins | sample MGYA00242755_ERZ504571 | MGnify/ENA primary metagenome ERZ504571 (study PRJEB26092, sample SAMD00036274) | human gut metagenome | host: Homo sapiens | study: EMG produced TPA metagenomics assembly of...
GCAGGCGATCGATCTGGGAAGCAAGATCGCGCAGGAAGACTGGGAATCGATGAGATCCTTTATTCTCCCCTGATGCGCGCGGCAGATACCGCGAAACACATTTCCCAGATGACCGGCATTCCCGCAAGAATGGAGCCAAGACTGAAGGAACAGAACTTTGGAAAATATGAATCCACACCAAGAAACGGTGATGTCTTCCGTAAAGATAAGGAGAATTTTGTCTGCAGATATGAAGGCGGCGAATCCATGCTGCAGCTTTGCCAGAGGATCTACAATCTTCTCGACGACATAAAGAACGACCCCAGTGGAAAAACCTATCTCCTGGTAGCCCATAACGGAATTTCCAGAGCCATAGAATCTTATTTTCGTGATATGACAAATGAGGAATTTGCATCATTTGGAATAAAAAACTGCGAACTTCGAAGATACCAGTTTGAATAAATAAGTTGCGAAAAGCAACTTATTTATTCATGAGCAAGAAGCGAAGCGGATTGCGATGTCCATGAGCCCGACCGTACTTTCCTTGTGGAAAACCCCTCTTCGTGGTATACTGAAACACAGACAGGCGGACCAGCATATCCGCCAGAAAATACGCGGAGGATTTTTCCGGAAAGGATCGTGGATCATGCGGTTAGAGAAAGTGCAGGATGCCCTGAATAAGAAAAATATCAAATTTGAATACACAGAGGAGGACGGCTGCGGAAGTCTGGATTTCATGTTCCGTGGACTGAAATTCCATGTATGGGAATACGAGGACAATGGCTGGGGCGCCGAGACCAATATTTATGCGGCTGGAAGAAGTGAGGACATTGACGGAGATTATGAAGAGAAGATTTCCGCAGAGATCCTTTCCTGGCCGGATATGATCAATAACTGAACATTACCATAATTATTAATATTGTAAAATAAAACAGCTGTGGCTGAATATAACCGAGGCTGCATAGCAGAAATCATGCGTATGTGGGAGCCGGTTATATTCAGTACAGCTGTTTTTTGTTTATGATTCCACATCAGTGACCTTGATCTCATCCTGAAATCCGTTCGTATAATGCAGTTCATAATCCTCAGTGATAAAAACAGCCTGCACACCTTTTTTTCTCCGCAAATTTCAGTCCCTCATCCAGGCCAAGGGCGAAACAGGTGGTGCTTAAGGCATCTCCGTCTACAGACTGGTCAGAGATGATCGTCACAGAGATCAGGCCATTGTCGTAGGGGTAGCCGGTTTGGGGTTCAGGATGTGATGGTATAATTTTCCGTCCTGTTTAAAACACCGTTCGTAAATTCCGGAAGATACAACGGATTTTCCGGTGATATCCATAACGGCTTCGGTTTCATTGCGGTCTGCAAAGGGCTTCTGGATGCCTACTTTGAAAGGTGTGCCGTCAGGCTTTGAGCCGATGCAGAGGACATTGCCTCCAAGGTTGATGATGGCACTGTCTACGCCTTTTTTTTTTACCAGAAAATCTTTCAGGCGGTCTGCAATATAACCCTTGGCGATGGCACCTACATCGAACTGAATGCCATCAGAGGGAAGAGAGATATCCTGACCGTCAATGGTAATGCCATCGGAGCTGCACAGAGGAAGAGCGTTCTGGATATCTGAATCATCCGGCACTTTCGGATCTTCTGCCGTGAAATCCCAGAGAGAGGTTAAAGGGGCAATGGCAATGTCAAAAGCGCCGTTGGATTCCCGGGTGACAGCAAGTCCTTTCGATAATAATGCGGCAAGATCTTCGGATATGTGCCAGGTGTCTGTGGTGTTATTGACCTGATAAGGAGTGTGCTGAGCTTCAGTGTTTTGGTTTTCTGAAGGCTTATCTTTTAAGCTGGAATCGGAGGATACAGAAGAACGGTCAGTGTCAGAGCCATTGGAGTCCGATATTCTGTGATTTAATTTATAAAGTTCACTCTTCTCATTAGTCCGGCTGAAGATCAGCTCATATTTATCGCACAGCGCAAGGCAATCATCCAGGAGAGATTTATCCTGGGAATCATAGATGGTGATCTGCACGGCTGTATTTAATTTGATACTGTTGATGCTGATTGGCTTCTTTCCTGTAGCAGTGTCGGAGCCAGTGGCATTCTGGCAGCCTGTGAGAAGGAGCATGGGACAGACGAGAGCTGTGCATAGTATTAAATAGAAGAAAACGCCGTTGAAAGAGATGCTTTTTTTAAATAAAGATATATAGTTGACATAATACATTCTCCTGAATAAGTGGTAGTATAGTTGCTTTATTATACCATGCATTCTTAAAACCAGAAAGGCTTACGCCATCCGCAAAAATCATTGTATTTTGCAATAATATAAGATATAATTTCTCCGAAAAAAACATATTCGATATGGACCCAAATAACTGACCAGAATTTTTACAGATAAAAAGGAGATTTTCATGATAAAAGTAATTGCCAGCGATATGGATGGTACACTTCTTGGTGATGACCACGGGATTGCGCCGGAAACACTTGCTGCAGTAAAGCGTGCCTGTGATGCGGGAATCCGTTTTATGGTCGCTACCGGCCGGAATTTTCCAGGTGCCATGGAGGAACTGAAGGGAACAGATCTGACCTGCGATTATGTGGTGAGCAGTGGGGCGGAGGTACGGAATCCCCAGCAGGAGGTTGTAAAGAGTACGCCCATTTCTATTGATCTGTGTGAGGAAGTTTATAATACGGCAAAAAAATATCCGGTATCTGTGGCATTTTTTACAGACCGATATGATTATCGCATTGGAACAAAAAAAGAAATTGAAGATGGAATCATCCAGCAGATCCGCCTTTTCAGCATGGACAGAAATACCAGTGAGGAAATTGTCCGGGAGTCCCCGCAGTACCGCAGGATCGCCGGAAACACAAAAGGGATTTCCGATATCCGTTCCCTGGAAAGCAGCGGTGCGCCGGTGTACAAGATCTTCATTTTTGCGGAGGATGTGGAACTCCTGGGAAAACTCAGCGATGAGCTGCGGGAAAATCCGGCCATTGCGGTAGCCTCTTCTTTCGTATATAATCAGGAAATTACAGCAGTGGAAGCGCAGAAAGGTCCTGTTTTGAAAGAATATATAGAATCTCTGGGATATACCATGGATGAGGTGATGGTTCTTGGAGACAGCCTGAATGATTATTCCATGATCTCCATGGACTTCGGCGCAACGGTTGCAATGGGAAATGCAGTTCCGGAGATCAAAGAGGCGGCAAAATATATCACAAAGAGTAACAATGAGTTTGGCGTGGCCTATGCTATTGATCAGGTTTTGATCGCAAATAAGAATTCCTGTGCCTGAAAATATGTTTTTCCCCTTTTGGAAAAGCGCCATATATATTATAATGTAGCAAGATGAAAGTTCGCTTTACAAAAAAACACAGATAAAGAGAGGAAATCACGATGGTAAAAATGGAAAATGTTTTTTATTATGGATCACCCGCTGATCAAACACAAAATCTCAATGCTCCGTGACAAAAATACCGGAACAAACGAGTTCCGTAAACTGGTAGAGGAAATCGGAATCCTGATGGGATACGAGGCACTTCGTGATCTTCCTACAGAGGAAGTGGAAATCGAGACGCCCATCGAAACCTGCAAAACACCCATGATCTCAGGCAAGAAACTGGCAGTGATCCCGGTACTCCGTGCAGGCCTTGGAATGGTAAACAGTATCCTGACACTGGTGCCATCTGCAAAGGTGGGACATGTAGGACTTTACCGTGATCCGGTCACACATGAGCCACATGAGTACTATTGCAAGCTTCCGGAGTCCATTGACGAGCGTATCTCCGTGATCGTTGATCCAATGCTTGAACCGGCGGTTCTGCAGAGGCTGCGATCGACTTCGTTAAAAAACAGGGCGGAAAAAATATCAAGTTCATGTGCATCATCGCAGCTCCGGAAGGTCTGAAACGTCTCCACGAGGCACATCCGGATGTACAGATCTACTGTGGCTCCCTTGACAGAGAACTCAACGAGAATGCCTACATCTGCCCGGGACTTGGCGATGCCGGTGACAGAATCTTCGGTACGAAATAAAATGATACCAGCTTGCTGCGGAACAATCCGTGGTATCTGAAAAAAACTTCAAAAAAAATACTTGACACACCCGGCACTGTTATGGTATTGTACCTAAGAACGCTGCCGAAGACAGTAGGTGCCGTAAGGCATAAGGATCAAAACGCCTACCGAGGTCCAAGTATTCTGAGTTAAGATTACACAAGGCCTTATTGCGAAGCAGTAAGGTCTTTTTTTAACGGATTGACTTATTGCGACGGCGGTATACAAAATCTATAAGGAGGTGTACCATTTCATGGCAAAAGTAGAACTGAAACAACCAATCGTAGAAGAGATCTCTAACAGCATTAAAGACGCACAGTCTGTTGTACTTGTAAACTACAGCGGTCTTACAGTTGAGCAGGATACAATTCTTCGTAAAGAGTTAAGAGAAGCTGGTGTTCAGTACAAGGTATACAAGAATACCATGATGCGTCGTGCATTCGAGGGTACAGCATTTGAGAGCCTCAGTGAGCATTTACATGGCACAAATGCGATCGCTATCTCCGAGACAGACGCAACTGCTCCGGCAAGAATTCTTGCTAAATATGCAAAACAGTTCCCGGCACTGGAGCTGATCGCAGGTGTAGTTGAGGGTAACTACAATGATCAGGCCGGAATTCAGGCACTGTCCACAATTCCTTCAAGAGAGGAACTTCTTGGAAAACTGCTTGGAAGCATCCAGTCTCCGATCACCAACTTCGCTCGTGTGCTTAATCAGATCGCAGAGCAGAATGGCGGAGCTGACGCAGCAGCTGCTGAGTAATTACAGCAACGTGCAATTGGCGGCATAATGGCCGCATGATATTTAATTAAAATTTTTAAATGGAGGGAAATAAAATGGCAAATTAACAACAGAAGAATTTATTGCAGCAATCAAAGAATTATCTGTATTAGAGTTAAATGACCTTGTAAAAGCTTGTGAGGAAGAGTTCGGTGTTTCCGCAGCAGCAGGTGTTGTTGTAGCAGCAGCAGGTGCAGCAGGCGAGGCAGCTGAGGAGAAAGATGAGTTTGACGTAGAGCTTACAGAGGTAGGCCCGAACAAAGTTAAAGTTATCAAAGTTGTTCGTGAGGTTACAGGTCTTGGACTTAAAGAGGCTAAAGCTATCGTTGATGGTGCTCCGAAGGTTGTTAAAGAGGGCGCATCCAAAGCTGAGTCTGAGGACATCAAAACTAAACTTGAGGCTGAGGGAGCTAAGGTTACACTTAAATAATCCAATCAGAACTGAAGTTTCAGAGGCTGTTGTGTCTGCCGGTTTACCGGTGGCACAGCAGCCTTTTTTTGTGTGAGAGGCAGATTCTGCGACATTTTTGACAATGGGATGCATCGGCTGTATCTTGCTTTTTTTCGACAAAAGAATGATAATAAAAAGTACAGGAAAGGATGGTAACATGAAAAAAAAGATAGCAGCCTGTATTCTGGCAGTGACGGTTGGCATAGCAGGAATTCCGGTTCCTGCATCAGCACAGCAGATTTTTTCAGAGTCAGGTACAAAAAGTACAGATGCTGTACGAAGTCCGCTGGAAGAAATCCATGTCCAGGATTATGCCATGGAACAGCAGGAAGAGATTGAAGAAGAAGAAGAGAATATGCCTGCTGAGGAACCGGATCCGCTGGTTCTGGATGATGATGGAAGTGTAGTTCCGGCATCCGCTGCCGCATGGGTAGAAGACGAGGTATCTGCAGATGGCTCAGACTCGGAAGAAAGCGGGGAATATGCTGGAGAAGATATGCAGATCCATGACAAAATGGATGAGACAGTGAGTGGGCAGAAAACACAGGAAAAAGATCAGGCAGATTTTTCAGACGGAGATAGCGTGACAGCAGAGAGTGCTGCTGATGATACACAGGAAGATATGACTGACGGCTCCGATAACGATATTCAGGAAGAAAAGTTCTGCTGTTTCGGAAATACCGGAAGAGCGGATCAGAAAACAACGCAGAATGATTTGCCGGAAGATGATCTGACCGGAGAAGAAAATCAGCCTTCGGAGGATCTTTCGGATAATCCATCGGCCGGAGAATTATCCGAGAAACCGGAAGAACTTACAGAAGAACCGCAGGAACCGGATGAACTCGAAGAAGACCCGTCAGAGAAGCCTTCTGATTCATCAGAAGAAACCATCTCCGACGGATCAGAAGAAGAATTTTCAGATGGGGAAGCCTGGCAGGGGGTACAGGCACATATCAGGTGGAAACGCTGCAGATTCGGGAAGGGCAGGATATTACAGCACCATTAAATACGCTGTTCCTGAAACTGAAAAATCGGGCAACGGGTCAGACACCGTATAAGATCATCATTCCACCGGGACATTATAAACTTACCGGGACGCTCTGTATGTACAGCAATATGTATCTGTACGCACAGGGAGCAACGATCACCAAAACTTCGACGACCAAGCATCTGATCCTGAGACTTGGAAATACGAAAGAATCAGCAGGCGGTTATTCAGGATATCAGAATATCGTTATTGATGGTGGAACCTGGAACTATAATTATCAGTGCGTAAAAGGCAAAGATGAGCCAGGCGGTTTTGTAGGATTCTGCATTGGCCATGCAAACAACGTAACCATTAAAAATGCGATTTTTCTCAATAATCTGAAATCACATTTTCTGGAATTTGGAGGCGTGAAAAACGCAACGATCAGAAACTGTAAATTCCGTGGCTATTATAAAAAATTACGAAAAGGGCGGTCAGGAGTGCATTCAGATCGACTGCTGTACAGATGAAGGAAATGTTTTTCCGCAGTATATGCCCTACGATGGAAGTACCTGCGAAGATTTTCTCATTGAGGGAAATACATTTGAAGATGTTTTTGCCGGTGTGGGAACTCACAGCATGATGGCCGGAAAAACATACAAACGAATCACGGTGAAAAATAACACATTCCGGAATATAAGGAAACGCTGCATAGAATTTCTGAATTATACAGATTCTGTTGCGGAAAACAATACCATGATCAACGTTGGCGTTGGTGTGGATGTTTCATCTGTAAACAAGAAGAATACACATCTGACGAAAGGTTATACAGGTGATCCCGATGTAAATACAGACCGAAAGATCAGGATATACGGGAACAAGATCAGCCTTTCGGGAGTCAGCAGCATTGCCGGTGTTGGCTGGGTGTGTAGCGGAATTAAAAGTTTTTTGGCTTTAATATGGAAGAAAAACGGTGGCGTGGTTCCGAGAAAAGTTTTATCCGGTAAAGGGAGTTACCGTAAAAACAACCAGATTTCCGGTTACGGAAACGGAATCATTATGAAGCTTACAAATACCGCAACGGTTTTTGATAATCAGATGAAAATGAAAAAGCCTTCTGTATATTCCAATATTGGAATTTATGCAGAAGATTCCAGGGGAACATCGATTAAGAAAAATACTGTTTCCGGAACCGCAAATACGGGAATTTATTTCTATGATGCGGCGTATAGTAAAAATTCACAGCAGAAAAATTATATCCAGACCAATGTGGTTTCTTTAACGGGAGGAGACGGGATTTATCTGCAGAGGATGTCAGCTGCTTCCAGGATAGAAAAAAATACAGTAAAATCTGTCGGTGGTTCGGGAATCCATGTAAAGGATGGAAAGATGGCAGGCATCTACAGTAATACGGTATCATCCAACAAAAATCACGGAATCCGGATTGAATATACAACAGGAGGGATCTGGATCAGAGGTAATCAGGTCGTATCCAACAAAAACTGTGGCATTATGCTTGGAAAGGGAAAAGTTTCTCAGGTTGCCGGGAACACGATCTATAAAAACAGCAAGAAGGGTATGTACATAAATGGAACAGCTATCTGGGAAGTAAGGGATAATACAGTGACTGAAAACGGGGATGCCCAGGAAGTATATGCCAATAACTGCAAAAAACTGTGCAGCATCAGACGCCCGGTATGTAAAAAGATAACAACAAAAAGCACAGACGTAGCCGGAACCGCAGATGGAGGATATACGGTAACCGTTTATGCCTGGATATCCGGAAAGAGCCAAAAACTTGGAACTGCCAGAGTAAATACAAAAAAACAGTTTACTGTTAAAATTAAAAAACAGAAAAAGAACACCGTACTGAAGATCGTATCCAAAGACAGATATGGAAATGCGGTATCAGTGAATTATACCGTGAAATAAATAAGAGCTTCTGTTCCACACATCGTATGTATAAAAGGAACAGAAGCTTTTTTTGAAAAAATGTGAAAAAATTCAAAAAAAAAGTGCTTGACACGCTTTTTTTCTTATGTTAAAGTGGAGGATGCTATATTATGGCTAGATATGCCTGCCTAAAGGTCAGGCGGGATCATGTTGTAATAAATAATAAAAAAACAGGGGTGAAAACGTCAATGGAAAAAACAGAATTCGTTCTGTAAAAACTGGAAAAAGCATGCGTATGAGCTACCAGAGACAAAAAGAAGTCCTGGAAATGCCAAACCTGATCGAAGTTCAGAAAGATTCCTACCAGTGGTTTCTTGACGAAGGTTTAAAAGAAGTATTCGATGATATTTCTCCGATCGCAGATTACGGCGGAAAGCTCAGTCTGGAATTCATCGATTTCACATATGATGAAAAAGATGCGAAATATTCCATCGAGCAGTGTAAAGAACGTGACGTGACTTATGCCGCACCTTTGAAGGTTCGAGTAAGGCTGATCAATAAGGAAACAGAAGAGATCAACGAACACGAGATTTTCATGGGAGATTTACCGCTGATGACTGCTACAGGTACCTTTGTTATCAATGGTGCTGAGCGTGTTATTGTCAGCCAGTTAGTACGTTCCCCTGGAATCTACTACGCAATCGCTCATGATAAACTTGGTAAGAGACTGTTTTCCAGTACTGTAATTCCGAACAGAGGTGCATGGCTGGAGTACGAGACAGATTCAAATGATGTATTTTATGTACGTGTAGACAGAACAAGAAAGGTTCCGATCACTGTTCTGATCCGTGCACTGGGCATTGGAACCAATGCTGAGATCATTGATCTGTTTGGTGAAGAGCCAAAGATCCTTGCCAGCTTTACCAAGGATACTTCCACAAACTATCAGGAAGGTCTCCTTGAGCTGTATAAGAAGATCCGTCCGGGCGAGCCGCTTGCAGTAGAGAGCGCAGAGAGCCTGATCATGGCAATGTTCTTCGATCCGAGAAGATATGACCTTGCCAAAGTCGGACGTATAAATTTTAATAAGAAGCTTCATTTCAACAAACGTATCGTAGGCCACAAGCTCTCCCAGGATGTTGTAGATACAACAACAGGTGAGATCCTTGCAGAGGCTGAGACACTTGTTACAAAAGAGCTTGCTGATACTTTACAGAATTCCGCAGTTCCGTATGTGTGGATTCAGGGTGAGGAGAGAGAGATCAAAGTCCTTTCCAGCCTTATGGTTGACATCCGTCACTATCTGCCGGAGCTTGAGGATCCGAAGTCCCTGGGTGTTACAGAATTAGTATACTACCCGGTACTCGAAAAAATTCTGGAAGAAAATGACACATTTGAGGACAGATGTGAGGCGATCAAACGTGATATCCACGACCTGATCCCGAAACACATCACCAAGGAAGATATCCTTGCGTCCATCAACTACAATATGCATCTGGAGTATGGCCTTGGTAACGATGATGATATCGACCACCTGGGTAACCGTCGTATCCGTGCTGTCGGTGAGCTGCTTCAGAACCAGTACCGCATCGGTCTTTCCAGACTTGAGCGTGTGGTACGTGAGAGAATGACAACACAGGACACAGAGAGCATTTCTCCGCAGTCCCTGATCAATATCAAACCGGTAACTGCAGCAGTTAAGGAGTTCTTCGGTTCTTCCCAGCTGTCACAGTTCATGGATCAGAACAACCCGCTTGGTGAGCTGACTCATAAGAGAAGACTTTCCGCACTGGGACCTGGCGGTCTGTCACGAGACAGAGCCGGATTCGAGGTTCGAGATGTACATTATTCCCACTACGGAAGAATGTGCCCGATCGAGACTCCTGAGGGACCGAACATCGGTCTTATCAACTCCCTTGCATCCTATGCAAGAATCAATCAGTACGGTTTCGTAGAGGCTCCGTACAGAAAGATCGACAAGAGCGATCCTTCCAACCCGCGTGTAACCGATGAGGTTGTATACATGACAGCGGATGAGGAAGATAATTACCATGTAGCACAGGCGAATGAGCCTCTGGATGAGGAAGGCCACTTCATTCATAAGAATGTATCCGGTCGTTACCGTGAAGAGACACAGGAGTACGAGCAGCACATGTTTGATTACATGGACGTATCTCCTAGAATGGTATTCTCCGTTGCTACAGCCCTGATTCCGTTCCTGCAGAACGATGATGCGAACCGTGCGCTGATGGGATCCAACATGCAGCGTCAGGCCGTTCCGCTTCTTACAACAGAGGCTCCGGTTGTTGGTACAGGTATGGAGACCAAGACAGCCGTTGACTCCGGTGTATGCGTTGTTGCAAGAAAAGCAGGTACCGTACTTCGTTCCACATCTACAGATATCTCCATTAAGAATGATGACGGAACAAAGGATGATTATCATCTGACCAAATTTATGCGAAGCAACCAGAGCAACTGCTACAACCAGAGACCGATCGTGTTCCAGGGAGAGCATGTTGAGGCCGGACAGGTTATCGCAGATGGTCCGTCTACATCCAATGGTGAGCTTGCACTTGGTAAGAACCCGCTGATCGGATTTATGACCTGGGAAGGTTATAACTACGAGGATGCCGTTCTGCTTAGCGAGAGACTGGTACAGAATGATGTTTATACATCTGTCCATATCGAGGAATATGAGGCAGAATCCCGTGATACCAAGCTGGGACCGGAAGAGATCACACGTGATGTTCCGGGTGTCGGCGATGATGCTCTGAAAGATCTGGATGAGCGTGGTATCATCCGTATCGGTGCTGAGGTACGTGCCGGTGATATCCTTGTTGGTAAGGTTACTCCTAAGGGAGAGACAGAGCTTACTGCTGAGGAGCGTCTCCTTCGTGCCATCTTCGGTGAGAAGGCAAGAGAGGTACGTGATACTTCCCTTAAAGTACCGCACGGTGAATATGGTATTATCGTAGATGCCAAGGTATTTACAAGAGAGAACGGCGATGAGCTGAGCCCTGGAGTAAATCAGGCAGTACGTATTTATATTGCACAGAAGAGAAAGATCTCCGTTGGTGATAAGATGGCTGGTCGTCATGGTAACAAGGGTGTCGTTTCCCGTGTACTTCCGGTTGAGGATATGCCATCCTTCCGAACGGACGTCCCCTTGATATCGTGCTGAATCCTCTGGGTGTACCTTCCCGAATGAATATCGGACAGGTCCTGGAGATCCACTTAAGCCTTGCTGCCAAAGCACTTGGCTTCAATATCGCAACACCTGTATTCGATGGCGCTAACGAGGTTGATATCCAGGATACTCTGGAACTTGCCAACGATTACGTAAATACGGAAGACTTTGAGGAATTCCGTGAGAAATATAAAGACATTCTTGCACCGGATGTTATGCAGTATCTGGATGAGAATAAAGCTCACAGAGCACTCTGGAAGGGCGTTCCGATCTCCAGAGACGGTAAGGTAAGACTTCGTGACGGACGTACAGGAGAGTACTTTGACAGCCCTGTAACTATCGGTCACATGCACTACTTGAAACTGCATCATCTGGTAGACGATAAGATCCATGCACGTTCCACAGGTCCATACTCCCTGGTAACACAGCAGCCTCTGGGTGGTAAAGCTCAGTTCGGTGGACAGCGTTTCGGAGAGATGGAGGTTTGGGCACTGGAGGCATATGGTGCTTCCTATACACTGCAGGAGATCCTGACAGTGAAGTCTGATGATGTGATCGGACGTGTTAAGACCTATGAAGCGATCATCAAAGGCGATAACATTCCTGAGCCAGGTATTCCTGAGTCCTTTAAGGTACTTCTTAAAGAGCTTCAGTCTCTTGGTCTGGATGTACGTGTGCTCAGCGAGGACGGATCAGAGGTACACATTATGGAGACTTCTGATTACGGAGATACAGATCTTCGTCATGTCATTGAGGGCGATTCCAGAGGACGCAGAGATGAGGAGTCCTTCGGTAAACACGGCTATACCAAGCAGGAGTTTAGCGGAGAAGAGCTTGTCAATGTAGAAGAAGATGAAGACCTGGAAGAAGATGAGGACATGATCGAGTTTGAAGAGTCCTTTGATGATGAGGAATAAGAAAGGGGAAAGAAATACATGGCAGAAACAACCAAACGCCCAAATGAAACCATATCAGCCAATGACTTTCGATGCCATCAAGATCGGACTGGCGTCCCCTGAGAAGATCAGAGAGTGGTCAAGAGGCGCTGTCACAAAGGCTGAAACAATTAACTACAGAACGCTGAAGCCGGAACCGGATGGCTTATTCTGTGAGCGTATTTTCGGACCGCAGAAGGACTGGGAGTGTCACTGTGGAAAGTATAAGAAGATTCGTTACAAGGATATGATTTGTGATCGTTGTGGTGTTGAGGTTACAAAGTCCAGTGTCCGCCGTGAGCGTATGGGACATATCGAGCTGGCAGCTCCGGTTTCCCATATCTGGTATTTCAAGGGTATTCCGAGCCGTATGGGCTGATCCTTGATATTTCACAAGAAATCTTGATAAGATTTTATATTTTGCATCCTATGTCGTTCTTGACAGGGGTGAGTCTGATCTGAATTATAAGCAGGTACTCTCCGAGAGAGAGTACGCGAGGCAATCGAGCAGTACGGCTATGGCAAGTTCCGTGTAGGATGGGTGCGAGGCAATTCAGGAGCTGTTAAAGGCAATTGACCTTGAGAAGGATTCTGAGGAACTTCGCGCAGAGCTTAAGGATGCATCAGGCCAGAAGCGTGCTCGTATCATCAAGAGATTAGAGGTTGTTGAGGCATTCCGTAATTCTGGAAATCGTCCTGAGTGGATGATTCTTGATGCTATCCCGGTTATGCCGCCGGATCTTCGTCCTATGGTTCAGCTGGATGGAGGAAGATTTGCAACATCTGATTTGAATGATTTGTATCGTCGTATTATTAATAGAAATAACCGTCTGGAAAGACTGCTTGAGTTAGGCGCTCCGGACATCATCGTGCGCAACGAGAAGCGTATGCTTCAGGAGGCAGTTGATGCCCTGATCGATAACGGTCGTCGTGGCCGTGCCGTAACAGGACCTGGAAATC